>JAEEGL015850515.1_pt1 | contig 30665 bp, 28 predicted proteins | sample 9134231 | NCBI WGS metagenome assembly JAEEGL01 (sample SAMN16246548, study PRJNA631951) | gut metagenome | biome: gut microbiome; feature: rumen; material: fiber-attached | host: Bos | place: Iran: Karaj | collected 2018-10 | reverse complement strand
TAGATTTCGATGATGCGGCCGCGCGGGTAGCCGCCGATGCCGAGGGCGTGGTCCAGCGCCACGGAGCCGCTCGGGATGACCTGGACATCCCAGTCGGGCTGGTCGCCCAACTTCATGATCGTGCCCTTGCCGTAGTCCTTCTCAATCTTGTCGATCGTCGCCTGGAGGGCCTTGAGTTTCGCCGCATTCACGTCCACGGTCTTTGCTTCTTCTTTCGCCATAATCGGTTTTTTTTGAGTTTAACAGTTTTTATAGTTCAGTTGCTCCGGCACGACGGCCGGAGAAAGCAAATATACGCAATAATTCTGTTTCCCGGCAGCATATTTTTGATTAAATTTGCAGGGATGAAAGAGAAGTTACTCGGCATGACCCTGGCGGAGCTGAAGGCCGCCGCACAGGCCTGCGGACTCAAGCCCTTCGTGGGGGCGCAGCTCGCGGACTGGCTCTACGCCAAGCGCGTGGACGGCTGGGACCGGATGGCCAACATCTCCAAGGCGGCCCGCGAAGCGCTCGCCGCCCGCTACGACCTCGGCATTTCCGCACCGGCCGGCACGGCCGTCTCCTCCGACGGCACGAAGAAGTATCTGTTCAAGGTCTCCCCGCACTTGGATCATGACGAATTCGTCGAATCCGTCATGATTCCGGACGAAGACCGTTTCACGCTCTGCGTGTCGTCGCAGGCCGGGTGCAAGATGGGCTGCAAGTTCTGCATGACCGGGCGCCAGGGCTTCCACGGGCAGCTCGACGCCGCCGACATCCTCAACCAGTTCGTCAGCATCGACGAGTCCGCCGCCCTCACCAACGCCGTGTTCATGGGCATGGGCGAGCCCCTCGACAACTACGACACGGTCGCGCGTGTGATCGGGATCCTCACGGCCCCCTGGGGCTTTGGCTGGAGCCCCAAACGCATCACGGTCAGCACCATCGGCGTGCTGCCGGCGCTGCGGCGCTTCCTCGACGAGCAGCGCTGACACCTGGCCGTCAGCCTCCACGACCCCTTCCCCGAAGAGCGGCTCTCGCTGATGCCGGTCCAGAAGGCCTGGGACATCCGCGAGGTGCTCGACCTCATCCGCCAGTACGACTTCACGGGGCAGCGCCGCGTGAGTTTCGAATACACGATGTTCGCCGGGTTCAACGACGACAAGCGCCACGCCGACGCCCTCATCCGGCTGCTCCGCGGCCTGGAATGCCGCGTCAACCTCATCCGCTTCCACCAGATCCCGGATTTCCCCTACCGATGCGCCACGGACCAGGCCATGGAGGCCTTCCGCGACCGCCTCAACAACCACCAGATCCTATGCACCATCCGTTCCTCCCGGGGCGAAGACATCCTGGCCGCATGCGGGATGCTCGCCGGACAGCTTTCGGAGCGATCCTAGCCCTTGTGCTGCTGGGCAGCTCTCCGTTGTTTGCACAGACCTACCCCAACGGTCTGTCGGCAGACAGCGTGGACCCGCAGGGGGACGCCATCGCGCTCCGGCAGATCCGCCGGCGGCTCGACGACATCCGCGCCGACCGGCACCGCCCGACCGTGGGGCTCGTGCTCTCGGGCGGCGGGGCCAAGGGAGCCGCCCAGGTCGGCGCCATCAAGTATATCGAGGAGTTGGGCATCCCCATCGACTTCGTCTGCGGGACGAGCATCGGCGGCCTGGTCGGCGGGCTGTATGCCCTCGGCTACGACGCCACCGACCTCGAGCAGCTCTTCCGCACGCAGGACTGGGACCGCATGCTGTCGGACCGCATCCCTTATGAATACATCCCCTACGGGACCAAGATGGACCGGTCCACCTACCTGGTGAACATCCCCTTCTACAACCCGGCGCCGGCACCCGGAACCGCGGACGAGGTCCGCTACACCCGCGGCAGGCAGCGCCGCAACCTCAAGGAGGCGCTCCAGCCCCGGCCGGAGGCCGCCTCGCTGGGCAGCTCGCTGCCGGCCGGCTACGCCTACGGATTCAACGTCAACAACACCCTGGCGAGCATGTCCGTCGGCTATCAGGACAGCATCTCCTTCAGCAAGCTGCCCATCCCCTTCGTCTGCGTGGCAGGCGACATCGTCAGCTCCAGGGCCAAGAACTGGGCCAGCGGGTCCCTGCCCACGGCCATGCGGTCCACGATGTCCATCCCGGGACTCTTCGACCCCGTCCGCACGGACGGGATGGTGCTCGTGGACGGCGGCGTGCGCAACAATTTCCCGACCGACATCGCCAAGGCCGTCGGCGCGGACTACATCATCGGCATCGAGATCTCAGACGCCCTGCCCGACTACGACCAGATCAACAACATCGGCGACATCATGGGGCAGTTCATCACGATGCTCGGCAAGGACTCCTTCACCAAGAACGTAGGCCGGAGCGACGTCTTCATCAAGCCCACGTTGACCGGATACAACATGTTGAGTTTCAACGCAGAAGCGGTAGACACCATGCTCACGCGCGGCTATGCCGCCGCCGTGGCGCAACGCGACGGGTTGCTCGCCATCCGCGAGCGGACCGGCCGGCGCACCGACGGTCCGGCCGCCCGGGCCATCGACCTGTCCGAGACGCCGGTCCGGCTCGCCTCGATCGAATACGAAGGCGTCAACGACGCCACGGCCCGGCGCCTTTCGCGCCTGACCGGCCTTGAAGTCGCGGAGCCGCTCGACCGCACCCGCATCGAGGACGCCATGTGCCGCCTGCAGGCCACGGGCGCCTTCGAATCCGTGACCTTCTCCCTTTACGGCTCCGGGGAGCCTTTCCGGCTGGTCTTCCACTGCACGCCGGCGCCGATCCACAACGTCGCCCTCGGCCTGCGCGCCGACACCGAGGAGGGCGCGGCCCTGCTCTTCAACATCGGGCTGGGCACCAACCGCCTGTCCGGGCCCAAGGCCGACCTGACCGCCCGGATCGGCACGAACCTCAAGGGCCGGCTGCACCTGGCCCTCGACACCCGGGACTGGCCGACCCTCAATTTCTCCGCATCCATCGCCAATTACCGCGGGCACCTCGGCCACTCCGACGACGCGCTGAAGTACGACGTCGCCTACTGGACGCACCGCGAGGACTTCTACATCTCCGGGGTGGACTGGACCAAGCTCGATTTCCAGGCCGGAATCGGCCACAAGGCCTACCACCTCAACCCCCAGACGGTCTTCGCCCGCCAGATGCAGGCCGACGGGATGGCGCTTGACGCGCAGTTCATCGGGACGTACCTGCAGGGCATCCTCCATACCCTGGACCACCGTTATTTCCCGACCCGGGGTGTTTCCCTGAACCTGCGGGCCGACTATGATTTCCTGCAGCCCGGCAACGCCGCATTCACCCCCATCCTGTCCGGGGACCTGGATTTCCAGGCCGCCGTCCCGCTGGGGCGCGACTGGGCCTTCCTGCCGGAAGTCCACCTGCGGGGCACCTCGCATTTCGGCGAACGGGTGGTGGACGGACTCACGCACACCAACTTCGTCGGCGGGACGCTGCCCGGACGCTACACCGAGGACCAGGTGCCCTTCTTCGGCATCAACCACGTCATCGCCACGGACGACTATCTGGTCGACACCACCCTGGGTCTCCGGTGGCGGGCCGTGGACAAACTCTTCGTCACGGCCCTGGCCGGCGCGCTCCTCTACGACGACACGATCGGGGCGCTGGTCCGGCATCCGCTCCCGCGCATCTGGGCGGTGGGCGCCGAAGCCGGCTACGACACCTTCGCCGGGCCGATCCGCTTCAACGTACACTGGTCCAACACCTTGGGATGGGGCGCCCACCTGTCCTTCGGCTATGATTTCTGAGACATGGAAGAAAGGGTAAAGCAAGTTCTCGACGCGCTTGAGGCGCAGTGCGCCAAGCGCGAATACTGCACCGCCGACATCCGGCGAAAGGCCCTCGAGCGGCTCGACTGGGACGCGGAGGCGGCCGGGGCGGTCGTCGACGCCCTGGTCGAAGGGCGCTTCGTCGACGACCGCCGCTACGCCACCGCCTACGCCCGCGAGAAATCATCGCTCTCCGGCTGGGGCCCGGTCAAGATCCGCACCACGCTGCTCGCCCGGGGCGTCCCGCGGGACGCCGTGCTCGCCGCCCTGGACGAGATCGACCCCGAGCGCGCCTCCGCCAAGTTGGAGAAGGTCCTGGAAGCGAAATGGCGCGCCCTGCAGGATGACCCCCAGGGCCGGCTCAAACTCATCCGCTTCGCCCTCTCCCGCGGCTACGACTACGACCCCATCCGCCCCCTGATCGACCGCATCACCCGACCCCAATCCCCGGACCCGGAAGCCTGACCCTAAGGATGATCCCCCCGGCCCTCCGACCACTCGGATACAGCCGACCTCTCTGACTTTTCCGGCTCTTGATCCGGCACCTCACCCCAGCCCCGGCACCACTGCGTTTTACATATCTTTCCTATTTTCAAACACTTACAGATTGACCCGTATTAATTCTTTTGCGGGTCAACCCGCACATAACTAGTTATCAAGCAATTACGAAAAACAGCACTTCATTCACAGCCGATGGATAAACCGACTGATTTGTTTGTCCGATGCGGACGTCGTGTTCTGAAACAAGAGAGCCAACTTATCCAGACGAGCATTCGGAAGATGGAACATAGGCATTCCTTGATCCAGTATTCCATACTTCCCGGCGATTGAACACATTTCCCTGAACGGAATATCCGAAGTCCACCCATATTCTTCCTTGATATCATACTCCGATCCTCTGGACACTTCTGCAGCCCCGAGCATGCGGTCATAGCCGCCGAACAGATCATAACAGGCTTTCCGATCCTGAAAGAAATAACGCTGAATGATATAATCCGTCAATTGCTCACGTTCGGGGGCCATCATCAGAGAAAAGAAGTGGAACAACAGCCCATATCCAAGGTAGCGCCCCGCTCTATATTCATGTTCGACCTGATGAACTGCATCAACCAGGATCTTCCGGCTGCGTCGAATCGTCGGCCGGCTGCTGAACGGGTATTCCTTTTCGTAATAGGCCAGAAACGTCCATCGGTCTTCCTCCGCACGTCGGACCAGTTTTTTCTCAATCGGATTGTTCATGACATAAACGGCGCAGGAACGCTGAGCCTTCTCTCCCCATTTTGGGGCGCATCCGAAGCGTCCGTCAAAAAGCGGCCCGCGCCGTCTTGTCTCCGTATTATAAACCCGGGCGAACATTGCCGAGAGATCACGATGATAGGCAGATAGTTGGACAATATCTTCCGGAGCATCCAACTCATGGACATGCGTAAACATATGGGTGGTCAACAGCACCCGCAGATGATGTCTGCGGCTCATCACCGACAGCATCGAGTAATACACCAGATGATCAATTGTCCGGTAAAACAAGACCCCGCCATCCGAAGTGATTTTGTAGGTATGGTAGAACGCACCCTTTACGGTTTTCCTTTTCATAGTCCAAGTGTTTTTTATATCATTTTGATAATAAAGTTATTGCAGATTATCCCGCAAACATTTTGACGCAGGTTAACTTCGTTTGCATTGATTATCAGCAGATTCCATAAAACAGTTCATGCAGGATAGCGGCCCACCGCAGATTCAAGGCTCTGCAATCACGCAGCGCGCAAGTTTGGACGCTTGCTCGGCCGGAAGGATACCTGCGGCAGCAAGGGCATCGACCGTCCAGCCCTCGCGGGGCGTATGTTCGCGGAATAGGATTATTGATCGTGCCGCTTCCCGGGAGCGGATGTAAGGATGCAGGCGCAGCGAGTCGGCCGGGAGCGTCCAGAGCGCGAAAGGCTCCGGACGCGAGCAATAGACAAGGTCGCTCAGAGCGCCATATTTCTCCTGGTCGAAATGGTAGAGGTCCATCAACTGCTCGGGATAAGAATAGCCGCCGAGTTCGCGGCGGTAGCTCAGGATCTTTGTTGCGAAATAGGGCCCGATGCCCGGCAGGGCGTCGAGGGCCGTGGAGTCCGCCGTGTTCAGGTTGAGCCGCGGGATGTCGATGTAGCGCTCGAGCCGGCGGTAGACGGAGTCAGCCACGACGAAGGATCTCGCAAAATCGGATTTGCGACGGAAGCGCCCGCCCTTGGCGCGGTAGTTGTCGATGGCACGGGCTTGTTTCTCACTGAATCCCAGTCGGATAAGGTCCTCTACCGAGACGGTGTTGGGGTTGAAGCGGAAACTCTCCACCCGCCGTGTTGCCCGGCGGTAATTCTGTACGAACTCCGAGTGCGGCGCATTCCGGCGGACGCTCATACCTGGCACCTGGACCGGATCGGGAGCGACCCCGCCCCCGGCATGTCCACTCCGGGTATCCTGCCCGGGCAAAGTCGGAGCGGTGCCGGTGGGTGAGGAAGCTCCGGGACCGGGTCCGCTGATATAGACCGTGTCGGGCCGGTCGCGATGGGCTTCGATGCGGAGCCGGGCCGCCCGGCCTACGAAAAGAGCAGTCTGATAACCGATGACAAGGAACGCAAGGGCGATGGCGCCGACTTTGAATGCGGCGGAAGAAGAGGAAGAGTTGGACTTCCGGGAAGGATCTATCGTGTCTTTCATAGCCATGGATGCGAAGATGGCAAGAAAGAGGCGAATCCGCAAGGGCACAGGACAATCCTACACCAAAAAGATACGATTCTTAAAGATTGCGACGATTCTTTATATGCAACGGACAATACTACCCTTCGTCCTTGTATTTGTTGCGGTGCACGCGCGGGGCGTCGTCGCGCTGACCGCCGACGACGATGACGATTTCGCCCTTGGGCTCGACCGCCTGGAAATGCGCCAGCACCTCGGCGAGCGTGCCGCGGACGTGCTCCTCGTGGAGCTTCGAGATCTCGCGCGCCACGGAGCAGGGCCGTTCCGGCCCGAAGACCGCGACGAACTGCTCCAACGTCCCCACGAGCCGCCGCGGCGACTCGTAGAAGACCATCGTCCGCGGGTCCTGCGCCAGCTGCGCGAGCAGGGTCTGGCGTCCTTTCTTCAGGGGCAGGAAGCCCTCGAAGCAGAAACGGTCGCAAGGCAGGCCGGAGGACACGATGGCCGGGATGCACGCCGTGGCGCCCGGCAGGGTCTGGACCCCGATCCCCTCGGCCGCGCAGGTACGCGCCAGCAGGAAGCCCGGATCGGAGATCCCGGGCGTGCCGGCGTCGCTCACCAGCGCCACGCTGGCCCCGGCGAGGATCCGGTCGCGGATCATCTCCACGGTCTGGTGCTCGTTGAACTTATGGTGCGAGAGGAGCTGCTTGCCCCGGATGTCGAAATGCTGCAGCAGGACGGCGGTGGTACGCGTGTCCTCCGCCAGGATCAGGTCTGCCTCCCTGAGGACGCTCACGGCCCTGAAAGTCATGTCGTCAAGGTTGCCGACCGGGGTCGGGACTATGTATAAAATTCCGGCTGCGCTCATCTCCATCCAGCGTTTAATTGTTATCTTTGTAGGACAGTAACCGCAAATTTACGCAATGTTTTCCGAGAATTACAAAAAAACCGGCTGCATCGAGGTGGTCTGCGGCTCCATGTTCTCCGGCAAGACCGAAGAACTCCTCCGCCGCCTCAAACGCGCCCAGTTCGCCAAGCAGAAGATCGTCATCTTCAAGCCCACCATCGACAACCGGTATTCCGACGTCGAAGTCGTCTCGCACGACTTCCATAAAATCACCTCCACCCCCATCTCCGACCCAGCCGAGATGCTCAAGGTCGGCCCCGACGTGCAGGTCGTGGGCGTGGACGAGGCGCAGTTCTTCGACGAGAGCCTCGTCGACGTGTGCCAGCAGCTCGCGAACCGCGGCATCCGCGTGATCGTGGCCGGGCTGGACACCGACTTCCTGGGGCAGCCCTTCGGGCCGATGCCGCGCCTGATGGCCGTCGCGGAGGACGTGCAGAAAGTGCACGCCATCTGCGTGCGCTGCGGCGCGCTGGCCAACCACTCCCACCGCCTGAGCAAGAGCGAAGACCTCGTCCTGCTCGGCGAGAAGAACGTCTACGAGCCCCTCTGCCGCGACTGCTACAACGCCGCCCGGGCCCGGGAAGAGCAGGAGAAAAGCACGCCGCGCCTGTTCGAAGACCAATAAACCAGCCACCCCGACACCATGGAGAGCCGGATCCTCCGGGACTACCGCTACTACCTGCGGATGGAGCGCAAGCTGTCGCCGAACACGGTGGCGGCGTACGGGCGCGACGTATCCGACTTCCTCGACGCCGCGGAGATCGAACCCCGCGCGATCCGCTCCGAGGACATCGTGCGCTACCTTTCGACGCGCGGGGATCTCTCCAAACGCTCGCAGGCGCGCCTGCTCAGCGGGCTGCGTTCCTTCTTCGACTGGCTGATCCTGGATGGAGAGCGGAAAGACAACCCCTGCGACCGCGTGGACGCGCCCAAACTGGGGCGCTACCTGCCCGCCGTCCTGTCGGTCGACGAGGTGACGGCCATCATCGACTCCGTCGACACGGCCTCCGGCGCCTGGACGGCCCTGCGCGACCGCGCCATCCTCGAGATCCTCTACGGCTGCGGCCTGCGCGTCTCCGAGGCCTGCGGTCTGCTGATCTCGCACGTCTACCTCGCCGAGGGGTTCGTGCGCGTGGTGGGAAAAGGAGACAAAGAACGGCTCGTCCCGCTGGGCGAGATGGCCGCTGACGCGTTCGCGCGCTACCTGGACGCGCGCCCGCCCGCGGCCGAGCCCGCCTTCGACGACGTGGCGTTCCTCAACAAAAACGGCCACCCGTTGAGCCGGGTGGCCATCTTCAATCTCGTCAAGAAACAGGCATTGGTCGCGGGCGTGAACAAGGAGATCTCCCCCCACACCTTCCGCCACTCCTTCGCCACGCACCTCATCGAGAACGGCGCGGACCTGCGCGTCGTCCAGGAGATGCTCGGGCACGAATCCATCCTCACGACGGAAATCTACACCCACATCGATGCCGCCACCTGGCAGCGCTCCATCCTGGAGCACCACCCGCGGCGTTGACGCCGCGCCGGCCTAACGCACTTCCTCCGCCCAGATCCGTTCGAAGACCTGTCTGAGGGCCGGCGCATCGGCGATGATCTGCCGGAGCGCTTCCAGCTTGGCGGCGTTGGGCGACTCCGGGACCCAGAGCTTGAGATAGCCGCCGTAATCGTATTTCTCGTGGAGATGGTCCAGCGTCCGCTGCCAGTGCCCCTCTTTCGGGAGCTCGGGGTAATGCGACAGGCCGAACTGGACGGTACGCCGGATGATCTGCTCCGGCTCGATGAGGCGGTCGGCCTCGGCCACCAGGCGGCCGTAGATGCTCCGGGGCTCGTGGTCCGAGGAGGCCCGGTGGTCCTCCGCCGCCTGCGCGATGGTTTCGACCTGCTCCGGAGCGAACCACTCCTGCAGCCGGGACATCTCCCGGATCATGCGTCCGCTCTCCAGGTGGTGCGTCTTCCGGTCCACCGCCAGGCCCAGGTCGTGGCAGGCGGCCGCAGCGTACAGCATCCCCCGATCCACGGGGTAGAACGCCGCCATCTGCAGCGCCCGCTGCACCACGCTCCGGGCGTGGTCCGCGCGGTGCGCCTTGTCGAAGCCGGCATAACGGGGAATGATCTCCTCCTCCAGGAAGGCCGCCAGAGAGGCGTCTACGCCCAGCAGCTCTGCGGCCAGCAGCGGCAGCAGCTGCTCGTCGGCCGGCAGCCAGCGGACCTCGCGCAGCTGCGTATAATCCAGCCACCGGGCCGCCTCGTGCTCATTCAGGTGCACCCCGGCGGAAGTCAGCGTGCACAGGTAGCAATGCATCGTCAGGTGGAACTCCGGATAATCCCAATCGATGGTCCGCAGGAGCCGCCCCACCTCGATGCCGGCGTCCAGCTCCTCGCGGATTTCGCGCTTCAAGGCCTCTTCCGGGGCTTCCCCGGGCTCCATCTTGCCGCCCGGGAACTCCCACCAATCCTTCCAGGGGCCATACCCGCGCTCCGTCGCAAACAGTTTGTCGTCCTGGCGGATAAGGGCCGCCACCACTTCGATAGATTTCTTCATGACCATTTCGGGCTGCAAGTTAGGGAAATCTTTTCAAAAGCGAAAAAACCGTATCTTTGCAGCCGGAATGACTGCCAGAACCATCATATTCGACCTGGACGGGACCCTTCTGGACACCCTGGAGGACCTCGCGGCCGCCGTGGACCACGCCCTGGCGCTGCGCGGGCTGCCGCCCCACACGCTGGAGGAATACCGCACGATGGTAGGCCACGGCGTTCGCAACCTGGTGCGGCAGGCGCTGGGGCCGGCTCCCGACGACGCAGTCGTCGACGCGGCCCTGGCCGATTTCAAGGCTTATTACACCGCCCACATCGACGAACGCACCCGCCCTTACCCGGGCATTCCGGAGTTGCTCCGGACCCTGCACGCGCGGGGCTTCGCGCTTGCCATCGCCTCCAACAAATTCCAGGAAGGCACCGAGCGGCTCGCCGCGCGCTTCTTCCCCGGCATCCCCTTCGCCGTCATCCTGGGCAACCGCCCGGGCTTCCCCCTGAAGCCGGATCCCGGGATCATCGGCGAAGTGCTCCGGCGCACCGGATCCGCGCCCGCGGACGCCGTGATGGTGGGCGATTCCCGCACCGACATGCTGACGGCCGCAAACGGCGGCATCCGCGGCATCGCCGTCAATTGGGGCTACCGCACCCTGGCGCCCTCTGACGCCTACACCCTGGTCGACTCCGTGGCCGGCCTGGAGCGAGCGCTGCTCACCGAGCGGCATCCGTTCCAGCCGTTCCTCCCGGAGGACGCCCGCATCCTATTCCTGGGCAGTTTCCCGCCCGGCGCGCACCGCTGGAGCATGCCCTTCTACTACCCCAATTTCCAGAATGACTTCTGGCGCATCCTGGGGCTCATCTTCTTCCAGGATCCTGCACACTTCATCCTTCCCGGGCAGAAACGCTTCGACGAAGGCGCCATCCGCGCCTTCTGCCGCGCGCAGGGACTCGCCTTCTACGACACCGCCACCGAGGTGGTCCGGCTCAAGGACAACGCCTCCGACGCCTTCCTGGAGGTCGTCACCCCCACCGACATCCCCGCCCTGCTGGCCCGGATCCCGGCCTGCCGGGACATCGTCGTCACCGGCGAGAAAGCCGCCCGCACCCTCGCCGCCACCCTGGGCTGTCCGCCCCCGCCCGTCGGCGGCAGCGTGGAGGTCACCCTCGGGAGCGGCCATGTCGGCATTACCTCCCGGACCCTCACCCTCTGGCGTATGCCCTCCACTTCCCGCGCCTATCCCCTCCCGTTGGAGAAGAAGGCGAAGGAATACCGGAAGGTGTTGGAAGGGAGAATCTAAAAGATCAGCTCAACAATAGTACGCTTTGTACCATTGAGCAAAGCGGCGCAGGCCCTCGCGCAGGGTGATGCGCGGGGTGAAGCCGAAGTCGCGCTCGAGCGCGGAGGCGTCGGCGTAGGTCGTGGACACGTCGCCCGGTTGCATCGGCACGAGCTCCTTGTGCGCCTCGAAATCGTAGTCCGCCGGCAGCACGCCCGCCCGGAGCAGCTCCTCCTGGAGCGTCTGGACAAAATCCAGCAGATTCTCCGGCTGGCCGCCGCCGATGTTGTAGACCGCATACGGCGGCACCGGCAGGCCGTCCTCGCCTTTGCGGCGCGCGGGGGCCCCCGCCATCACCCGCACGATTCCCTCCACGATGTCGTCCACATACGTGAAATCGCGCCGGCAGTTGCCGTAATTGTAAATCTGTATCTTCTGGCCAGCCAGGAGCTTGTTCGTAAAACCGAAATAAGCCATGTCCGGGCGACCCGCGGGGCCGTAGACCGTGAAGAAACGCAGGCCCGTCGTCGGGATGTCATAGAGTTTGCTGTAGCAATGCGCGAAGAGTTCGTTGCTCTTCTTCGTCGCCGCGTAGAGCGAGACGGGATTGTCCACCCGGTCCTCCACCGCGAACGGCACCTTCTTGTTGCCGCCGTACACGCTGGAGCTGCTGGCATACACCAGGTGCTCCACCGGATGGTGCCGGCAAGCTTCCAGGATGTTGTAGAAGCCGATCACGTTGCTCTCGATGTACGCGTCCGGGTTCTCGATGCTGTAGCGCACGCCGGCCTGGGCCGCCAGGTTCACCACGATATCGAAGTTACCTTCGGCGAACAGCTTGTCCACCAACGCCTTGTCCGCAATGCTCCCCCGCACGAAACGGTATGCGTGCTCCGGATGCTCCGCCGCCTTCTGCTCCACCAGCCGCAGCCGGTACTCCTTCAGCGACGGATCATAATAGTCGTTGAGATTATCCAACCCAACGATTTCCACAGGCTCCTCGCCCTCGAGCAGCCGCAGCACCAGGTTCGCTCCGATGAAACCGGCACTGCCGGTGACAAGTATCTTTTTCATAATCAAAAACTTGACAGTTTGATTTCAAGTTGGTTCTATCTTGTCACTCACATAAACAATTTCTCGTGTATCTATCCTTTTTTTTCGGAGATGAGGGAAAAGGCAAGGAGTGGGGAGTTTTTTTTACAAATGTCTGGGGAAATCCATCTTCTCATGCAAGACACGAACGATACGGACCTTGCTACGAGACAACACTCGATAAAAGATCACATGCTTGTCACAAGCAGAACCCCGCAAGCCAGGGTAGATAGGGTCATAGGAACGACCAACCAATGGTTTATCGGCCAACTCACCACATGCGGACAATAACATTCGAATGTAACGCTCCGCCTGTTCTTCAGACCACTTCTTTTCTGTGTAATTAGCGATGTCAACAAGATCTTTCTTGGCGCGCTCTGATAACACAAAATCAGCCATTCTTTGACCTCCAACCCTCTTTCAGCTCCCGAATAAACGACTCTTGGTCAAAATCAACAACATCCGGGCTGGCATCTCCCTCATCAATAGCCGAGCAAAAAGCAGCAAGCCTGGCCTCGTCTTCCTCAAGGTGACGAAGTGCAGCACGTATCACTTCGCTGACATTATTGTACTTGCCGTCAGCAATGCTTGACTGGATGAAACCCTCGTAGTGAGGACCTAGTGTTACGGTTACGGTTCTTGCCATAAGTCAAACTATTATTCCTCGCAAATGTAAGAATAAATCTTACATTTGCCAAATAATTCGATTAACGTTTGCTATACCGAAGCTGCTATTTTGCCTTTGGCAACGAATGGATCCTTCACAGAAGTTTTCTGTTTATCTGAACATTGGTCAACAAAAGAATTCAGATTGCCATAAAATGATAATCATAAAATGGTAATAATGGATCCTACATCCCTCGTGACGGATGGTCAGCGAATGGTTTCGGGATGCGCGAAACTCAATGCGACTTCGACTCTTGGGTCGAATGAATCCTGATATACTGCGAAACCATATCCTCCCAGGACCAAGGCTGCTTAGCCCATAAGAGAACCTCCTGCTCCAAAGCCTCGCTGAAAACCTGGATGGCTTTGAAATCAATTGGCTGTAATTCTGGCATCTTCTTCACGATATGATGTGGCTACATTGGTAATTTGATAGGGTATCTTTTCGGCTTCTTTTCGGCGCTGAACGGGTCATCCGTTTCCATCCTGTTGAACGTCCGAACAAAATGGAAAGGATAGTAGAACAACCCTTCCATCACCGGATCAGGTAAGGATACGCATCAATCCGTTGACGAGCCCTTTCCTCGTCCGGCACAAGGACGAACCTGGTCCCCAATCGCAAGGCACGCCTATCGGCCTCCGGCATCTTGTTATACCCGGCGACCCGGATCACAACTCCATTCTGTGCGCGGCCAATCCTTACAGAGGAGACACCACGGGAAGAAATCCGAATCACTTCATTTTGACCCGAATCCCACCCTCTCTTGTCTTTGCTAACAATAATCATAGCTCTTTCGGTTAATAACTATGTCTCACTCCTACGTGCAAATATACAATACTATTCCCGAAAAGCAACCGGGTCAGATAACCTCATTCACGCAAGTCTGCAAGTTCCACATGTGTTGTGTTGTTCTCCTGTATCACATCCTCCAAGGCTTCCAAGCCCTCGCAAGTTACTCCTGCAGTTCCTGTATCATCTTCCCGGTTAGCACCGCAGCGATGTCATCCAATAAATCGTAGTTTGACAACGGAGGAGGTTCCCGACCACCATACCAAAGCTGACGGCCAGTTCATGGAGCGGGAGCAGCCGTTTGATCCGACCAAGTTCCGACTGCTTGAAGGTCTCGCGGTACAGTTCGTAAAAATCATACTCCGTAAACGGAAGATTCGGTGCTTTTTCAGCGAAATTCATTATATCTGACATCGTATTTTTGATACGATTCCCCCAATTTGACCTTTTCCACGGCGATCGGGGGAATTCATTTACCCCATATCAAATATACGAGTTTTCTATCACATTGTCAATCAATTTGTTGGAAAGTTTCTAACTTTTCCGGACAGTCCCTAAGATATACTTTTTGAAACAACGTCTATCATGTAATCAGCAAGTTCATCAAATTCATCAAATAACATATCTTGTGTTTTCAGGTAGTCATTACTGGACAACAAAACCGGTTTCCCAACATAATGGGAGTAACTTTCCCCTATTTCCAATTCTTTCTTCCTTATCTTGCTTTCACCACCGTGGTTGTTGTCATGTCTATAGTCAGTCCTAATATCCTTAACTCGGAAAATACACTGAAAGACCTCATCACTCCGTACTGCACCATCTGAAACGTATTCTTTGATGTGTTCAAGATTCTCATAGAAAATCATGTAAAGACCATCAATAATCTCACCAAGAGCTTCCTTTGTAGAACAATATGTTCCACCCATTGTTGCAGCGGCTTTCATTGTGCCCCCCGAATACTTGAAAATGGGCTTTTTCTGGCTTCTTTCACACAATTGGTTAATGGTCACAACTTTATTTATCAGCCTCTTCCCTTTTTCAGACAGTCTATATAGAGTTGACTTTTCAAGTGCATCATTGGGTTTTATATCCTGATTCTTTTTCTTTTCTACCTCCAAATCTATAGGTAGCCAAGAAATAAAATTCAGCTTGGGTGTTGCTATATCTTGCCCATCCAAATACGTAAAAGGCTTTTCATCATACACCGTCTTGCACAATTGAGAGGCCCAATCAACCTGTCTATCTACCAAATAAGAAGCACTATCTACTATGCCAAGCTGCCATTCAGAAACACTTCCTACATCAACAAATGATCTATGTGTACTCAGTGCCAAAGTTTCAAGATCTGAGAGCATCGTTGACGGAGCAATCAGTTCCTTAACAGATAAGGCTTGTTGCGAAAACATACCTGTAATTGTTGATATCTGGGAGGCAACACTTGTTATGTGGGATAGTCCATAATCTTTTGCCAACAGACTTGTCTGTCGCTCTAAGGCGCCAAGAGCAGAAAGCGCTGGTGTACTGTATACTTTAGAATAATCATCAGGTAATAGTGCTTTGTCAATAGACCATAAAGACGTAGCGGCGCGGATATCACTTAGTTTGCTTATACCCGCTATTGAATCTGAATCAAATACGTTCTGCCAATTGTTTCCTAATACCACATTAGCCAAAGAGCTCTTTGTCTTATCTATTTGGCCCCATAAGGCTTTTCCACTTAAAGGAGTGGCCAGTGCTTGGATATCGGAAACACCTCCGCATACTTCACTTATCTTTGTTGACAGTGAAGAAAAATCAGTAATTGCACGCTGAAGTGATGTTGATAGTTTAAGAGATTCGGCAGCCTCTTTTATGGAGCCTTCTAACAAACTACCACCCACAACCACAGAAAGAGGGGTCGCTGCCTTCTCTTTCGATTTCAATTCTTTCTTATTCTTCTCTTCTTCACTCATCTATATCAATCTAAAAACTCCAAAACATCCCCGCTCCAGGCACAAATGGCTTTCAGCCATTAGAGCCTTCCGCTCCCCACGTGCATCGTGCAGCCGCTAAAGCGTCAGCACCATGCGCCGAGGCCTCCCGCATTCCTTACTCAGCAGGTGCGTCTTCGTTTACACCCTCAACGCATTGTTCTTTTTTTTCATTAATCGTTCAACCTTACCAGCCCCTCTCCTTCCTTACGCCAGCGAGCCCTGACGATTTCTTCAAAATCCTCAAGACCTTCTATCTTCAGATCATCTGCATGGTCTGTAACTATGATTTGGATACAATTACCATGCTTCTTGCAGAAATCATAAAGAAAAGTGAAGATTCTATTTACCGCTGTCATATCTTCATCTATCTTTCCTATGCCGCTCTCTTCTGGGTTAAATTCATCGCCTGTGTCCTTCTGGGCGGGGAAATATACCTGGCTGGGTTGATCCAGAAACAATATCGAAGGCACGGTGGATTTTTTATGCGTATAAAAGAAGTCTGCCAATGCCAAGAACAAACACAAATGGGCATTCAGCCAATTTGCACCACTTCCAATAGCCCTCAAGTATTTCTTTTCTGCATATTCATTCATGCCCTTTTGGAAATATAGCTCGAACTTCTCCAAATCAAATACCAGACTATAATCATCTAACGAAGCCTCAAAACTGATGGTCTTGCGATACTGAGCCATTGATTGGCGAATCCCACGCCCTGCAAGCACCATCTTCTGATCTAAATTATATACGTTAAGCCCAGCCAATTTTTGGTTTAATTCGAGTCTCAACGTATGTATGTTCTGCTGCAACTCCTTCAGCGTCTCATTACTTGCCAAATCAATACGTGAAAGAATTTTGTAGATGGTCTTATACGCTTGTTTCTGTAGCGAGTAGTTTTGTTTTAGAGCCTCTATTATTTCAGCTAGTTCATCTTTTGCCTTGTCAACTTCACCTAGCTTACCTTTTATTTCTTCTACTTCTTCTTGTAACCTTATTTTTTCTTCGTGAAGAGGCCTAATGATAGAAGGAATGTTCTTTAGCTCATCATTCAGATTACTGATGGCATCTGCAAGTCCTTTGGCTTCATTTAAGGTGTGTTCCGTATGTTGATGACAGAAAGGACATACAGAATAGTTGATGGAAACGCTTTTGGGTTTATGCGTTGCCTCCAAAGCATTCTTATAGGTCTCAATGTAATCTATAGAGCTAATAACTTCTTCAAGATGAAGTTGTGTCTCCCTCAGTTGCGCCATCAACTTGTTCTCTTCGGATTCCAGTTTGCGATATTTATCCAGTTGAGGCTTGTTGCTTGGATCAATCTTAATCTCAAAGTAGTCCAGATTCTCTATTTCATTTCTGAACGATTCGGGGTTCTCCGTAAACTTTTCCTCTGTCAAGTCCTCTAAAATTGAGCCTCCTGTTATTTCACTATATACACTTATGTCATCTAACAGTCTGTTATATGTTTCATGAATATCTTCCTGCGCTTTCGAAAGTTTCTTTTCCAACCTGTCTATTTTTTCTTGCAAAAGAGAAGCCTCTACTGATAGCGCATAATAATTGGCATCCACAAAGCCGGCAAAAACCTTGAACTGGTCTATAGTCTCATCTCTTTTCTCCTTCTGGTCAAAGCGGTAGAAAAGAGCCTGTTTATTTGCTACCAGGTTTTGATGCTGAAGTATGAATGGCATCATGTTTCTCACGGAAGGACGCTGCGCACCTTTTCGCTTATCATTTAGTTGTTCAACCGTTTCTGCCGTATTCTGGGCATCTATTCCAAAGAGTATCCCCAGTTGGATCTTATAATCATCCTTTTTGTAATCATGATTATCAAAGATATCTGTACTCAACTGCCGAATGTCATCTACAATAGGATTATCTACGATATAAAATTCATTCCCTGCCGCATCTCTTCCTATTATGTACTCCGTTTCCCCTATCACCATCCATACGAAGAACAATTTTGCGTGATCTTTTATAACACCATGAGGTATGGTATCCTCACTTGAAGCCATACAGTAGTCAAAGATTTCTATCAACGAGCTCTTTCCCGTTGATGACCTTCCTGTTATCAAGTTAAGACCAGCTTTCAATTCAACGCCATGCACTCTTTCCCGTTGGTCAAAAAGCCCTATGAATTTCAATAACGTTTTCATAACAGTTTCAATTCTTTGATACCCAGTGTAGCATATACCTTTGCAGGGCTGCTTTTTCCTATAAGTCTTGTCAGCCGTTCAGCAGAAGTAGCAAAAACGTCTTTATGCTTAAAAGGGTTATTCTTCACTACTACATTATTCTTTTCATCAACCATGACATAATCCATATCCACACAATATTGAAGTGTAGTCTCGGAAAGATGCTGAAAAGTACTGATGCGTTCTGGCAATCCCTCCACATGAATTTTATTATCTCTCACCCAAGTTTCCAAGCGTGAACGCTGTTGTGCCCTTGGGGATCCCATAATCCAATCTTGATTAAGCACAACCGGGAACAACAGGTACAAAAGGAGGATATTGTCCTGTTTAACTTGGCTGTTCTCGTAATAAGACAGCATGGCTGGTGCCAGATTGAATGAATTGTACTTTATCTTGACTACTTCAGATATGATATTACTCATCTTCTAACAACCAATTTACTTTTTGTTTATCGTCATTGGCAATATAATGACACATTCCTTCCGAGAAATATGATTTAGTCACACCAAATGGTGCAAACGCAATAGAATGTGTCGCCTGTAACAGTTCGCCTAAAAATATCCTCGATGCACGCTTTATGTCATCATCTGTCAATTCGCGGCCATCATACAAAGAATCGACCGCAGTATCATATTTCAAATGATACAGACGCAGTATTTCCTCCTGATAATTTGCACGATTCTTTTCAGCAGATGGACGGTCAAATTCGCCAGTCAACAGACCTGTCGTTTTGGCGAAATCAATCACAGCTTGTGTAATGCGTTTGTAATCTATGGCTCGGAGTTTCTTTACAAATAGGGCGTCGTCATATTCTTCTTCCTTGACAGTTATGTTTGGCGCATCAGGGAACGCCATGGATTGTGGAGCCATTTCTTTTGCTAGCAGCTGTACTTGTTTCGTAAACGTTTCTTCCTCAATTTTCCAACCATTCTCCATATTTTGGGGGCTAATAACAAATCCCAACAAACTATTGATATATGTTTCTCGAAGGTTTTCAGTTGCTACCTTCGCGTATTTCAACAGTTCGTTGTATGATTTAGCCAACCCTTTGCAAGAATCAAGAATTATAACACGTGAAAGAAGATCCTGCAGTCTTTCATTCGAAGCGTTTTCATCAATTGTACCATCCTTCTTTAAAACAGAGCCAAGCACTCGTTTCATCATCGATGCATTTTGGCTAATGGTAGGATGTTTCTTACCGTCTTTCCCTTCTATCTTCTCTTTATTGTCTTTCAGGTATGCTGTGTATGCATTTGTAACTACTTTCAACCGTTGTGCAGGAGTCTTCTTTTCCCATCCCGCTAATACACTGTTTTTCGCGATGGGTTGAGTTGTATAAATAATAAGGTTCCTGTAACTTGCATAATTAAAGTCATCTTCAAGCCAGTTATAAAGCGTGTTTAGGAGATTATGATGCCTAACGCCTAATTCGTCAGCATATAATTTCACCTCAATACTTGTATCGTTAGCTTCTCCGTCAAAAGAACCATCACTTTTAATTGCCACGTCCCCATATTTTTCAATATAAAGACTTTGGCCTGGTTGTAGCTGAAAACAATAATCCACAGCAATAACAAACTGATACAAAAATCCAGCAATTTGTGGACTTGCATCACTTCGTATTATTGATGATACCAAAGCATTTACTTCATCTGTCTTCATAGGCTACTATATCATAGTGCATACCTCTCGTATATGTCTTCAAGAACCTAGCAATACTGATTCTTCCTTTTCTTCTCCTCCACAAAGATAGCAGCCTTTCCAACAACTCCGCTCTCTCCGTCTTCAGTTCTCCCTTATTTTTCAATTTTTCTTTGCTGCTTAACCCAGTTAAGCATATCATGCTCCTCTAAACGGTGACGTGATGGATTCCTATGGTTCTTCTCCATAAAGTCCATCACTTCCTGATAGCGAACGTTCCAACGTTCATCTTGTGTCATAATCATGAACCATTCACCTTGAACCATGAACCGTGAACCGTTGCAGTCCTTTCTGTACAGTAGGGACTCACTTTCAGTTTGCCGCCATGAAAACAAGTTGAAAGGGGGCGCTACCCCTTATCGCTTAAGATATGGTCCAAATCTATTCTGTATAGATGGAATCTATCGCCGTCACGATACCCAAAACACCTTATCTCTTGTGTGATTCTAAACTTGTGAATGCCCTTATCCCACTGCTCTTGTGTAAAATAAGCTCGGGTTTGTTTGTTCTTATGGAATTCCTTATAGTCAAAACCGTCACTGGTAATAATCTGTTGCCAAGTGTAGTCCTCAAAATCTCTGAAAGAATTGATAAACTCGCGAAAATTGTATTTGTTCACAAGATTCAATCCATGATTCGCAGGCAATTCATCATAGACCAACTTTCCGCAGTAGCGACTTTTGATATAGCTCTGATAGTCAATCTGACCAGAATCAAATAAGAACTGCTCGGTTTCATCCTTGTCGTGAAGATTAGACATCGGGGACTCACCATAGTCCATTTCATCTTCACTTCGCACTTTCTCTGTTGGATTATCGTAATCACCGCCCTTGAACGATATCAGACATCCCTTTCGTGCGTATGCCTCAGCAATACCAGTTCCTGCCACATCTATATCAACTATGGCATCCTCCTCTCCCAGCCTCTGAATAAAATAACGCTTGCCTATATCTTGGCAGGGTGCTAAATCCCAGTATGGCTCGCCTTGCATTCTTGACAGCCGTGAACACACGGCTAACACCGGTGCACTCAAGCGTCCTTGCATGAGTTCATGCAACTTCTTATCCGGAGCCACCTCTGAGTTATAGAAGGTGCTAATCTTCAGAATATCATTAACACCAAATGAAGATAACGTCTGGATTACACCCAGCAATGGTATCATTCCTTCTATGGCGAAACTGTCGCTGTCTGCATATTGCCCCTTCAGCGACAACTCATTCAATACATACTCCATTCCTCTCGCCAATTATCCAATGATTGCAGCCAAGTCTCTGTCAAACTGATCAAAGAGCCCTGGCTCATCATTATCTATTCCACCATACTGATTCAATATTATCGTCTTAATGACAGATGTACCATTATCAGCACGACGGAAGTTGAAAACCCGTGCAGACTGCTCTTCTATAACTTTTCCACGCAGCAACCTTCTAACTCCATTGAACAGATGGTCGCTATGAGTCTCTACCATTACCTGCGAACCAGCTCCAGCAATCATTGCCAGAAAATCAATGACGTCAGCCTGCGCCGCAGGGTGAAGATGAATCTCGGGATTCTCGACAATCAGCAAGCCGCCATCCATACACGAAGCTAGTCCGGCAATCAGCACGCCCGTAATGAAACTAACGCCAGTTCCTACATGGTGTGGATGGATTTCCTTGCCTCCAACCCCAATGTATCTTACCTTGTATTCAGCCCCATCCAATTGTACGTGTATTCTATAGCCTGTCAACTTTTTCAGCCAGTAGTTCAGTTGACCAGAGAAAGTGAGACTGCTACGGTCCTTGACAATCGCGTCTGGTATCAGGTCGTCTTTGTGGTTTTGGAAATAATCTATGACATATTCACCGAAAAGTCCAAGTGCATTGCTGTCAGAATCTTGATTGATGCGAGTCTCTGACAACTCAGAAGTCCTTGCTGCAGGGAGATACATCACCTTTTCTGTTATTCTATTTAAATCTGGAGTCTCAAAGCCTTTTGACTGTGAAACCATAGTCCCTGTCAGCGAGTCGTCAGCAGGGATGAATTTCATTTCCACATCATTCACGGTCACAGAATATGCCTTAGCGTTGGTCACGAAATTTCTCACCTCTTTAAACGAAGGCATTTTCATGTGCTTACACACCATCTTATGCGCAACGTTGTCTTCGCGGGCATTGTCGCAAACAAGCAACAATGCCTGGATAACTGATGACTTTCCTGATGAATTAGGTCCTACAAATAGATTCATAGCGCCCAATTCAAACTGATATTCTTCTATCGACTTAAAGTTCTTTACAAAAAGACTATTTATCATACTGTTAGTTTTTCTATCGTTTCTCTTATTATCCGATACCTCTTTTCTATCTGCACATTACTGTCAACCGAATGAGTCAGCGTATATACATAATCATCATCGATTAAGAGCATTCTATAAGCTTTTGCAATAATCTCTTCGGAAGAATTTGGCATGCAAGAAATAAGGTAACAAAAACTCTCAAAGAAAGCCATGTTGATAGGACGCTTATTGCCTCCCGGTTTAGGGGGGAGACGGAATCCTCCAAGGGGTACTATCACCTTCGACGCAGTCTCCATCACACTCGCAAAAACAACTCTTATCCGTTCCATTTCGACGCCATACTCATCGATACTATTCAAGTAACGCATCGTCATTCCGAGAAAATCCTCCAAATTACTCTTATATTCCAGTAGTTCTTCTGTCTCCAAGTCCTTTGAGCGATGCTCATTCCAAAGATAAAACGCCAAAAATCTCAAAACGAGGTAACGGTCTTTCATGTGCTTCGGTTTGGCAGACTTCTCGGTTGCATCGATAAATGCATCGTTTTTTGCTAGCGCATTGATGAGTCTTGTAGAACAGCCCTGATAGAGGGCATTTCTCATTTCCTGATTGTTAAGGGTAACGCCGCCTCGATTCACGCGGTCAAACAGGTCGAAGATGACACGGTCACTGGTTGGTGACTTAATGATATTCAACAGCAAAGAATAGTCCTCTAACTTATTTTGCTGAAGAGTCGTCAAGTCTTTGAAATATTTCGTATTGATTCCTTTCAAAATTTTAAGACCTTCCAATTTAAACTTTCCGTCTATGTAGTCGAACAAGGTAGTCAATCTCTGCTTTCCATCTACCACAATATACACACCGTTGTCTTTTTCACGTACATAGAATGCAGGTAGGGGTATCCCCATAAGAATGGACTCTATCAGTTCGCATTTCTTACGCGATGGCCATACCAATTCACGCTGGAAATCGGGGGTTAAATCCAGCATAGACGGAACCTTCTCCCATTTTCTTTTTAATTGGAAGACAGAAGCCGTATCTCTAGATATATTCAACACGGCATCTGGATACACATCCGTACCCAAATCTCCATATTGAGGTTTTAAAGTCTCTTCGCCTTCAAATTCTTTTGCCATAACAACTTGCCGTTTTAGCTAACAAAATTACATTTATTTATTGAATCTTAAGGTTTCTTGCCTTAGATTTTATATTAGATTAGGGATTGTCGTTTATTGTTTTCTACTTGAGCGATACGGTGACATTTCCCTTGTATCCTGCCGCATCAGACTCATCGTTTTATATGTTTTATCGTTTTGTCCGGGCCACATGCCCGGATTCTGCGTTTGTTTTGGCCGTCAAGCCGGGAACTTCCTACCGGGAGCCCCTGTTTTTGTGCATATTTTCAACGCCAACCTATCCTGTCGCCAACTGCCTTCCGGCCAGATTCACCACGTTCGCCGTGTGGATGCCGAAGAAGATGTACAGGATCTCCGTCGCTTTCTTCCTGACCTTCACCCGTTTGAGATCGTAGTGCTCCTTCTGTGTCCCGAAGGAGCCCTCCATCGTGGTGGCGCGCACCCGGGACAGTTCTGCACGTACGAAGTCACGCTCCTTCTTCTCGGCTGACGGACGACCCCGCTTCGCGAAAGAGGTCTGGATGTCATTGGCCCGACAATGGTCCCGGTTGTCTGTCCCCGCATAGCCGGTATCGCCGCCGATCTTCTTTACGTCAACACCGAACAGGCGTTTGTGCAGCGTGATGCAGTGCTTCAGTCTTGTTCCATCGCTGAAGGCATTGAAGGATAGCTTCTCGATGAACGAGAGCCCATCTACCGGGATGTTGTTGCTCTTCGCTCCGAACTCCACATTCCTCGCCTCCTTGCCGCGCACAATCGGTCGCACATAGGGCTTGCTGATGCTCACAATCCGGTCCGGGATGCTCTCCCGGGCGTCTCCGCTCCGGAAGTGATTCTTCTGCTGACGGTACATCTTCAGGAACATCAAGGCCACCTTCCCTTCGGGCGTGAAGTAACTCCGCCTGCCGCGTTTCGGCCGGCTGCTCCCGCTCACCAGGCCACAGCTGGCGGCCAGTTCATGGAGCGGGAGCAGCCGTTTGATCCGACCAAGTTCCGACTGCTCGAACGTCTCGCGGTACAGTTTGTAAAAATCATACTCCGTAAACGGAAGATTCGGTGCTTTCTCAGCAAACTTCGTTATATTTAACATCGTATTTTTGATACGATTCCCCCGATTTGAGCTTTTCCACGGCAATCGGGGGAATTCATTTACCCCATATCAAATATACGAATTTTCTATCACATTGTCAATCAATTTGTTGGAAAGTTTCTAACTTTTCCGGACAGTCCCTATACTAGTCTTTCGCCCTCCTCCATTTCTATCTCCTTGGCAACCACCTTATACTTTGCTCTTATCTCTTCCCTCTGATAGAACTCCAGCAGATCTGCTTTGCTCAGATACCCGTCCTCCATATACTTGGCCAGATACTTCTGGTCAAATTCTATCGAGAGCAGGCTCTTCTTTATGTTCTTCAGTATCTGCTGGTTGTTCTTGATATTCGTTCTCACCAGCATCTCGATGTTCTGCACGTCGCGAATATCCTTCAGCAGCCTCTGTATCAGCATATTCACAAACTCCACCTCTACATTCTTTCCATCTTTCCGCAGAGCCAGACTGCGTGCAAGATTATACGCCACTGCTAGATTCTGATAATCCGAAGCTTCATAGTCAATAATGCAGATAAATCCTATCCCATCCACATACGTTACACCATCTACAGTCCGCTGAATCGAAGCATCTGCAAGTGTCTTGTCAAACACAATAACACTGGTATTAGCATCTCTGTTCACGGTCGCCTCCAACAGCTGACTCCATGCTGTGTCATACTTGTTCGACGCAACATCAGGCGAGTCTACATCGCCCAGTTTAATACTCTTGTCAAACTTGCACTCTATGGCCACTTTTCTTCCACTGCTCTCACCGCCCACAAAAGCCATAATATCTCCCGTCTTGTTATTCTTAAGAAATCCTTTAGATGTTCCTGTCAACGACACAACATCCCCCAGATGATACTTCTCAATATACCCCTCAAGATACTCTAAAATATCGTTTTCTGCCGCAACACCTTTAATGGCAGTCTTGTGGAACACCTCCTGCTTCATATCAAACAGCAGTTTTAGGTTCTCCAGTTGCACACTCAGGTCATCTGTGGTCTTCGACAAAAAAGCAGAGAACCTGTCTTCCATCGTAGCCAGCACCCCTATTCGGATAGCGCGAAGCAGTGCCGCCTCGCGTTCAGTCTCCGGCAAGGAGTCAAAATATCTATAAACCAGCTCGTCCGAGATTTCAAAACCCTCCACCTGAACGCGCTGCAATTTGTGATCTAACCGCATACTCTATACTCGGGTGTAGCTATAGCCGCCTCTTTTGATATATTCGTTCAGATACTTTCCATGTGAATCTGCTGCCATCAGCCCCTCATATAGGGCCTCTGGTACATCGTAATACTGGTAAATACTACCGTTCAAAAACTCAATTTCCAAAATCTGGCTCATCGAATCATACCCTATCGAGGCGATATTCGACGACGATACATACTTTCTATCCATACTTTATTTCAATTTTGTCTTTTGCGTTCTCCAAGTCTTTGTTATATCAAGATAATCCCCCACCTCAATCTGCAAAGCCTTCGTCCATCCTTTCGGTGCTTCACCTTCCTCTCCTACAACTTTCGGGTCTTGGCTGTCGGGCCGTAAGGCCTCAGCTGGGAAGAAGATATTCGCTCGCATCGGCATACGCACAGCCTCGCCAACAATAATAGACTCTCCAGTCTTCAGGATGGGCAGCATATTCACCAGTCCCGCCAGGTTATCCGATACTGTACTGGCTACAATCCCCTTGTCGTTGGAATTGGTCAGGCGAAGCGATATAGTTGTGCCACATTGTGACAGAATTGTTGGGTCTATTTCCGAAGGTCGCTGACTAACAACCATCGCACCAATACCGTATTTCCGGCCTTCCTTCACAATCCTGCGCACTACTGAGGCTGCCCTATTATTATTGTTTGTTCCAAGATAGTTATGCGCCTCTTCCATTACAACCAGCAAGGGTCTCTCCCTCGCACCTTGAGGCATCTTTCTACCCCAAAAGAGCGAATCATACATCAACCTCAGCATAATGCCCACAATATCAATCAATATACTACTGGGTACGCCAGACACATCAAACACCGACAGTTGCTTTTCCCCATACCATCCTTTCAGAAGCGAATCCAGATCACTAACAACTGCCCCTTTTTCATCCGATCCATATTCCTCAGGATTCAAAACAAAGTCATATCGGGGATCTGCCATCCGCGCCATCAATTGAAGCAACTGACGTTTCAGGCTCAGTGAAATTTTAGCCAAATAAATTTGTCTGTCCACTATAGGCTTATAGGTCGGTTGTTTGAACGGCTCGATACTTCCCGTCTGTTTCACACCCTCAATCTCCAAAAAGGCTTCCGTGGTTTTCGCCACATCGAGGCCCTCATCTATTTCACAATACTTCTGGCCGCTCTGTGGCGACGAATGTGTAGAGAACACCAGCCTGTAAAGATATAGCACCAACCGTCTCAGACTAAATGGCACCGGTGTATCTGCTGTAATCAGGTCAGCGTCCAGGTAGTCATACTTGTCCGGATTCTGATGGATGGTCAGTTTCTTTAACCTCAACACATACTCCGCAATCTGTGCCCGGTCGCTGTCATTGGTCTCACCAAAGGTAAAATCAACAAACTCGTCAAAACTCATGGCCCAATAAGGCACCACCAGTTTCTTCTCGTGCTCGCTGTCCGGTATTATCCTGAATATGTTCGCCTTCTCCTTGAATGTCTTCCCGTACTCACCGTGAATATCTATCAGTACAATACGCGACGATGGGAACTGCTCTATATCGAGTAGTGTATTAACCAGTCCAGCCACCGTAGTCGATTTTCCCGTTCCCGTCGAACCGACCACGGCACTATGCCGGGTTATTAGTTTATTGATATCCACAAGGGCAGGAATGTTTTCCGCACCTGCGATAGTACCTACTGATACGAACTCTCTTCCTTTCTCCCGTCCATAGATGTTCACGAGATCTTCTTCTGTTACAATATGTACCTCGTCATCTATCATCGGATATTGTGAGATACCCCGTTCAAAGGGTTGCCCCACGGCACCTTCACCCACCAGTTGGACGGTCATCCATCGTATTCCGGCACTGGCATCATTCCTCAACGACTCCGGAATGGCCTCTGCACCAATCTGGATAATCGTCCCATATAGATTGACGTAGCCCTGTGGTATCTTAACAAATCCACCGACTTGACCTATCTTATATCCATTGCCGTTGATATAAGAGATGGTAGAGTTCAGGCTTTTATACAATTGTACTGATACGTTGGTGCCTGAGATGCTCCTCACCACACCTATCACCGCTGGATTGTTATTTGTCTGCATCTGAATGGTCTCCTATTAGTTCCGAGAGGAAGGTCGTGAAGGCATCAAAATCTCCAAGACTCACACGGTCACCTACCATCTTCAGAGTAAGACCCGAAAACTCCTTTTTCGGGTCTTCAAACTTGGCCCACTCACGCCGTTGTGCGCCTATCACCGCTTCTTCGTCATGCCACACGCTCAGGTTCGGTCTTTCCATCGCTCGTTTCACAGCCTCAGGAAAGTTCAACTCTACGTCTGGATCGGTCTTTTTCATCGCTCCATACATCAAGGCTATCACATTGGCGGTCTGATTCACCTTCAGTGCATTGATGATGGTGTCGTTTATGTGTTCGTCGCCAAAAGAGTAACCACAGACAAACAAAACAGCTTGAGGTCGCAACAGGAAGTTTGTCAACCTGTCAGACATCGCCAAGAAAGGCATCTTCCTGCTCTGGTCGTATTTCAATTTCGAAGGGAATATCAGTTCCGGCGACCCAGGCACATCTTTCGACACCCGACATACTTCTCCTTTCACGGTCTTCCAGTTCACAGAGCCGTGCAGTTTCCAAAGCCGTGTCCAATACCGTGGCAGTTCGTTTTCTTCAACCGAATGGATGTCAAAGAACGGATATCTGGAGCCAGAGAAACCATCAAAGAAAGGTACACTCTGCTCTTCCAAGGCCTGTTCCATCAGCAGGTCATAGTTGGTGGTAAACACCTCTACAGGCACATCCCTGTCTATTGAGCAAACCCATCTGGCGAACTTCCTGTATGAGTTATTACCGTCAGGCAGGTCTTTAGTTACAGCGCCCGATATGGTGGTACAAATTTCTGTTTCAAGCGTTGTCAGTTCTGCTTCTGTGAATCCACGCACCATTCCTCCGCCTATTGACACTTCTTTCATCGTACGGATGTAGGTTAGCACATCTTCCAGACTCTTGGTGTTCTTTCCTGCTTTACCCAATTCTTCCACCATACGTTTGTAGGGAGTATCCTCTGCATCTGCGGCATGTTTGTCGCTGATTATCTTTGTCAGCCCTGCCATATCCGGGAGGAGTGCCTTACCTGTTGCCGGGTCTTTAATGGACAATGGGCAACCTGCCGCCAACAGGAAACCGAGGGGCGACTTGTTCTGCGACAACAACAGCCGCAGGTTACGTAAATGTTTTAATTGGTCGTGAGTCATATTCTATTTCTTAACCATTCTCTGTCTCTATTCTTCACTCCATCCTCCCCTCTTTCTTCAGCACCTCTTTGAAGCCCTTGGTCGTTTCGTCTATCCATTGCTTCCACAACCTCTTCTGCTCATCTTTCTCTGCCGGAGTCAGTGCAGAATGCTCTATCTCTTCCTCCTTCAGTTTCTTGGCATACTTCTTCACAGCCTCTATCTGCCATTCAGCCACGTTCTCACTGAAGATTCTCACGCCGTATGCCGCCCACAGTCTGCTTCATCTTCCTTACACCTACCCCATCACATCCCCCTCCCCCAGCGGCTCCCACCGTCCGTCCTTGCACTCCAGCAGCACCGTGCCGCTCTCCAGCGAACGAAGCGAGTGCCACTGCATCGCGGGCACGTTCAGCACATTGCCTCCAGGCACCATATCCACCGTCTCCACCAGAGCACCCGAGTCATCATACAGATACTTCTCGAAATGCCCACGCACGCACACCACCGTCTCCGACGATGACCTGTGCCGGTGGATAGGCATCACCGTCCCTGGCTCGATGGCGTTCAGCATCCGCTGCGAGCCGTCTTCCGGCGTGTTCCGCAAGTCGTAGTTCATCCGCAACCGGGGCGATGCCTTCGCCGCTGCGGTCAGGGAGTCCAATATCTTCTGGTCGATAATCATATCTCCTCCCCCGCATACTCCATCTTCCTCCCCAGCACGGTACAAAAAATCATCTGGATATCCTTGATGAACGAGTAATGCCGATAATAGTAGCAGTTCAGCCTCACTTTATCCGGATATATCACTGTATCATTGTATTCCACGGCAATCTCCTGCATGGAGCGAGTGTCACCTGCCGCCTGCCGCGAAGCTACATAGTCTGCAATCATCTCGTCTTCAAGCCGATACTTCAGCGTTGCAGGGCCAGTAATCCCCGGCCTCAATTTCAGCACATCGAGGTCATCGCCAGTCAGCTTATCCGCATACCCCGGCACGTCCGGCCGCGGGCCGACAAAGCTCATCTTCCCACGAAGCACATCCCACAGCCCCGGCAGTTCGTCCAACTTCCAGTGACGCAGTTTAGCACCCAACGGCGTAATTCTGGAATCACCCGCCACAGATACAGTGCTGCCATTGTGCTTGACCGTCATCGTGCGGAACTTATGGCAGTCAAACAACTTCCCGTCTTTTCCCACTCTCTTCTGCACAAAGAATGCTGGACCTCCCGGCATCTTGACCTTCACTAGTATTGCAACAATCAGCAGCACCGGCCACAAACAGAGTAGCCCCACAAGTGAGACTACTCTGTCAAAAATCCATTTAAGAATAAACCCATTAATTCACAATGGCATTCTTGATAGTTTCTACAATATATCTCACATCCTCATCCGTCACATACGGCCCTGCAGGTAGGCACATGCCGACTTTGAACAATGCCTCCGAAACTCCATTTACATACGCCGGCACATTCTTATACACCGGCTGCTTGTGCATCGGTTTCCACACCGGTCTTGCCTCAATCTGTGCCTGATCCATCAGTACACGCAGTGCCTCCACGTTGTCATTGGGCTGACAATCCGTAGTAGCACTCTCCGCCATGTGAATCACACCCGCAGCACCACCAACTGCACCCTTCACGATGGTCTTGTACGCATTTTCCTGCCCCTTGATGCGCACATCAGGATCGATAGTAATCGTACACAACCAGTAGTTGGAATCATAATCCCCTCCGGCAGGCTGCGTATGAACGTGAACGCCCGGCACATCTGCCAACAATTCTTCATAAAGAGCCTGCACATGCTTATGGTGCTTCAAATGCTCCTCAACCACCGTCATCTGTCCACGCCCAATACCCGCACAGATATTACTCATACGGTAGTTATACCCTATCTTCTCATGCTGATAATAAGGATAGCTCTCACGATACTGAGTGGCATACATCATAATCTCCCGCCAATGGTCTTCATCCTCCGTAATCAACGCACCGCCGCCCGAGGTGGTAATCATCTTGTTACCATTGAAAGAGAGAACGCCATATTTCCCGAACGTACCCAGCACTTGCCCGTTAAAGCGGCTTCCAAATCCTTCAGCAGCATCCTCAATCACAGGTATCTCATAACGATTAGCAATCTCCATAATCCT
>JAEEGL012488817.1_pt1 | contig 30665 bp, 57 predicted proteins | sample 9134231 | NCBI WGS metagenome assembly JAEEGL01 (sample SAMN16246548, study PRJNA631951) | gut metagenome | biome: gut microbiome; feature: rumen; material: fiber-attached | host: Bos | place: Iran: Karaj | collected 2018-10 | reverse complement strand
TGCTCCCATATCTCGCAAAATAATTTTGACCTATACTAATTAAATTAATTTTTATGTGGCGCAAGCGCCACAAATGCTGATAAACACTGTGATAAATGACAGGTGATGCCATGAATTATGTTGGAGTTGAAACCTTAAAAAAATACCTTGCATATAAGCGCCAGAGAGTCAACACACGTTACCAATTTTATGAAATGAAAAATTGCACGTTTGACTTTGGCATATCAAGCCCTCCAGAGCTCAAGTGGTGGAATAGTTGCGTTGGCTGGTGCGCCAAAGCGGTTGACTCATTATCTGATAGGATGGAGTTTTATGGTTTCCGGGATGATGTATTTGGCTTTGCTGAGATATTTGACGGCAACAACAAGGATGTGCTTTTCCCGTCAGCCGTAAAAGGCGCATTGATTGGCGCCGTGTCTTTTATTTACGTGTCAACAGATGCCTCTGGTTTCCCAAGATTGCAGATCATAAATGCCGATGATGCAACAGGTATTGTTGATCCTACAACAGGACTACTCAATGAGGGCTATGCAGTTTTAGAACGCAACAAAGATATGGAGCCAGTAAGAGAGGCATATTTTACAAAAGAGTACACAGCCTTTTACGAAAACGGCGATTTGACAGAGACAAGGTCATACAGGATAAAACAGCCAATGCTTGTGCCCTTTGTCTTTAAGCCAGATGCAAAGCGCCCACTTGGTCACTCAAGGATATCAAGGGCATGTATGTCAATTGTTGGCTCAGCCCTCAGGACAATCAAGCGCTCAGAGATATCTGCTGAGTTTTACAGTTTCCCACAAAAGTGGGTGACAGGCACAGACCAAGACGCCGAGACGTTTAACAAATGGGCAGCAGCAATGAGCGCAATGATGAAGTTTTCTTTGAATGAGGATGGACAGGATCATGTAAAAGTTGGACAGTTCACTCAGCAGAGTATGACGCCACATGTTGAGCAGCTCAAAATGTTCGCATCATTATTTGCTGGAGAGGTTGGTTTGACGCTTGATGATCTTGGATTCCCTCAGAGCAATCCATCATCATATGATGCAATCAAAGCTGCACATGAAAACCTGAGGCTCACAGCAAATGCTGCAAAGAAATTATTTAACGTGGGCATTTTAAATGCTGGTTATCTTGCGGCGTGCATCCGTGATGATTACGATTACACAAGGCAGCAGATAACAATAGAAAAGCCCATTTGGTATCCGACATTCCCAGCTGATGTATCAATGCTGGGCGGTATTGGTGATGCTATACAGAAAATCAACACAACCATTCCTGATTATCTAACAGAGGATAAAATCCTTGAGCTAACAGGAATATAGGAGGCTTTATGAATACCAAATACACAACTGGTCAGGCAATACTCATCCCGGCAATAATAAGGAGCGCAAGCGAGCGAAACGGCGTTATTTTTTATGACGTTGATGCAGACACATGGGATGGTATTCCTGAGGATGCAATCATTGTTGATGACAAGGCAGCAGCATTGAAAGCTTTTAACGAGGCAATGCGTGGGCTGTCAAGAGAGATTTACCCAAGATAACGGCATTAGATGCTATATGCATTTGGTGTTGGCATGACATTGGTTGCAAACAATGAGAGCGTTGTCCGCCAGCGCTCTTTTATCATGCCATAAATATTGGTGGGGAAAGGCGGTGCAACACAATGGCAGCAGATGTTGTGCCTGAGCTCAATGTCAAAATTCAAAGATCATTTCAGAATAATGTCATGAGAGACAGGCAAGTTGCAAGAATATCTCAAAGGATAAGGGACGGAACCGCAACACTTGCGGATGGGCATGAGTATGCTGAGCGCCTTGGCTTTGCAACATCAAGGGCACTCAGGGCAAATCTCACAGCCGACACTCTGCCAGATGGCAAGCTTTATTACAACATTGCAAAGCGGACAGTGACGCCAGCGCTTGAGGAAAATTACAGACTTATAAATGAGGCAAGTGCAGACATTCAAAAGATTATTGACAGTGAGGCGGGCATTGGTCTTGGGGCGGTTCATGCTGAGTTTCCAGAGGAACGCATCCAAGGCATGATTGACAAGATGACCACTGATGGCATTGAGCTTGAGGATGCACTAAAGTGGCTTGATGAGCCTATTGTCAATAACTCTGAGGCGTTTTTTGATGATTATGTTGATAAGAATGCCAAATTTCGCAATGATGTTGGACTCAAGGCAACCATCACAAGGCAAGTGGCGTGGAATTGTTGTGACTGGTGCGCAGAACTTGCTGGGACATACGACTATGACAATGCACCGCCTGATATTTACAGGCGGCATGAATTTTGCAGATGTGTTGTCACGTACAAATGCGATAAGAAATCCCAAAACGTATGGACCAAGAGATCATGGGAGAGCTCAGATGAGGAGATACAGGCAAGGCAATCTGCTGGTATTGCTCAAACGGCTCTCTCAGCAACACAGCGGATTGAACAGATAAATATGATATATCGAGACATGGTCATATCAACTCTTGATATATCAGACCGAAAAAAAGCAATCCAGAAATACAACAAAATGAAACCCGCTGAGAGGTTGGCAAGATTCAAGGAATATCAAGAAAAGAGGGCGGCAAGGGGGTAAAAGATGAGGATTGATAATCAAAATCCCTCTTTTACCAATGTAACGCTCACCAAACAAAGCAAAACACTTGGCGGCAAAGCCGTCAAGCTTTACGCATCCACCGGGCAAAGCCTTTTGACTTGGCAGCAAAGGCAGATAAAGGCAATAATGTCTGTTACTGCCTCAGGTGAGTGGAAGTATTCCAAATACGGCATTGGGTTATCCCGCCGAAATGGAAAAGGTGAGGTGTTGGCATGCCGTGAAATGTACGGGCTCATTGAACTCAACGAAAAGATATGCCACACAGCCCACAGGACAACCACATCACATGACGCTTTTAACAGGTTATATGCCTTGCTTAAAAAAGCCGGGTATGAGGAGCACTCCAAAAAGAAAAAGAACATGCCTGACAAATCTTTTTATGCCTCAAAGCAATATGGCTTGGAGCATATTGAGATATCAGGCGGCGGCATTATTGATTTCAGAACAAGGACCAACAACGGCGGCTTGGGTGAGGGATTTGACTTACTGGTTGTCGATGAGGCGCAAGAGTACACATCCAAACAGGAAAGCGCACTCTTGTACACAGTCTCAGCCAGTAAGAATCCACAAACCATTTTTGTGGGGACGCCGCCCACAGTTACCTCTGAGGGTGATGTTTTTCCAAGGATAAGAGGCAAGGTCCTTGAGGGTAAAGCACTGGACACGGGCTGGGCTGAGTGGTCAACACCTGAGATGGTTGAGGGTGATGCTCTCAATGATCCTGAGTTATGGCGGCGATACAACCCAAGCTTTGGCAAGATCATCAAGGAGCGAAATATACGCAATGAGCTCACGGGTGATGATCTTGATTTCAACATCCAGCGCCTTGGCTTTTGGTGTCAATTCAATCAAAAGTCAGAAATCAGTGAGGCTGATTGGGATGCCCTCAAACAAGACAAACTGCCAAAGCTCAAAGAAAAGAGATACATTGGCATCAAGTATGGCAAAGATGGCGTAAATGCTGCAATGACTATTGCAGCAAAGACAGAGGATGGACATATCTTTGTTGAGACGATTGCATGTAACCCTATTAGAGCGGGCAACGGCTGGATGTTTGAATATCTATTCAACCCAAGGGTTGACAAAGTGGTCATTGACGGAGCATCAGGGCAACAGCTCCTTGCAGATCAAATGAAAGAGCACGGCATCAAAAAAGAGCCCATCTTGCCAAAAGTTGGCGAGATCATAGCTGCAAATGCAATGTTTGAGCAAAGCATATATCAAAAAGATATTGTACACATGGGTCAAAAGCCCTTGAGGAATATTGTGACCAATTGCGGCAAACGACTCATTGGCAGTCAGGGCGGTTTTGGTTACAAGTCACTTGTTGACTCATATGATATTGCGGTTATGGATTCCATGATCCTTGCTTTTTGGATTTGCTCAGTGACCAAAGAGGCAAAGAAAAAACAGGCTATTAGCTATTAACAAAGCACCTTTTGCAAGGGTGCTTTTTTAATACAAAAAATTACGTTACTCACGGAAAAGAGGAGGAAACAATGAGCGATTTTAAACCAATTGAGACACAGGAAGATTTTGACAAAGCCATCAAGTCAAGGCTTGCACAAAAGGACAGAGAGGCAGAGGAAAAGTACAAAGATTATTTGTCACCTGACAAGGTTGCCGCTATGAAAGCGGATTTTGAAAAACAGCTCAGTGAGGCAAATGACAAAGTCAAAGCTGCTCAGGACAGCGTCAAGCCACTTGAGGACAGCGTGTCTCAGCTCACCAAGAGAGCGGAAACAGCAGAAAACTCTCTTTTGAAAAACAAGATTGCCTATGAGCACAAGTTGCCACTTGAACTTGCGAACAGACTCATTGGCAGCACTGAGGAGGAACTGACAAAAGATGCTGAGTCATTATCTGGACTCATCAAGCCAACATCAGCGCCGCCTCTGCACATTTCAAACAACAATAATCCATCAGCAGCAAGCGGCAATGGCATGGCGTCATTGCTTGAGGGCATTAACAGCCAGCTTGCTCAAACATAAGGAGGAAAAATCATGGGTGAAATTTTAACAAGAGGCACTCTTTTACCACCTGAGGTCACAAACGAACTTTTTAACAAGGTTAGAGGCAAGAGCTCAGTTGCACGCCTCTCAGCATCTCAGCCAATACCATTCAACGGCGAAAAGGTTTTCACTTTTTCAATGGACAATGAGGTTGACCTTGTTGGCGAAAATGCAGCAAAGTCAAACGGCGGTGGCACAATCGCAGCAATCCAGATGGTGCCCGTTAAAGTTGAGTACGGCATGAGAGTATCTGATGAGTTCAGATATGGCGCCGATGAAATCAGATTGCAGTATCTCACAGCTTTTGCTGAGGGATTTGCAAACAAGGTTGCACGTGGTCTTGATATCATGGCTTTTCACGGCGTGAACCCTCGCACAGGTATCAAGGCATCACAGCTCACAAACAAGTGTTTTGATGATCTCATTGAAAACACTGTTGTATTTGACTCAGATACACCTGATGACAATATCACATCTGCAATTGCACTGATTGAAAATGCAGAGCATGAGGTCACTGGTCTTGCAATGGCTCCAGCAATGAAAAACGCTCTTGCAGCCCTCAAGACCCAGAAAGACAGCAATGTGCCTCTTTTCCCTGATCTTGGATGGGGCAGATCAACAGGTGCAATCAACGGATTGCCAGCAGACTCCAACAGCACTGTATCTTTCGGTCAGAACGCAGACAGAGCAGTTGTGGGCAATTTCGCAGACTTTTTCAAGTGGGGATTTGCAAGAGAAATGCCTATTGAGGTCATTGAGTATGGCAACCCTGACAACTCTGAACTTGGAGACCTCAAGGGACACAATCAGGTATACCTCAGAGGCGAGGCATACATTGGCTGGGGCATCATAATCCCTGAGGCATTTGCGATTGTCAAGGCTGGTGCATCTGCCTGATAACAAGGAGGCGTCATGGTTTACAGAAACACCAAGACAGGCGCCGAGATCATAACAAAATCAGTCATCAAGGCTCCCGGCTGGGAGCCTTTGACTGTTGTTAAAAAAGAGGCTCAGGAACCTCAGAAAATTGTTGAGGAACCAAAAGAAGTATTGCCCCTCAAATCTGAGGAGCAGCCAAAGCCTCAGGCGCCCAAGAAAACGGCAAAAAAGAGGACACGAAAATGAGCGATAAACAGCCATTTGCAACAGTACAAGATGTACAGACCTTGTGGAGACCACTGACAGCCGAGGAGCAGTCAAGGGCAGAGGCTCTTTTGCCTCTGGTATCTGATGAGATACGTGTACTTGGCATGCAACACGGCAAGAACATAGACAAGTGGGTTGCTGCTGATTCTACATATGCAAGCGTGGTCAAGATTGTGACTGTTGATGTTACCACAAGAATCTTGAGGCAAAACACGCAAGGCGATGCCATGACGCAAGAGAGCCAGAGCGCACTTGGGTACTCATGGAGCGGTACATATGCAGTTGCGGGCGGCGGTATTGCCAACAGTATCCTCAACAATGATCTTAAAAAGCTTGGACTTTTAAAGCAGAAAATAGGTGGTGAGTTTATATGGCATCCAGATTGCAAGGCACATCTGTAATTTTATATCAAGATGTTGAGACGGGCACTGATCCTTTTGGCGCTCCCATCATCGAGGCGGTGCCTGTGCAAGTTGACAACGTGCTCATTGGCGAGCCCTCAACAGATGATATCACCTCATCAACCCAGCTATATGGCAAGACCATCCAATATATGCTGGGCATACCAAAAGGTGATAAGCATGATTGGCTTGATAAAACTGTTGAGTGGATTGATGCATATGGCAATAAGCACACTGTCAAAACGTTTGGTTTTCCCATCACGGGCATTGAGGCAAACATCCCGGCTCAACTGCCTTGGCACATGAAAGTTAGGGTTGAGGCTTATGGCTAAAGTTAAATTTGAGCTAAACAAAGAGGGCGTCAGGGAGCTTTTGCGGTCAAAAGAAATGATGGACGCATGCACCGAGTACGCAAACAACGCTCTTGCAAAGCTTGGTGATGGCTATGAAGTCACAACGCACACAGGTGCCAACAGGGTTAATGCCGAGGTTGCCGCAGTCACCAATGCTGCTAGGTCTGAGAATTTAAGAGATAACACGATTATAAAGGCGGTGTTTGGAGAATGATTGAAATTATTATCAAAGATTTCCTGAGCTCAAAACTGAGCGTGCCTGTGCTCATGGAAGTGCCCAAAAACCCAGCATCATCCTTTGTTTTGATTGAAAAAACAGGCAGCTCAAGAGAAAACCACATTGACTCATCAATTGTCACAATCCAGAGCTATGCCACATCAATGTATAAAGCGGCTTTGCTCAATGATGAGGTCAAACATTGGATGCTTGATGGTCTTGAGGGGTTAATCACTAAAAATGAGGTTGCAAGCGTGATCCTCAACAGCGATTACAATTTCACGGACACAAGCGAAAAAAGGTACAGATATCAAGCTTTGTTTGAAATAACACACTATTAGGAGGATAAAAGCATGACAACAGCAACAAATGTTAGTGCGGGCAAGCCTAAAGTTGGCGGCGCTATTTTTGCCGCACCTGTTGGCACACCTCTCCCAGTAAGCGCAACCGAGGAGCTCAATGAGGCTTTTAAGTCTCTTGGCTATTGCTCAGATGATGGCGTCACAAACAGCACAGCCCTTGAAACTGAAAAAATCAAAGCTTGGGGCGGTGACACTGTGCTCATCATCAACAAGTCAAAGGATGACACATTCAAGTACAAGCTCATTGAGGCAAAGAGCAAGGAGGTGCTTGCATATGTGTATGGTGATGACAATGTATCAGGAACACTTGAGACTGGTCTAAAAGTCAAAGTCAACAGCTCTGATGTGCCTGAAAGATCAATTGTCATTGACATGATTTTGAGAGGTGACACACTCAAGAGAATTGTTATCCCATCATGCAAAATTTCGGCGGTTGCTGATATCGAGTATGGTGATGACAATGCAATTGGTTATGAAACCACAGTCGATTGCACACCTGATGCAAATGGCGATACTCACATTGAGTATTTGCAGAAAACAGGCTCACCATCAGCCTGATATCGGAGGATAATGTATGAAAATCAAGACAAAGAGCGGATTTGTCTGTGATGTAGATGAGAAAAAAGCTGCTGACTGGGATTTTGTTGATGCTCTTGTTGATTGTGAAAGTGATAATGAATCAACAAGAGTCATTGCCGCAAGAAATTGCATCAAGCTTTTGCTTGGCAAAGACGGGGCAGCAGCCTTGGCGGAACATGTAAAAGATGAGAATGGTGTAAAAAATATTGGCAAAATGCTTGTTGAGTTTAAAGAGATAATGGCACTCATTGGAGACAAGCAAAAAAAATCTGCATCCTCGCAAGCATGATAAAGCTTGGCGAGGATGCTTTGATTTGTGACCTTGCAGAGGTTTATCACATTTACAATATGCGGGCTTTTCCGTGTGAGTTGGTAGCAACACTTGCTGCTGGGTTGCGTGACACATCCAGAGTCAAAATGCAAGCGTCTGGGCTCAATGTTAGCATTGACAGGCTGATTCTTGCCCGGATTGCTGACAGTGCTGCACTCAATTTCTGGTCAAAAACGGAAGATGGACAAAAGAACAGGAACAGACCACCATCCGTTGTGGCAATCTTGACCGAAAAGACAGATGAGTCAAAACTGCCAAGACCATTCAACAGTGGCGCTGATTTTGATGCAGAATGGAGGAGGCTAAATGGCTGATCTTGGCAAAGCTTATGTACAAATAATACCATCCGCCGAGGGCATAAGTGGCTCAATCTCATCTGTGCTTGAGCCTGAGGCAACAAGTGCGGGCAAATCTGCTGGTCTTAATATTGCGGGCGGCATTAGTTCTGCAATTGTTAGCGGCGCAACTGTTATTGCAGCATCAACAGCAGCAGTGACAGGCGCCGTTATAAAAGGCACATCAGACCTTGCAGCATATGGCGATAACATTGACAAGATGAGCCAGAAAATGGGCATGAGCGCTGAGTCATACCAAGAGTGGGACGCAGTCATGCAGCACTCAGGCACATCAATGGAGGCAATGAAAAGCTCCATGAAAACCCTTGCCAATGCCGCCGAGACAGGGTCCGCCGCTTTTGAAACGCTTGGCATTTCTCAGGAACAGATTGCAAGCATGTCTCAAGAGCAATTATTTGAGGCAACAATCACTGCATTGCAAAATGTCGAGGACGAAACCCAGAGAACATACCTTGCTGGGCAAACCCTTGGACGTGGTGCCACAGAGCTTGGCGCACTCCTCAACACATCTGCTGAGGATACACAGGCAATGAGAGACAGAGTGCACGAGCTTGGCGGTGTCTTATCAGATGAGGCTGTCAAAAATGCCGCTGCATTTCAAGATAATTTGCAAGACATGCAAACAGCAATCAGCGGTGTTGGGCGTAACCTTGTATCACAGCTTTTGCCCGGCATGAATCAAATCATGGAGGGTTTCACTGGTCTCATTTTGGGTGAGGAGGGTGCAAGTGAGGCGCTCAGTGCGGGCTTTGAAAATCTTTTTGAATCAATTGGCGGCATCAGTGAGACTATTGTGACAATGATATCTGAGATGTTGCCAACAATCATCACAGGAATCACCGAGATGTTGCCACAGCTCATCGAAACAGCAACATCTCTCTTAATAAGTTTGGCAGAGAGTCTTGTGACAGCTTTGCCGCAATTTATCACAACAGTTATCCCATCATTACTTGTTGCGGCTGGTCAGATCATTATTGCCCTTGGTGATGCAATAATTCAGACAGCACCGCAGCTTGTGAGCGCTGGTATATCTCTTTTTGAACAGCTCAAAAGTGCTTTTAATGGCGGTGAGATGCTGCAAAAAGGTCTCGAAACAGTGCAAGGGCTTTTGGACGGGATAACATCTGCATTGCCATCAGTTCTTGAGGGTGGGGTATCAATACTCACTGAGGTTTTAAATGGCATTTTATCTGCATTGCCGCAAATGATAACAACAGCCGGGGAGCTTGTAACGACTTTTACAACATTTCTATTGGAAAACGCACCAACGTTTTTGCAAAGCGGCGTGGAGCTCTTGCTAAATGTAGTATCAGGTATTATTGACAGCTTGCCAGAGATAACCTCAAGCGTGGGCGAGGTCATAGCAGAGTTTATAGCAGCAGTTGCAACTCATCTGCCTGAGATACTTGAACAGGGCATCACATTACTTGGCGAGCTCATCTCTGGAATCATTGGGGCAATACCTGATTTGATACTAGCAGTTGGGGACCTGATCCTCACGATAGTTGATACTCTGGGCGAGTATGATTGGCTCTCAATCGGCTCAGACATATTGCAAGGTATTATCAACGGACTCCTCAGCTTGATTGATAGTCTTGTTGATGCAGTGCAAAAGCTTGCAAGTGCAATCTGGGATGAAATCCTTGATTTCTTTGACATAGGCTCTCCATCAAAACTCGCATTTTGGGCGGGCGAAATGATTGATGAGGGCTGGGCTGGTGGTATTGAGAAAAATGCAGACATTGTTGAGGATGCAGTTGGAGACCTCAGCAACGATGTTGCCGAACAGCTCACAGCAACCCCAGATGTTAGCGGTTTATCTCCTGTGTCAAATGGCTCTCAGGGCTCAAGCATTGACAGGCTCATTGCTCTCATGGAGCAATATTTGCCAATAATTGCAGATGGAGAGACAAGGGTTGTGCTTGAGGGTGATGCTGAGGGGCTTTTCAATGTTGTCAGAGATCAAAACAAGATTTATAGACGTATGAACGGAGAAAGCGCTTTTGCTTGATGAGGTGAGTTATGGCGATTTCTTTTTTATTGAAGATTGGCACCACAGACCTCACGGGGCATGTGGTGCAAAACACGTGGAATGTTAATAAATTGCCTGTATACAAGACATACAAGGATGCAAATGAAGAAACCCACAAACGCTTTTTGAGAGATAAGGTGAGTGGGTCTTTTCAATTGGTGTTTAAAGACCTCACAGAGTATGCTGCATTTAATACCCTGATAAATAGCAAAAGGTCTGCATCAAGTTTTACAGTGCCATGCACTGTGTATGACAACATCTCAGGCACACAGATATCAATAAATGCTTTTTTGGATTATGATTTGACAGTTAAACAGTCGGCGGGGCTTGATGAGTACATTGAGCCTTTTGACGTAAAGATTGAGGAGCAGTGATGCAATGATTAAAGTCTTGGACACCACCAAAAGTGCATGGAAAAGCGATGCATCACATAAAGAGTTGGTAATACGCATCCCTGAGGCGCATATTTCTCTCACCAATGAGGATATTGTATCAGAAAGTCTGGAGCTCAAAGAGGCGATTGAATCAAGCGACAATTTGTCATTTCAAGGGTGTATTGCTGCATCACTCAAGGTTGAGGTTTTTACCTTGGTTGATGACACACTTGAGGGGATGGCGATTGAGTGCGATATAACAGCAGACAATACTGAGACAATACCTCTTTTCAGAGGGTATATTGCAGAGGTGACAAACGCCACACATGAGGAGTTTACCACTGTCATCAGGGCGTATGATGCTTTATACAAGATCAACAACACGGATGTAACAAGTTGGTATAATGCCCTGACTTTTCCGATGACAGCACAGGCTTTTAGAAACAGCTTTTTTGCACGTGTTGGCGTCACTCAGGTTGCAGATTATCTCACCAATGATGGTATTCCCATCAATAAAACCATTGATGATAAAGTCATCATGGGGTCAAAGATCATCAAGGCAATATGCCAGCTCAACGGGCGCTTTGGTCGAATATCAAGAACAGGGCGCTTTGAGTATGTGCACTTGACCGAGGCAGCAGAGGCACTGTACCCGGATGAGCACTTGTACCCGGATAATGATATATACCCATCAGATGAGAATGCCGTTGACAACGTACTCAAGGCACATTATCAGACCATCTCATTTGAAAATTACAGGGTCGCAAGCATCGACAAGGTGCAACTTGTTGATAAGAGCGGCGCAATTGTCGCAAGTACGGGCTCAGGATCAAATATTTTTACGCTCAAAGACAATCCACTTATCTGGGGCATGTCTCAAGCAAATCTCAACTCAGTTTGCCGAAATCTTTACAACACAATACAGGGGCTTTGGTACACGCCATCACAAGTCAAGTGTGTGGGCTTGCCATACGTTGAGTGCGGTGATTTTGTCCTAATGAGTGCAAGACTCTCAATCATCAGAGCATATGTGCTCTCAAGGACACTCAAGGGCATACAGGCAATCACGGATGCATACAAGGCGCCGGGCGATAAAAAACAGCCCGTGTACACACCTGACTTGCAGACACAGACAAATGCCAATGCTCAAAAGATAACCAATGAGGCGAATACAAGGCAAACACAGATAACCAATGAGGCGAATACAAGACAATCACAGATAAACGCCGAGGCAAGCACAAGGCAGTCTCAGATAAACGGAGTCAATTCAAGATGTGACAGTTTGCAAGCAAAGGATGCACAAATTGAGAGTTTGGTTGCAACAAAGGCAAGTATCACGGACTTAAATGCAGCTAATGCAAATATACAAAATCTATATGCAAAGGATGCACAGATTGAGAGTTTGGTTGCAACAAAGGCCAATATAAGAGATTTACAAGCAACAAATGCCACCATTGCTCATGTCAATTCTCAATTGGTTAATACAAATCAGTTGGTTGCACAAAAGGCAAGTATCACGGATTTGAATGCAGTCAGAGCGACAGTTAACTATATAAACGCAAGATATATTACAGCGTCACAAGTAACAACAGCGGTCAACAATGCATTGCAAGGTCAAATCACTTGCGGCTCATTGCGTACTGGGTCAATCAGCTTGTATGACGGCTCAGGATACACAAATCTGTACTCACTACTTGATAGGCGTTATGTAACAAGATACTAGGCGGATAATGGTGGAGGCTTTATGGATTTGAAAATCAGGCAATTTTTTGATGAGATCATTGCTCTTGTAAACAGCTACAATGATATACCGCTTGAGGCAAGGCGGCTTGCTCTTGAGTCAGCAATGTATAGTTGTGAGCGTGCAGCAAATAAGGCTATACAACAGCAAAATCAAGAGGAATCCGAGCGCATAACCAAAGAGCTTGCCCAAATGGTGCAGCCAGATATCAATGAGGGCTCAGATGATAGCATGGAGGACGAATCATGCAAAAATCTTACTCAAGAATAAACTGGGAAAACTTTCCCAGTGAAAGCACGCCACTCAACGAAAGCAACTTAAACCGCATGGATTATGCAATTGATACGATTGATGACAGAGTCATTGGTCTTGACACCGAAAAGGCAGATGTGACCACTGTTGACAATCTCATTGCATCTATTGCGGTTGATGATGAGACGGGCGTTATTACAATCACAAAGCAAAATGGTGCTCAGGTAACAATACAGACAACGCTCAACAAAATTGCTGTCAATTTTAGCTATGACTATGATACGCAAGAGCTTGTTTTGACCATGAATGATGGCACCTCAGCCCGGATCAATCTCTCGAGCCTCATCCAAAACAATGAATTTGCAAACACCTCAACCATCAACCTGTCTGTGAGCACAACAGGCATTGTCACAGCCAATATTGTTGACCATTCAATTGGTGATAATCAATTAAGGACTGACTATCTATCAGATATCAGGACATCCGAGGCGCATGCTGACCAATATCAGCAAGATTCTCAACGATTCTCTTTAGATTCCGAGGCTTGGGCTAAAGGAACCAGAGCAGCTCAACCAGTCACCGAGGGACAAGATGGTTATCAGGATAATTCAAAATATTATAAAGGGCGTTCTGAGGCATGGGCAACAGGTCAGGTTGAGGGTGTAACTGTACCAACAAGTGATATTGCATATCAGAATAACTCAAAGCACTATGTTGGGCGCTCAGAGGCTTGGGCGGTGGGAGAGTTTCAGGGTGATCCAGTCCTCCCGGGTGATCCAACTTATGAGAACAACTCAAAATATTATTCAGACTTATCAGCCAGCATCCGGGATGCAACTGAGCAGATAAGGTCTCAAGCGGCTGATCTATTGCAAAGCGTAACGAATAGGCTCACAGGACTTAATATCATGATTAATTATTCGGATGGATGCCTATATTATGACATCAACTCAGGAATCAGATTAGTAATAGATCCCACATCTGGTGATCTGCTCTATGAAGTAGTCGTATAAGGAGGAATCAATATGATTAACGCTGGAAGAGTCCTGATTATCCCTAAAGGCGAATGGACTAATCTGGAATCTTACGAGATGCTTGATCTTGTAACGCATGGAGACATAGCCTACATTGCAAGACAAGCATCTGTCGGAGTTGATCCGGCAACAGATACGCAGCTAACTTATTGGCAGCCATTTGGCACAGCTGCCAAAATCGCAACGACAACGACTCCGGGACTTGTCATGCCGGACGGAACTACAATTAAAATAGACGCTACTGGATTGATATCTGCCAATATCGGAATCAGCGATATCAATAATGTCACGATTACGAGCATATCAAACGGGCAGATTCTTCAATACAACTCTACGACTCAGAAGTGGGAGAATAAGAACCTTGGCACAGCTGCATCAAGAAATGCAACATCGTCAATTACATCCGGGAGCACAGATTTGATTGAGTCTGGGGCGGTTAATTCGTTAAAGCAGACTTTAGAGACTGCTTTGGGCAATAAAATAAATACATCTGATATAGCAAATAATCTTACTACTACAACAGCCGGAAAAGTGCTTGATGCCACACAAGGCAAGACTTTGAATGATAATATTACTAACAAGCATAAGCTAACGAGAAAAACAGTCGATACAAGCTCATGGACTGCGGACACAACGAGTCAGAGTGGCTCGACTCTTTATAAGAAGTCTATCGCCTTGTCTCATGTATACGTTGATAGTCCATCTGTTGACATCTCAACAAGCTCAGGCACAGGATTGCCAACAACAGCCCAGCAAACAGCATATGACCTGCTTCAATATGTGACTTATAATGGCACAACGATGTATCTATATGCATCAGCTATCCCATCAACGACATTCTATATTGGAATAGAGGGGGTGGATTAATATGGCTGAAAAACTTATGAAATTATCCAAGAAAGGTAATCCATTTTTAGAAGATAATTTTGATATTGTGGTATATGGCGGAGCAATACAAAGCTCCAGCGTTTGTGTTGGTGGCGTTTTGGTTCCTAAAGAAAAACTTTTTCCAAAATACACGCAAGTAAAATATGAGAGAGTAACTGGAACGGTACGAAATGTGCAAATCAGAAATATGGACGTGGGATCGAGTTCTGATTTTACGCTTTCAACAAGTTGGCAAAATATTCCATCAGCATATATGTCAGGGTCGGGAAAAGTTAGATTTTCAGTGTCATCAGCTACAAATGAAAGCACAGTTACTGTCAAAATATTGTTAAAATAAGGAGGGATAATCTATGTTAACAAAATTTTATGTTTTAGTTCTTTCCATCAATAAGAGTGGAGGAAACAGCGAGGAGATCACAAGGCATGATGATTATGATTCTGCTGAGAATAAATATTTTGATAAATGTTCTCAGCTTGCCGGAAATGCTCAGACAGGCTATGTCGTTATTCAGATGCTAGATGGTTATGGTAGACCAATTGCGGGAAGAACAGCAACTATTGACAGACTACCAGAGCCGGAAGTTGAAGATATGGGCAGAATAAACAGTTAATAAGTAGTTAAAAGGTAGAGATTATCCCACAATGTATCTTTTTGAGGCATCAAAGAGACCTCATGGCAAAATGTCAGCCAGATCAATCCAAAAGACATGCCAGTCATTACAAGAGAGGACAGGGGTGAGGTTAACGCCGCACAAAGTGAGACGCACAACAGCAACAGCATTGTGGCGCAAGGGCATGCCTCTGGAGGAAATTAAACAGCTTTTAGGGCATGAGGAACTGTCAACGACACTCATATATACCAATGTGGACAAAGAGGCGGTCAAGCGTGACCATCTCAAGTATTTATAAGAGGGCACAGGCCCTCTTTTTTGCTGGAGGCAATATGATTGAAAAAATGCAAATGATTTTGACACTGATTATATCAATGGCAAATTTGTGTGTGCTGATGTATGGCTTGTATAAATTCACAAAAAAGCCTCATGACACTCTTGAGCAAAGAGTGACAACACTTGAGGTTGAGGTCAGCAACGTCAAAAAATCTCTCAATCAAGGGCAAGATAAATTCCGGGCATTGGATGAGGCGGTCAAGGTGTTGCTGCATTCCAGCCTAGCATTGATCGAGTGGGAAATGCAATATTGTCTAATTGAACACAAAGAGATGTCTGAGAGCCTCAAAAAGGCCAAAGATGATCTTCACAATTTTTTATCTGATAGATAAGGAGGGAAACATGGAAAAACTCAAAAGCAGAAAATTCTGGATTTGTGTGGCGGCAATGCTCTCATCAATTGCAACCTCAATTGCTGGGCTGAGGTCTGACAATGAGATTGTTGCAACAGTTGGCATAATATGCTCAATATTTGCCGCTGCAATCTATGCCTTTTGTGAGGCGTGGGTTGATGGCAAGGCAATTGAGCACAAGGAGAATGCTGATGAGTGAGGTTTTTGGCATTGATGTATCCCATTATCAAGGCAAGATCAATTGGCAAAAGGTGGCAGCAGATGGCAAGCGTTTTGCAATCCTCAAGTGCATGTATGAGGCACAATCACACCGAATAGATGAGACATTTGAGGATAATTACAGGGGCGCTGGAGCTTATGGGCTTGCAAGAGGCGTTTATATATTTATCGGCGGCGCCTCAATAGCTGATCCTGTGTCAGATGCTAATGCCCTTTTGTCGCACCTAAAAGGGCGCCCGCTTGAGTATGGCATTTGGCTTGATTATGAGTCAAACAAACTTGCAGCGCTAGGGGTGGACAAAATCAAAGATTTGACATATATTTATGCCAATATGTTCAGACAGGCTGGTTATTATTGCGGCATTTATTGCAATAAGGTTTGGTATGAAAACCTGATCCATGACAGCCTCAAGTCTGATTTTGATTTTTGGATAGCCAGATACCCCAAGAATGATCTTGGCGCATATAAACCAACATCAAAGCTCAGACCATCATACAAGATGGCGGTTGCTTGGCAATACTCAAGCAAAGGCAAGGTTGATGGTATAAAAGGCAATGTTGACCTTGATATTGATTTTGATGGGGTTGTAAACCTGATTGCTAAAGAGCCATACAAAAAGACCAATGAGCAAATTGCAATTGAGGTTCTTGAGGGTAAATGGGGCACAGCCAAAACCAAACCATCTCGAAAAGAATTACTCACAAGAGCTGGTTATGATTATAACCAAATCCAAAAGATAGTTAATAAATTGATTTATGGGTAATTGAATAGAAGTGGACACGAAAGTGGACACGGAAAAATAGAAACCGCATAAATACTACACTTTGCGCCAAATGTTAGCGGGTTCGAATCCCGCCGTCTCCGCTAAAATGCATATTTTCAAAAGAATCAGCAATCATGTGATTTGTAGCTTTAAAACCGCATGGTTGCTGATTTTTTTATGTCTATAAATAGATTTTGAAGTCTAAAAAGCAGACGCAAAAATATGAATGAAAGACATTAAAGTGGACACGAAATGGACACGACAATTTGTTATTATTTCGGAAAAATAAAAATGTCATTCCGTATCAAATAAGCGTTCGCTTAATTCTGTTGATTTTTTTCTCACTTTTTATCAAAAAAAGAAACCGGGCATATTTAATGCCCGGCACTCATCAGCCAAGAAGTTGTTCACCATAATCCTCAACGATTTTGTTATTGATTTTCTTGGAATATTCTTTTCTGGTCTCTTTGAATGGCTTATCATATATTGTCTTTAAAACCTTGGAGTCAGGTCTCCATCCGCCATCAGCCTCAACATATTTGTTGGGCATGATTTCTGACCTGATTGAGGCTGCATATTTACGGAGGTCATGGAATCTGCAATCAACACAGACTTTTGCTCTGAGTTTTCTAAACCTCTTTGAAATGGTGTAAGGTGTCACCTTAATCAGGTATTCTTTGGGACCAACATGCGGAATCATAGCCATGACCTCTGGTGCAAGTTCAATTCTACGAACAGACTGAGCTGTCTTGGGCATTTCTTTTCTAACCCATTTATTGTGCTCATTTATAACCCTGTCAGTGTGTACATAGATTGAGTTCATATCCCATAGAATGTCTTCGCCACAAAGCCCAGCAATCTCACCCCGCCTCAGGGTGTAAAGCCCAGCAAGGATTATTATTAGCTTATCCTCAGCATTAGCTGCATCAAGTAGTCGTTTAAACTCTGAGTGCTCAGGGGGCAACAGTTCTGGTTGTACATACTTTGGATATTTGATTTTGAAATTTTTGTCGTTTCCAACAAGCTCGAGGGCATTTTTCAGAAAATTAATCCTGTTGGCTATTGTCTTTTTTGACAAGCCATCGAAAGTCCATTGATTGATGAGTTGCTGGATGATCTTTGAGTCAATCTCCATGCTGTCAAAGTGTTTGATAGCATCAAAGTATTTTGGAAATTTGATGTAATCATGAAGTGTTGACGGGCTCCACACGGCAGAGTGAGTTTCAATGTGCATCTGTATAGCCTTTTCGACAGATATATGTTGTTGCTCCTCTTGTCTGTCAAAAATCCAATTTCGAGCCAATGACTCAGATTTTGATTTTGCTTGCCTCCAATCGCCAGCACATTCATCAGGGTGCACTGTGAATGACTTTCGAACCTGTTTTCCGTCAATAATTTTGGTGGCTCTGGTTCGCCATGCTCCAGAGGGCAATTTTTTTGCGTTTGCCATATATTTACCTCTTTTTATTTATTTTGAGTTTATTGCACCAAATGGGTTTTATATCATCCTTGGTGCCATAGCCCAAAAGCCATGCCGGGTTGACCTCAAGTGTCTCAGTGATCTTGATGAGGTTTTTTTCACTCAAAGTGGACTCCTCTCTGATGGCCCTGTTAATGATTGAATCACTAACCCCACTCAGCAGTGATAATTGATGCTCTGTTATCATTTTGAGCTGCAAAGCATATTTTAGTCTTGCACCTGTTGTGCTATTTCTTCTCATCCTCATATTTTGTCTCCTTTGAAAAAGATTATTGTGAGATTAATTAATATCACATAATTTGTGATTATGCAATGCAAAAAAGCAAAAAAATAAAACCGCAAGGTTTAATCCTTGCGGTTCAAAATCTCATTGTACAGTTTTATGCGGTTTTCTATTTCTCTTTTCTGCTTTTTAAGCTCCTCAACCTTTGGCCCCAAGCTCTCAGTTTTCTTTATAAATTCTATCAGCTCAGGGCACTCATCCCATCCAAGTATCTGGTTTGGCGTAACCTTGAACATATCACACAGTTTTAGCAGATCATCAATTGATGGACCTGTGTTGCCAAGCTCCCAGTTTGAAACAGCATTTGCAGATTTGTGCAATGCATCTGCAATATCTTTTTGTGAAAAGCCTCTCATCATCCTCAGCATGTGGATATTATAACCTAATAGCTTTTGGGCTTTTTTCTCAAGCTCAGGCGTTAATATTTTCATAATATCTCCCTAATCAAGTTGTTAGTTAAATAGCAATGCATAGTTGATATTTACTAAGTTACATAGTAGCAGAAAAAATCTTTTGTGTCGATATCACAAATATATGGGGTTGCAATCACGATAATTGAGTGATAATGTATTAATTATAAAAGCTGTTAACACAGTAAACATAAAATGGGAGGTGAGAAAAGTGACAACCAAAACAAGCGGCTTTGCAGTGCAAAAAGCAATGGGCGAGTGGGTTGATGCTCATGGTATCAAGCAAGCAGCAATTGCAAGGGCAACAGGGATCCCAAAGCACAGAGTCCATGATATTTTAAGGGCGAAAAGTGCAATGAAAGCGGGCGAGCTCTTGCTAATCTGCAATTTCATTGACAAAACCCCAAATGATTTTGTCGAAAATGAATAGGGAGGGCTATGAGAGAAAAACGAAAACGCCACCGCCCAAGGGAGGAGCACGTGGCAACATTCAAAAGGGTTTTATGCTTTTTCATAATCTGGGGGTTTATCTTTTCCGGGCTATCTGCCCAAACCATCAATGCAGAGGCGTATCCAATAAAAGCCTCAATTGTTTATGATGACGGAATCCCAGACGAAATCAGAGAGTATTGTGACGAGATTGGTGCAGAGTTCAACATCTGTCCTGAATTACTAGAATCAATTGCTTATCAAGAATCAAGATTTATCCAAGATATAAAAAATAAAAATTATTATGGTTTGATGCAAGTAAACGTGGAAATCCATAAGGCACGCATTGAAAAATACGGCTATTGTGCGGATGACATGCTCACAGCTTATCCTTGCATCAAAGTGGCAGCAGACTACCTTGCAGATTTGTTTGAGGCATATGGTGACGATGATCCTATCATCTTGTTGTTGTACTCAGGCTCAGGGTGGGATGCAGTTGAAAACTACAAAGAAAATGGTTTTATGACGCAGTATGTTAGTGACGTACTTGCAAGGAGCGCTGAATATGAGCGACTCCATGGCAAATAAAAAGCGCCTGTGCTGGTAACACAAACGCTTTTGGGCTGAGAATTACTTTGACGGGCAACTCTCAGCCCACAGTATATCACAGATTGTGGGTATTTCTCAACAATCTTTGAGACATTCTGGTCATACACCTCGCCCAGAGTGATTTTTGAGCGGGGGAACCTCAAACAATCACAGTATAGAGGACATGACAATGAGTAAAATGCAGACCAAAAAGGGCGTCAATTTTGAGGCTGAAATGTGGCGCTATATGAAATTGCGTGGTGTCTCATCTAAAGAAAAACTCCGACTTTTAACAACCATAGGCTCACATGGGACCATAGTTAATTATTTTGATAACCCAGAGCTGATCCCGATGGGGAAACTGAGCGAAATGATGACAGCTTTAAGGATTCCAAAAGAGGACCGGGCACGCATCATCAACATGCTCATAGAGCAATAAAAAACCGCTTGGGGGTCAAGCGGCTTTTCAGAATAAGATTATGGGGTTATGTGTTTTAATAACATCCAACAGAGGGGGAACCTCTTGGGCATATTATACCATAAACCCCCTCAAAACTCCATTAAAACAGCGCTTTTGAGCGCCTTTTCTTGGAGCGATTAAAAATATTAAAGTTATCGACAACCATAAATTTTCACACTAAATAATGACAGGGGTGTCAGGTATGTATGTCAATAAGTTGACCATAGCTGGTGATTATGTCCTTGTGTCGAATTATGCCCCAAGAGGCTTTGGAGGTAAGGGTAAAAAGAGAAAACCAAAAACAAAGGAAACGCCTAAACCGATGGCAGATTATAACAGACACAAAAGGGCTGAAAAACTCCAGCTTTTAATGATTCTTAATTTTGATCTTGGCTATCATATAACGCTGGATTACCCAAAGGGTAAGCGCCCAGAGACGTATGATGAGGCAGAAAAGAATCTCACTGATTTTCTGCACAAAATGACAAGGCGCATTAGAAAAATTAAAAAGTTTAAGTACATTGCCATAACAGAGAGAGGCAAGAAACAAGAGGCACTGCACCATCACATGGTTATTGAGGGTGATCCTCTATTACTCAGAGAAATAACAAAGGTCTGGGGCAATCATATCAAGATATCACAGATGTATGAGGAGGGTGCATACAAAGAGCTTGCGGATTATTTTTGCAAAGTAGAAACAAAAGAGGAACAGACCAAAGGACGCTCAAAATATCACAGATCAAGGAACCTCAAAGAGCCTGAGGTTAAATCAAGGCTTGTATCAGGGTCAATTGAGGAGCCATATGTGCCAAAAGGTTATGAGCTCATGGAGGAGTCCGTGGTTGATGGTTTCAATGAGTTTATTTTCTTGAGGTATCAGTCATATATGATCCGCAAGAAAAAAGAAATGCCACAAAAACGAGCTGATCCACCCAGAAAAACAGGCATTTGGGAATCAATCAAAAAGATTTTCAGAAAAAAGAGGCGAGATGGATGTTGACAAAAATATACATACAAGGCAAATCAAAAAACCCAGCCAAGCAGAGGACAACGTGGGCAAAGTGGTCTATTGTCTGTGTGCTAAACAATGGGACCATTGAAAAAAGGAATGGCACTGTTTGCATCAACAATGCAACCACAAAGCGTGCTGTCCTCACAGCGCTGTCTCAGGCCCTCTCAAGATTCAACCGCCCGGCGGTGCTCAAGATATACATAACAGATGATTTTGTCAGAAATAGTTTGTGCAACGGCTGGACAATGAGATGGCAAAAGAATAATTGGCACAAAATAAGGCTCAACGGGCAACTGATCCATGAGGACTTGTGGCGTCAGGTTCAACAGCAATTATCAAATCATGCAGTCACATTTGCCAAGGCTGATGAGATATTTGAAACACACAAAGAAATCACTGATTGGAGGTAAAAATGGAAAAACAAGGGTTTTGTAAGTATTGCGGACAAGCAAAGATCATTGATGTTGATGAGCATACGCCGCAAGCGGTAGTTGATGAGATGGTCACAGATGATTGCAATTGTGACAGGGCTGCAAAAGAACGCTCAAAAAAAGCACGTGCAGCAAAGATTGATGATTTTGTCTGCCAGCATTTTGCAGATGATACACAGGTTTTTGTAAAAGACGCAATTGCGCTGGTTGAGCAAGCCGTTTGGGAGAAAATCTCATTTAATTATGGCAAGTGCACCTGTGCAATATGGCTTGATGCAAATGGTTATTTACGCATCAGGATACATCACAAAACAGATGAGGAGCTCAAAGTGTGATGCATAAAAGGACAAGAGCATGCAATATTAGCCAGAAAACCAAAATAATTGTATATCAGAGAGATCATGGGCAATGCATTTTTTGTAACCAAAAGGGGTTGCCTGAGGCTCATGTTATTTCGAGAGCTCATGGCGGGCTGGGCGTGCCTCAAAATATTATTACAGTATGCCGGGAATGCCATGACAAATTGGATAATTCAATATCAAGGCAGCAGATGCTTGAGGCTGCAAAAAAGTATCTAAAAGGTATTTATCCAAATTGGAATGAGAGTTATTTGGTTTATGATAAATGGCACAAAGACAAAGGATTGAGCGCTGATGTTTGCATAATAGACAGTAATATTGAGCCTTTTAAAGCATCAGACACTCAAAAATGTGATAAAGACAAAGCACTGCCAGATGGGTTTACTTGGATTTAATGCCTTTTTGGATTATATCACGGAAATACGCCTCAGGCTTTTGCCTGAGGCAGAGAGGAGGGAACATGACAAGGTATGACAGGGGGATGAGTTCTGCCAAGCATCAATACAATGTTGAATTTGACAAGCTGATATCAGATCAAGAGCACAGGCGCTTGCCAAAAACACTATCACGAGCAATGACAAGGCCCGCATATGAGCATACATCAGCAGAACAGAAAAAGCTTTTTAGAGAGTGCCAAGCATGCGGATATTACAAACAGAATGAGCTGGGCAAGTTTGAGTGCCAATATCCTTGGTATAACCCTGATGATTATGACCGGGTGCTTTATGAGTTTTTGCCATGTAAGGAGGGAACATGAAACGAACAGAAAAGAGGCTCACTGATGCCGAGTGCAGACTGATCCTCACAGAAATTATCAAGATTGTAATTGGTGCATATAAGACCATCCGCCCAGACTTTGAGAAAACATCAAGAGCAAATCAATGCGGTTATGACGTTACAAAGCTATTACTTGAGCAAGACGTCATAACATTTGGGCAAGCTGGTCAAGAAAGGTTGGAACTATAATGCTTGATTTTGGTTTTTACAACATGGATTGTGTGCAAGGCATGAAGCAGTGCCCGGACAAATATTTTGACCTTGCCATTGTGGACCCGCCTTATGGTATAGGGTATGACAAATTGGTTGAGGCATCAGGTGGCACACAATCCAGCGGTGCAGCAGCCCCAAAGAAAAAATACCACACAAGCGGCTGGGACAATCAAATACCCTCAGGTGAGTATTTTGATGAGCTTTTCAGAGTCTCAAAGCACCAAATTATATGGGGGGGGAACTACTTTACAAGGTTTTTGCCTCCCTCAAAAAGCTTTATATGTTGGGATAAACGTTACAACGGACTTGTGAGGTCTTTTGCTGATTGTGAGTATGCTTGGATGGATAATGACATGGGTGTTGCAAGAATGTTTAGATTTGTCTGGGATGGCATGATCCAAGAGAACATGAAAAGCAAAGAAAATAGAATCCACCCCACACAAAAACCCGTTGCACTCTATGAATGGATTCTAAACAGGTATGCAAAAGATGGTGATATCATCCTTGACACTCATGTTGGCAGTGCATCAAGCCTGATTGCATGCCGCAATACGCACCACAATTATATTGGTTTTGAGCTTGATGAGACATATTACAAGCTTGCCAAAAAACGACTTGACCAAGAAACAGCACAAATGAATATTTTTGATTTTATGTGAGGAACCATGAAAAAGATGTTGTTTGAGATACACCTGACAAGTGATGGGCAATATCGCAAGGTATACATCAGGGCAACAGATGAGCTACACGCCGCCCAGCTTGTCAATGAAAAGATACCGGGAAAAGTTTTGATAAAAAGTATAGAGGTAAAGGGGGCAAAAAATGAAGATCAAGACAACAGCAATTGAGATTGAGTGCACAGCAGATGAGCTGAGGCAGAGCAACACACTGTCAGATAGTTTTTATAATTTATTTCGCAAGGCTTTTAATGGTGGTTGTGATTGCTCAAGTGAGGAACCTGAGGAGGCAGCAGAGAATCAGGAGGGGTGATGATGAGTGATGAGGTTGTTGTTTGCGCCGTGATCTTGTGTCTAACAATAGTCATGCTTGCGATTGCCACTGCATACGTGTGCTGCTGCATAGCGATTATAAAAATGGAGGAATACCAAAGAAATGAGGAAAAATCAAAAGATACAACTGAATAAGGGTGACATAATACATTGCCGTGATATTAATGACCTGTACAAGAATGTCAGGCAACTCACTGTTGAAAAATATGATGCCATTGTTGACGAAAAGGCGCTAATAATCACGATAAAGGGCAAATTTAGCAAAGATGGCAGCAAGGAGGAGTGATATGTGTAAATATTGCGAGCATGAGATTTTGATTGGCAAGTATGAGGTTGATTTTGGCGTGCTTGGAAAATGCACAATCCCTCTGAGCGTATGGACAGATGACAATGACCATGGCTTGTATTTTGACTTTATACACAATGGACGTTCTGTGCAATTTATTCTGCAAAATATTTATTATTGCCCGATGTGTGGCAGAAAATTGGAGGCAGCAGATGAAAAAATTACCTAAAGAGATTACTGTTGCATTGCAACAAGTTCTGACATACATGTTCGAACATGACGAGTGGATTATACAAGCAAATTTACATGATACTAACTATGCAATGCTAATTGGCATAATTGAGAGGGGATAACATGAGCGATGAGATAAAAATATATAACAACATGAGGCGCAACAACCCATTAAACATGACACTGGTTGAGCAAATCAGCAAGGTACGTGAGGAAGTCTGTGATAATTTATGTAAATACCGGGAGCGGGCTGAGCACGGGGATATATCGAGTGATGATCTTGAGGGCATTTGCTTAAACAAGTGCCCTATGAGGTACTTATGATGGGGCAAATGGAGCTGTCTGAGTATATCCCAGAGCTCCAACAAAAGCCAAAGCCCCTCATCTGGTCATTGTCACTAACATGGTGCCATACAATATGCCCATATTGCAAACTTGATAATCCAGACTCAGAGTACAACCGAAAATATATATTTTCGAGGCAAAACCACCCATATTTGAGCAATGACCTGAGCATTTGCCCGCATTGTGGCAAAAAATATGACACCCAAAATGTCCAGATAAAAAAGTCAAAAGATTATGCCGAGTGTGAGATGCTGGGGCTCAAGGGCGCAGTACAAAAAAATGACAAAGGGCAATATGAGGAAGTACGCCAATAAAGGAGGAGAAAATGTTATATTTCATAATTACATTTTTTACTGGAGTGATAACAGGTGCATTGATTGAGGCAGCAGCTTGCAAGGCGATTGAAAGTAAAAAGCCTAAAGAAAACCCCGCCTTTGAAGATAATCCGCCAATATTTACCACCAAAAGCAAGCCCAATCAAATCACACTCAAGACAGCCATATCAAGAGATAGATTTGACCCAGACCACCCTGAGGCGGTACTTGATTTGGTCAAAACCCGCCTTGCAAGGCAGTTGAGTGAGATAATAGAAACCCAGATTAAAACGGAAACGGATTACATAAATAATTGTTATATATTCAAATTGAGTTTATGGCTCAGGGAGGCGTCAAATGACGATTGAGGAAGCTATCAAGAAAAATCCATTTGACCACAATAAGGGCAATGAATCAGCTTATTGTAGATATTTAAGATATAACGTTGATGGATGGTACAACCTTGATAGTAAAGAAGTTCTTAGAAGATGGAGAGGTGAGGATAAGAAATGATTTGTAGAATCATAATGTGGTTATGTCATATCAGATATAAAAAGTATGGCATGCCAATATTTTATATCAAAGGATTGAAAAAAGATAAAGATTATCCAAAATATTTGCTTTATACAGAGGACGAGAACGTTTACCAAAGAATGGATAGGTTTTGAGCTACAGGAAAGTGAGGGATAAACTGATGGCGGTACAGTGTAAAGTATTCGGGCATCAGTGGAGAATCAAAAAGAGGTCGAATGTAATTCAATTTGATGATATGGGTTATCCACTAAGGCTGTTTATATGTGAATGTAAATATTGCATGAAATCGGAGCAAATGTGGTTTGATAGCACAGAATGTAAAAATGATGTGATACTTCAATGGTATGATGACGATTATATACCAATACCGCCGGAAGACAGAAAGTGAGGGAGGCAGCAGATGAAGAAATTGATTAATAAAATACTTTTTTATAAAAGAATGGCACTAGAGGTGCTCGAAACGCTGCAAACTATATGCTTTGTGATAAGTCAGTCGAGAAATCCACCAACACAGTTTAGAAATGCTCTGATAGGTCATGCAACTATCTTGCGGATATATTCGAGCACTTTAAAGGCTGAGATTACAAAGGCGGAAAAGGGAGGGGAAACAAAATGAGTAATACTATTGAAAAAGCAACAGGCACTTTTCAATTAAATGAAAACGGATATGCAAACCTACTCGGAATGAATGTAAAGATATCAGACATAATAGGAGACAAGATTGTTGATCAGTTCATGGCAACAATAGCCCCTGACCAAATGGCTGAGATATCAAAGGTATTATTTCATGAAGTATTTGAGGAGGTTGAACGCATTGAATACGAGGGCGAAACGGTCAAAAGAGTAAAATCCGTCAAATTCAAGGATAAAGATTATGATCGTTGGGGCCACATCTCAGAGACAACAATATATACTGTTGCAAAAGCAACTCTGAGAGAGAAATACTCCCAAATAATAGAAAAAAAAGTCGCAGAGTATATCAATAGTGATGAATATAAAGAAAAGGCCGCCAAGATTGCAAAAGCTATAATTGATTATGCTTTGGAAGATTACAAGAATGATGTAATAAAAGAGCTGCATAGAAAACTTGTTACCGGCGTTGTAACTCCAAAAAATGCTGACGAAGTTTTGAGTCAAACAATCTTGGAAGAGGCTCAATCAGTTGTGAATCAGCATCAGTCGGCGTTTCACAGCGATTCAAATAATTATTATTAAGGGGTAGAGAATGAGTAGAGTTGATGAATGATAAGTGAGGGAGGCAGCAGATGGCAAAGCTTAAACCATGTCCTTTTTGTGGTGGCAAAGCTCATGTTATGCAAATGGGGTTTCCGCATTGGGTATATTGCGAAGATTGTGGAGCTAAAGTCCAAGGCGGAACATGTGAAGAAAAAGATAGTATAAAAGCATGGAATAGAAGAACAGGAAGTAAGTTAGAGCAAGAGCTAATTCTTGACAAAATAAGAGCCGAAATTTCAGAAATACATCTAATAGGCTACGCAACAGTTGACGGGAAAAGAGAAATAGCAAGGAGGGCGGTTATGCAGATTATTAACAAAATAAGGGAGGAAGCGAGGGATAAGGAATGAAAAAACAGATAAAACTATCAATCATAATCCCCTACTATAACGCCGAGCCATACACAAGTGAGCTGCTTGATGTGCTTGCCCCTCAAATCACAGATGAGGTTGAGGTTATTGTTGTTGATGACGGCTCAAAAGTGCCCTTTGAGACAAAGCATGATTTTGTGGCAGTTGTCAGGCAGCAGAATAAGGGTTGCAGCAGTGCCAGAAATTGCGGCATTGACAAAACAATTGGTGAGTATATCTCATTTATTGATGCAGATGACCTTGTGTCCAATAATTTTGTGTCAAGAATCATTGAAAAGACAAAGGATGATCCTGATATCATTGAGCTCAGTTGGAAGTCTTTAAATGGTAATATGTGGAATATTGACGCAAGGCTCTCAAACGAAAACACAAGGCTCTCAAACCCATCAGTCTGCACAAGGGTTTTCAAAAGGTCATTTATTGGTGATATACGTTTCAATGAAAACAAAGACAGCACTGAGGATGAGGATTTCTCAAGGCGCCTTGGATATGCGGTGCCATTAGGTGACACAAAGCCCCTGAGGGATAACAAAACAGTTGTTATCACAGATTATATGTATTTTTACAGAGATGATGTTGTTGGTTCAAAGACAAAGCGCTATGCATCCGGGTATATGAACACAAAAAGGGTGGTATATTACTATGACCATGTGCACAATGACTGGGCATGGCTTTTGGATGAGATCAAAAAAGACGATGAGACCAATGAGGTGTTTTTGCTCACAAATCAATGTGACATGCCAGAGTTAAAGAGATATTGCAGAATTGAAAAACCACATAAAGCATGGGCACACATAAAAAAAGGTGATCCATGTGACCTGATAACACAAAAAGCTATACCTCAAAAAACTCAGGTTGTGCTATACCGCAAAAACCTCAATGCAATTGGCGGCATTACAACATTTATGCTCAATTTTATCGAGCAAATGCGTGATTTGTATGACATAACCATATTGTGTCAAAATTGCATGTCTATTGAGCGCCTAATGCAGTTAATGCCAAAGGTGAGGGTTGTTGTTGGGCTTGATAAACCGCTTATGTGTGACACTCTGGTCATATTATCATTTTTGGACCATATACCAAAGAACGTGAAAGCGGGCAAAATAGTCAGGATGTGCCATGCATGCCGTACAGATAAATCATGGGCGATACCAAATGATTATGATGAGCTTTTGTATGTGTCAGAGGCAGCAATGCACTCATTTGATGTTGATGATGGCAAGGTTGTCCACAACTTTAAGAATCCATATAAAAAAGACACCTTACTTTTGGTATCCGCAACAAGGCTGCCAGCACCCGACAAGGGTGATATTGAGGCACGGACAAGGTGCCTGTGCGAGATGATGACAAAGGCGGATATACCTTTTGTGTGGCTGAACTTTTCAGATGGCAGACTGCCAAACCCGCCCAAAGGCTTTTACAATATGGGCATCAGTTTTGATATTGAGGGAATAATCCAAAAAGCAACATATGTTGTGGCCCTCAGTGACTCAGAGTGTTGGTCATACACAGTGCTTGAAGCATTAACAAACGGCGTGCCACTTATCTGTACACCTTTTGAGTCAGCTTTTGAGCAAGGTGTCAAAGACGGGATCAATGCTCATGTGATACCTTTTGACATGGATTTTGATGTTAATATCCTCAGGAAAGTGCCTAAGTTTAGCTATAAATACGATAATGACAAAGTAAAAAAGCAATGGCTTGATGTTCTGGGCGAACCAAAGCCACATGAGAAATACAAGCCTGACAGCCCTGTACTTGTTAAAGTCTTGAGCACCTATTTTGATGTACTACTTGGCAAAGGTTTGGAAAAGGGCACAGAGCTGATTATGACAAAGCAAAGGGCACAACAGATCATAAACACAAATCAAAACCTCATCGAGATACTCAGAGAGGTTGAGACATAAGGGGAGGAGGGTTATGAGCAAAATCAGGGTACCATCAGAGAGGAGCAAATACTATATACCCAAAGAGGATTATTTGACCGCAATACACTACTCGCTCAGGTATCCTCTCTGGAAAGAGGAAGTTGAACAGATGGCAGACACCTCAAGGGCGATTACTTATGATAAAGACAAAGTACAGATATCATGTGACTATGATGCAACCATGGAGCGTGCAATCAAGATTGCAGAATCCCAAAAGCAGCATAAAATGCAAATTATTGATGACACTATTGCCCTTGTGTCCAATGGTCTTGGCTATTGGCTGAGGCTGGGCGTGTGTTATGGTCTCACATTTGACCAACTAAAAGGCAAGGGCATGCCGCTTGAGAGGGATGCATATTACCTGATGAGACGAAAATATTATTTTGAGCTGGTCAAAAGGATTTAAAGCCGCATGGTGACAAAGCAAAGTACCATACTCAGGGGACACCTTTTGGTAATAAAATGATATCAGGAAGTAAAGCGAGTTCATATTTTATTTGCCTCTTTACCTTATAAGTTGTTAGTTTAAAAAGCTGTCAGGCGCCACCCTGATGGCTTTTTAAATTGGCAAAATACCCGGGGAGGTTATCAAATGCCGAGGGGGTCATTTCAAAAAAGACCCACTGCTATGCAAAGACCCGAGAGGGACCCCGCACGCAGCGCCGTCTATAAGCATAACAAAAAGATTATACTTGCCACCCAGAGTGTGTGTGCTATATGCGGGCAACCTGTTGATAAGTCTTTGAGGTATCCTGATCCGATGAGCCCCACAGTGGATCATATTATCCCTTGTGCCCGGGGCGGGTCAGATGATCTTGACAACTTGCAGCTTGCTCACAGATATTGCAACAGACAAAAGAGTGACAAGATGCCAGAAGAAAAGCCCGCACAACCCGCCGATGATAACACTTTTTTTCAGTCGGCAAATTGGCGCACTGATTAGCCAGAGGGGTGGGGGGATGGACCCCACACGGGTGACGTTTGGAAG
>JAEEGL012478940.1_pt1 | contig 30665 bp, 24 predicted proteins | sample 9134231 | NCBI WGS metagenome assembly JAEEGL01 (sample SAMN16246548, study PRJNA631951) | gut metagenome | biome: gut microbiome; feature: rumen; material: fiber-attached | host: Bos | place: Iran: Karaj | collected 2018-10 | reverse complement strand
CGCCTACCGTGCCACAGCGGCATGGAACTCTTTCAGCAAGATTGTCGAGGAGGCCGAGGCCGTCTTGGGCGACCTTACCGGTGACGGCCAGGTCGACATCTCTGATGTCAATGCCGTCATCAACATGATGCTTGGCAAGTCACCGCAGACCCCCGAGGGCGATGTCACTGGCGACGGCAACATCGACATCTCCGATGTCAACGCCATCATCAACATCATGCTCGGCAAGTAAAACCCTCGCCCCCCTCAGTCCTCCCTAAAGAGGGGGGAGGCTCAATGAGAATGATTATGAATTATGAATTATGCATTATGAATTGATTTAATTTTCCGGGCAAATCGTTGTAATAGTCTGCAAAAAGTAGTACCTTTGCAGACTATTTTTATGACAACAATTTAACACGACACGAATATGACCCAAAAAGCATTACTCATGATTCTGGACGGGTGGGGCATAGCACCTCCAACCCGCAGCAACGCGATTTTCTTCACCAAGACTCCCTACTGGGACTTGCTTTGTACAAAATACCCCAACACCCAACTCATGGCATGCGGCGAGGACGTCGGACTGCCCGACGGACAAATGGGCAACAGTGAGGTGGGGCACCTGAACATCGGCGCCGGACGTGTAGTCTACCAAGACCTCGTGAAAATCAACCGCGCTATCGCCGACGGCTCCATCATGCAGAACCCCGAGGTGGTCGCCGCCTTTACCCGTGCCAAGGAGACGGGTTGCGGCATTCACTTCATGGGCCTCACCAGCGACGGCGGCGTGCACAGCTCGCTCGAGCACCTCTTCGCCCTCTGCGACATCGCCCACAAGTATGAGCTGAGAAAGGTCTTCATTCACTGCTTTATGGACGGCCGCGATACCGACCCGCAGAGCGGCAAGGGCTTCGTAGCCCAACTCGAGGAGCACTGCGCCAAGAGCGCCGGCGTGGTCGCAACCGTCACCGGACGCTACTACGCCATGGACCGCGACAAGCGGTGGGAGCGCATCAAGGAAGCCTATGACCAACTCGTTGACGGGGTGGGGCGCAAGAGCGACAACATGACGCAAGCCATCCAGGAAAGCTATGACGAGGGCGTGACCGACGAGTTCATCAAACCCATCGTCAACACCACCGTCGACAGTCGCATCCTGCCGGGCGACGTGGTCATCTTCTTCAACTTCCGCAACGACCGCGCCAAGGAGCTCACCACCGTCCTCACCCAGCAGGACATGCCCGACCAGGGCATGCACACCATCGCTGACCTGCACTACTGCTGCATGACGCCCTACGACGCCACCTTCACCGGTCTGCACATCCTCTTCGACAAGGAAGACGTGTCCAACACCCTCGCCGAGTACTTGTCATCGCTTGGCAAGAAACAGCTGCACATCGCCGAGACCGAGAAATATGCCCACGTCACCTTCTTCCTTAATGGTGGCCGGGAAAAACCCTTCGAGGGCGAGGACCGCATCCTGGTCAACAGCCCCAAGGTCGCGACCTATGACCTCAAGCCCGAGATGAGCGCCTATGAGGTCAAGGACAAACTCGTTGAGGCAATCAAGACACAGCAGTACGACTTCATCGTCGTCAACTATGCCAATGGCGACATGGTGGGCCACACGGGCGTGTATCCCGCTATTCAGAGGGCTGTCGAGACCATAGACGACTGTGCCTATGCTACTGTCGAGGCAGCACGTGCCGCAGGCTACGAGGTCATCATCATCGCTGACCACGGCAACTGCGACAACGCCATCAACCCCAATGGCACCCCCAACACCGCGCACTCGCTCAACCCCGTGCCATGCATCTACGTCACTGACAACCAGTGGCGTGAGGACGGCACCCGCGTCGAACTGAAGCCTGGCCGTCTCGCCGACGTGGCACCCACCATCCTACAGATCATGGGCATCCCACAACCCGCCCAGATGACCGGCACCCCCCTCATCATGAGATAGGCATCTTCCTTCCCCTCCCCTTTTGAGAGGGGAGGGGGTAAGAGTGTAAAATATCCCAGTATTCCCAATATTCCCGGTAAACTATGAGACATTATTTGCTATATACGATTTTGCTTGTGACAACTGTTGCAGTGAGCGCTTCGAGTATTGACAGGTCTTGGAATAAGGTTCTGCCAGTAAACATCAGCGAAGTCCAAGAAGCTACGCCCGAAATTGAGGCGGCCATTTTTGCCCAACAGGCTCCCAGGCGGATGACCAGTCCGGCAACCAAGGCCAGCGACCTCGTCGGAGGCTACAACTGCGCATATAACTGGTGCGAGGATATCTGTGAGACTACCGACGGCATCCCCACACTCGTCTCAGGAAACAAGTTGGTGCGCATCTACGATGCCAACGACAGTCAGAAGTCTATCAAGATTGCAGGATTGTTTGACGCACCCGTCAGTGCCACCATCGACTTCACAAACTATGATGTGCCGCTGATTACTGTTGAAAACAACCCCATTGCCACCTACAACCAGTATGAGGGTGGGGGCTACTACACGCGAGGTGTGGGGTATTACGCTGCAGAAAATCGTTTCTATTTCACGCGCATCAGGGCTTGGGTATACAATAACGAGATTGAGTTGGTTGACAACATCTGGATTGTCAATGTCAAGACACTGACAGGCGGAACCAATACACTCTGGGGCTATGTATGGAAACCTGGCAGCTTGATGACACCTAACGACCAGGTTAACGGCGTGATGACCTATCACTTCGATGACTTCAACTTTGGGGCAGGAGTGACTATTAGCGAGAACAGCAACTATGTGGTCAGTGTCGGCAACTTTGCCGATGTGTCGGTCAACCCCGTCACCATCAAACTCAAGCGAGACAAGACTTGGGTAGCTGACATGGTCACGCTCTACACCACTGACAATGGAGCATACGTCCTCCATGGTACAAATGACGACAAAGAGTTCTTCCAACTCACGGGTACCGGCACAACCACATCGCTTACGGCAGCTACCGACTGGACCGCTGTGGTGTCGAGTGGTGAGTATTGGTTCGGGCAATGCGAACCTTTCACCATTCGGCTCTTTGGCGGACAATTTGTCTATCCAGGACAATCGGCTCCCATCCTTGGAGACCTCAATGATGACGGTGAGGTTGACGTGACTGACGTGAACATTCTTATCAACATTATTCTCGGCCAGCTGTCCCAATGTGATGGTGAACCTGACCTGAATGGCGATGGCTCGATTGATGTCGCTGATGTCAACATCATGGTCAACATCATGCTCGGGCAAGTTTAACAGCAACTGCCCATAAACAAGAAAACCATCGAGCATTCGAGAAATCGATTATTCGTGATAAATAACAATTCTAGATAGATATGAACAAGACAATGAAACGACTCATGCTCGCCGTCTTTGCGGCAGCATCCGCGCTCGTCCCCATGCAGGCCGAGCACCTGGTGGTCATCGCCGCCAACGACACTCACAGCCAGATTGAACCCGCAAGCGACGGACTTGGAGGCGTCTTGCGCCGACGCGCTATCTATGACCAAATCCGACGTGAGAACCCCAACACCCTAACCGTCCATGCTGGCGATGCCGTGCAAGGCACCGTGTTTTTCTCGCTTTATCGAGGAGAAGTTGAGTACTCGCTGATGGACTCGCTGGGTTACGACATGATTATCCTCGGTAACCACGAGTTTGACAACGGTATCGACGATATTGCCTACTACTACAAGAACATCCGAGCCAAGAAACTCAGCGCCAATTACGACATGAGCGGCACTAGCCTGGAGGGCATGTTCGAACCCTATGTCATCAAACGCTACGGTGACAAGCGCGTGGGCTTCTTCGGTATCAACGTGCAGCCCGCAGGACTCATTGGCGAACGAAACTATGCCGGCATGCACTACCTGCCGTCCATCGATGTGGCCGACGCTACCGCCAAGTATCTCAAGGAGGTGCAGAAGGTAGACTACGCCGTGATGATCTCGCATATCGGCTACACCAGCTACGATCCGGGAGAACCCAATGATGTGGACATCATCCAGGGTAGCCACTACATCGATGTGGTCATTGGAGGACACTCGCACACCACCGTCAAGCCCGGCACCGAGATGGCGACCGTCAAAAATGCCGACGGACGGCTCATCCCCATCGGACAGAACGGCAAGAGCGGCAAGTATGTCGCAACCTACGACATCGACCTGGAGACCGGCAAGGTGGACTACAAGCAGTACAAAGTAGATGACACCTGGGACGAGCCTGCAAAGGCATACACCGCCATGAACGCTTGGCTAGACCACTATCGTGCTGGCGTGGACTCCCTGATGAACAACCCGCTGTGCGAGTCGGTTCGCTTCATGAAGAACTCCAGCCCCGCGCTGCAGAACTGGGTCAGCGACATCACCATGGACATCATCAAACCGCTTTCGGGAATCAAGGATGTGCAGTTTGCCATCATGAACAAGGGCGGCATTCGCACCGACATGCCTCAGGGCACCGTTACCGAGGGATTGCTGATGTCGATGTTCCCCTTCGACAACCGTTTTGTCGTACTCGAGGTCACTGGACAGGATTTGCTCGACGCGCTCAAGGTGATGGCAGGTCGCGACGGTGACGCCATGAGCAAGGAGCTCAAGGTCACCTTCAATGCCAAGGGCGATATCACCTCGGCAAAGGTTAACGGCAAGAAGGTCGACCCTAAAAAGACCTACAAGATGGCCACCATCGACTACCTCGCAAACGGAGGGGACTACATGGTGTCGCTCAAGAACGCCAAAAGGCTCTATGTTGACGAGGTCAAATATGGTGACCATGTCATCAAGTATGCCAAGGATTTGGCAAAACAAGGCAAAAAAATCAATTCGACCGATGAGGTGCGAATGATGAAGAAATAAAAATGAAACAACGCAAAACTTTAGTTTTCCTGCTGACGCTCATCACGTTGGCGATGGCTGCGCGGGAACCTGTGCAGCCCACCATACTCGCCAAGGTCGACCAGGCCGCCATGGAGCGGTGGGTGGAGCAGACCATGACAACGCTATCGCCGCGAGAACGAGTGGCGCAACTCTTCGTCATGGCGGTGTCACCACGTGACAACGAGGGCACAAAGGCTGCTGTACGCAAATTGGTCGAAACCAACAAAGTAGGTGGACTCATCTACCACGAGAGCAACATTCAGGATCAGGTGGCAATTACCAACTACGCCCAATCGCTGGCGAGCATCCCCCTGCTGCTGACCATCGACGGCGAGTGGGGCGTGTCGATGCGATTGAAGAACACTCCGGTGTTCCCGCGAAACCTCTTCCTGGGAGCCATCGACGACGACAAGATGCTCTATGAGTACGGGCGAGAGGTGGCACGCGAGATGCGGAGGCTGGGATTGCACGTCAACTTTGCCCCCGTTCTCGATGTCAATGACAACCCGCGCAACCCGGTCATCGGCACACGCTCGTTCGGTGAGAACCCCGAGGAGGTGGCACGGCATGGCATCGCATACGCGCGCGGGCTGGAAGACGGTGGCGTGATTTCGGTGGGCAAGCACTTCCCAGGTCATGGCTCCAGCGAGGAGGACTCACACAAGACACTGCCCGTCATCAACAAGAAGATGAGCGAACTCAACACTTGCGAACTGGTGCCGTTCCGTCGATACATCGATGCGGGACTCTCGGGCATGCTCACCGCACATCTGTTCGTGCCGGCCATCGACAAGGACCTGTTACCCACAACGATGAGCAGCAAGTGTGTCAACGACTTGCTGAAAAGCAAATTGGGCTTTGACGGACTCATCTTCACCGACGCGCTCACCATGGAGGGTGCCAAGAAATACCTCAAGGGCTCGGCATGTGTCAACGCTTTGCAGGCTGGCAATGACCTCATGCTCATGCCGGCAAATGCCGACGCCGAGGTCGATGCCGTCATGGAGGCCATCCAGGCAGGCACGCTCAAGCAGAGCGACATCGACGAGCGGTGCCGCAAAATGCTGCGATACAAGTTCGCGTTGGGGCTGACTCAACGACAACAGGTGTCTGCAGCTCACATCGAGAGCGACCTGAACACGGCCGACGCCCAGGTGCTTATACGAAAGCTGCAGGCAAGCAGCATCACCGTCATCAAGAACCACAAGTCCATCCTGCCCGTTAAGAACCTGCAAAGCCGACGTGTCGCGTCGGTCACCGTTGGAGCCGAGAAGGGGCTGAAAACGATGTTCCACGACCGTGCCGACGACTATGCCGAGGTGACGCCCTACGATCTCAAGGCAGGTGAGAGCGCCGAGACGCTGGCACAGAAACTCAAGGATAACCGCTATAACCTAATTCTGGTGGCGGCACTCGCCGATGATGCCACAGCCATTGCGCAGGTCAAGGTATTGGTGAAGAAATGCGACAACTTGGTGTTGACTATTTTCAGCAAACCATACGACATCACGCGCTGGGGAGAGGTTATCACCAGTGGTCATGTCAAGGCGGTGCTATGCACCTATGAGAATACTGAACTGGCCGAGGACTATACTGTGCAGACCATCTTTGGCGGGAATGCGGCAACGGGCAACCTGCCAGTCTCGCTGCGTTGCGGCAGCAAGACCTACCATGCCGGGCATGGCATCCACTACGAGGCTTGCCGACTGGGCTACACCATCCCGGCCGAGGTGGGAATGAGCAATTACCTGTTGCACCAGATTGACTCGGTATGTCGTCTGGGTGTGCGTGAACGCGCCTTCCCGGGATGCCAGGTCATCGTGGGACGACACGGCAAAATCATCTGCAAGCGTTCCTACGGGGAGACTGACTTCGGTAGCGGCGTGGCGGTCAACGACAACACCATCTACGGACTTGCGTCGGTATCCAAGGCGACAGGAACGCTCAGCGCGGTGATGAAGGTCTATGACGACGGCAAGTTTAAGCTTGACGAACCCGCAAGCCGCGTCATCCACGGACTGCGCGACGGCGACAAGGAGGACATCACCTTCCGTGACCTGCTCTACCACGAGACGGGCATGCCGCCCTCATTGAGCATGTGGGAGATGATGATGGACAAGAACACCTATAGCGGCGCATTGATCACGAACGAGGCCGATGCCAACCACACCATCAAGATTATGAATGGTGCATACGGTCACAAAGATGCGCGACTGCGCACCGATATCCTCTCGACCACGCGCACCGACAAGTTCAACATCGCCATCGCCGACGGCATCTGGGGTGGACGCGTCACCTATGATTCCATTATGCAGCGCATCTATCACGCGAAGCTGGGTAAGAAAAAGTATCTGTACAGTTGCTTGAACTTCTGCCTGCTGGCTGATGCCGTCCAGCAGATGACGCACGCGCCGCTCAACTACTTTGTCAATAGTTACATCTTTGCCCCGCTGGGAGCGTACCACACGATGTACCGGCCACTCACCAAGTTCCCGCGTGAGCAGATAGCCTACACCGAGATGGACACCTACTTGCGGCGTCAGCACATCCACGGATATGTGCACGACGAACTGGCGGCGTTCTCCGGCGGTGTGCAGGGCAATGCCGGGCTGTTCTCCAGCGGCAATGACCTGGCGAAACTCTTCCAGATGTGGCTCAATGGAGGCACTTATGGCGGCGTGAGATTCTACAAACCATCGACCGTCGAGGTATTCACTACGCAGAAGAGCCCCAACAGCCACCGAGGACTGGGATTTGACAAACCCGTTGTGGGTGACCCCGAAGCCAGCAACACTTGCGCAGAGGCGACGCCCGAGACCTATGGACATACCGGTTTCACCGGCACCTGCTTCTGGGTAGACCCCAAGAATGACATGTTCTACATCTTCCTGAGCAACCGCGTGAGCCCCACACGTAACAACCCCAACTTTGGACGCATCAGCGCCCGAAGCCACATCCACTCTCTCATTTATAAAAGCATCAAAAAATGAAAAAACTATTTTTCGCAGCAATTGCCACCCTCCTGCTCACGGCATGCGACCCACAGGGAGGCAACTACAAGGTGACGGTCAATATGCCCGACGAGACCACCGACGGACAGACGGCTTACATCACTAGTTATGACACGGGCGACACGCTCAACCAGGGCACTATCAAGGACAAGATGGTGGTTCTCGAGGGTACGGTCGACACGACCTACATGGCACGACTGATTGTAGGTGACAAGCGCATGGAATTTGTCGTCGAACCCGCTGAAATTGCCATCAACTGGCAAGAACATAAGGCCATTGGAGGCTCGCTCAATGATGCCCTCAATGCCATCGGAGCCGATCTGGAGGCAATCTCTAAAGAGGCTGAGGGTGCGACACCAGAACAGTCGATGGAAATAGAAAAGAAGATGGTTGACCGCTTTTACAAGGCTTATGAGGACAACAAGGACAACGGCATTGGACCTTGGGCGTTCAATTACTACCTGATGTACAACGAGTTCAATCTTGAGCAGATGGACTCGCTCGTCAATGCCGCACCATCGCGTTATCGCGACCTCAAGCGAGTGCAGAGGGCCCTCAATGGTGCCAAGGCACTTGTCGCTACGGCAGTGGGACAGCCCTTCACCGACTTTGCCGATGCCAGCGGCGTGAAACTCAGCGACTTCGCCGGAAAAGGAAAATACACCCTGGTAGACTTCTGGGCAAGTTGGTGCGGACCTTGTCGTCGCGAGATACCCAACATCAAGGGACTCTATGACAAGTATAAGGATAAGATGAACTTCGTGGGTGTTGCCGTTTGGGACGATCCCGATGACACCAAGAAGGCCATGGAGCAACTCAAGATGCCGTGGCCCGTCATGGAAGGAGGTAAGAACTGGCAAGAGCCTACCGACCTCTATGGCGTCAATGGCATCCCTCACATCATGCTCATCGACCCCGAGGGTAAGATTGTCGCCCGCCAACTCGCCGGCGATCTCCTCATCCGCACCATCGACGACCTCAAACTCTAAACATCATTGCCAGCAATAAGACAAGTGTGCAGGTGAACATGTCACCTGCACACTTGTCTTATTGAAAAGGGATGCTATCCTTGCTCGTGCTGCAGCAGCCATTGCTTGCGGTCCACTCCGCCACCGTAGCCGCCCAGCGTGCCGTCAGACGCAATGACGCGATGGCATGGCACGATAATGCTCACGGGGTTGGCATGGTTGGCTTGCGCCACGGCGCGGAACGACTGCGGATGCCCGATGTGCTGCGCTTGCTCTCGGTAACTCTCGGTGGCGCCGTAAGGAATGCGTTGCAGTTCAGCCCATGCCAACTGCTGGAACTCGGAACCCACCAGATGGAGCGGCAGCGAGAACACGCGGCGCTCACCGGCAAAGTATTCCTCCAACTGCCTGCGACAATGGTCGAGCAGGGGAGTGCTGCTTGCAACAACGATCAAACCCAACTTTTTGCCCAATCGTGACAACTCCTCGGTAGCATCATGCATGCCTACCAGCAGAATGCCCTCCTCGCTGCATGCAAGCGTGAGTTCGCCAACAGGCGAAGGCATTGTCGTGTAGCACAACTGACCGCGATGCACAGGGGCAATACCCAACGATGCCGCACGACGCATCATCAGACCATAGGCCTGAGCATAGTCGTTCTGGATGTCACCCTCCAGGATGGCCTCCTTGATGACATCCTTGATTTCACCCACTTCGCGGCTGGGCTTCAGCCCAAAGGTGTCCATCACCTCTTGACCGTCGATGGGTGGTTGGAAGTTGCGCACGCGGTCTTTCTCCTCGATGTCGACCAGCTTCTGCTTCACCAGGTCAAAGTTCTCCTTGAAGCGTTTGACTCTCTCTTGATTTTTGCTGGTGATGTCGGCCTTGCACAGCGTCATCAGGTCATCGATGTCGTCACCCGCGTCAAACAGCAGGCGGCGCACTGCCGAGTCGGTCACCTCGTCCTCGACAAGCGCGATGGGACGCATGTGCAGACCCACAAGTTTCTTCACATACTTCATGTGCTCGTTCAGCGGCAGACGCATTTTTCCGAAAATCTTGGGTATCATGCGCTCGCCCACCAGATTGTGGTTGTGGAAGGTCCAGCCCTGCTGGTCGTCCCACCGTTTGCACACGGGTTTGCCGATGTCGTGCAGCAGTGCCGTCCAGCGCAGCCACTCGTTGTCGCTCGACGCAGCCACGTTGTCCAGCACCTGCATTGTGTGCAGGAAATTGTCCTTATGTGCGCGTCCGTTCATCACCTCAACACCCTTCATCGCGGCGAGTTCGGGGAAAATGAGCGGCAGCAGATCCGACTCGTCGAGCAGGTAGAACCCGCGTGACGGATGCGGAGAACGCATGATCTTCATCAGTTCATCAGCAATGCGCTCGCGCGTGATAATCTTGATGCGCTCGGCATTGCGACGTATGGCGTTCATCGTGTCGGGGAAAATGTCGAAGTCAAGCTGCGTGGCGAAACGCACTGCGCGCATCATGCGCAGGGGGTCGTCGCTGAACGTGATGTCGGGGTCCAGAGGTGTGCGGATGATGCGTCGCGACAAGTCGCCCATACCATCAAACGGGTCAAGCAATTCGCCGTAGCGGTCAGCGTTCAGGCAGATAGCCATCGCGTTGATGGTGAAGTCGCGACGGCGCTGGTCGTCATCGAGCGTGCCGTCCTCGACGATGGGATTGCGGCTCTCGCGGTGATAACTCTCGCGGCGGGCACCCACAAACTCCAGTTCCCAGTCGCGCGTCTTCACTTGTGCCGTGCCGAAGCTCTTGAATACGGCAAGGTGGGCACGACGGCCAATGCGTGATGCAATGGCAGTAGCCAACTCGATGCCACTGCCCACGGTCACAAAGTCCATGTCGTTGCTCGTACGGTCCAGGAAGATGTCGCGCACATAGCCACCCACCACATAGCACTCACGTCCCAACTCGTCGGCCACTGCGCCGACCAGATGGAACACTTCCTGCTCAAGATGAGCGGTTATTTTTGCTTGGTTCTTATCCATTTTAGCCCTTTCAAGACTGCAAAGTTACTATTTTATCCCCAATAAATCGTGTTTTTTGCCCCTTTTGGACGATTTTCTGCCACAAAACTTGGCTAATTCAACTATTATGTCTAACTTTGCAGTCGATTTTGAGTGACAACCAATCACTATACACAACTTTCACACGCCCGTTCGGGCAAATTTTTCCACAATTACATTATTAGATTGACAATATCCTGGCCATCGCCAGGCATACAAGAATAATGAGACATGACCGACATGTTCATTCTGATAATGCTTTTCACACCTATTTTTTAAATAATGTACAGTTTTAATGATTTGAACGAAATGAGCGACTCGCAGTTGCGAGACATTGCTCGTTCTATGGGACTGAAAAAGGTAGATGCCACCGATTCAGAGGTACTCATTTATCAAGTTCTGGATCAACAGGCCAGCGAGGCCGCTAAAACTCCCGAACCAGCACCTAAACGCAAACGCGGACGCAAAGCCGCCAATGAGGCAAAGGCTACGGAAGTGAAAAAAGAAGAAAAAGCAGAAAAACAAGAAGAGACTCAATCACAACCCGAGACTGAAGTCGCCGAGCCAAAGCCACGGAAGAAACGCGGACGACCATCGGCTGCCGAAAAAGCAGCCCGAGAGGCCATGATGCAGCAAGCCGAAAAGAAGGAGGCTGAGGCAAAACTCACCGAGGAACAACCAGCCGTGCAGGATAATACCGATAATACCCTGCAACCCAAGCGGCGCAGAGGACGCAAGGCAGCACAACCCTTGGACGAAACGGAGGCTCAACCCGTGACACTGCAGGAGCCAGTCCAACTCGAACAGCCTGTCGAAGCGCAGATCGAACCCACTGACAATGAACCTGCGGCACAGCCCGACCCAAAAACCGCTGAACCAGCACAACCAGTCAGAAAACCTGAGGTGTCGCTCGATTCGTTTTTCAACATGATCAGTGGCGCACCCACGTTTAAACCCCGCACACCAGAGGAACGTGAAGAGGCGGCAAGACGTGCAGAGGAGGAGAGAAAACGCGCGGCTGAAGAGGCTGCAAAAGCGCCAATCATCATCCAGGAACCCACCATCGTCAAGGAGCAGCCACAGAGCAAGCGCAACAAACGACGCCAGAAACAGCAGGCGCAGCAGCAGGCACTGGAACCATACGCCGACATGCCCTACAACTTTGAAGGCATACTCGACGGTATGGGCGTGCTCGAAATTATGCCTGAGGGCTATGGTTTCTTGCGCTCGAGCGACTACAATTATCTCACATCGCCCGACGACATCTATGTCACACAAAACCACATCAAGAATTATGGACTCAAGACGGGTGATGTCATCGAGTGTACGATTCGTCCGCCACACGAGGGAGAGAAGTACTTCCCGCTGTGCGAGGTATTGCTCATCAACGGGCGCACACCCGAGTATGTCCGCGACCGCGTGCCCTTCGAACACCTGGTGCCACTGTTTCCCGACGAGAAGTTCAATCTCGAGAGCGTGCTGCATCCCAACATCTCGACACGCGTCGTAGATATGTTCGCACCCATTGGCAAGGGACAACGAGGACTCATTGTTGCACCCCCCAAGACGGGTAAGACGGTTCTGCTCAAAGATATCGCCAATAGTATCTCGGAGAACCATCCCGACACTTATATGATGATTCTGCTCATCGACGAGCGTCCCGAGGAGGTTACCGACATGGCACGCAGCGTCAATGCCGAGGTTATCGCCTCGACCTTCGACGAGCCCGCCGATCGTCACGTCAAGATTGCTGACCTGGTGTTATCCAAGGCTAAGCGAATGGTAGAGTGCGGACACGACGTGGTAATTCTGCTTGACTCCATCACGCGCCTGGCGCGAGCCTACAACACCATCGCTCCAGCATCGGGTAAAATCCTTACTGGTGGTGTCGATGCCAATGCGTTGCAGCGACCCAAACGCTTTTTTGGTGCTGCACGCAACATCGAGGGAGGCGGCAGCCTGACCATTATCGCGACCGCACTCATTGAGACCGGTTCGAAGATGGATGAGGTAATCTTCGAGGAGTTCAAGGGCACCGGCAACATGGAGCTGCAGCTTGACCGCAAACTATCGAACAAGCGCATCTTCCCAGCCGTCGATGTGATGGCATCGAGCACGCGCCGAGACGACTTGCTCCTGCCCAAGGAGACGCTCAACCGCATGTGGATAATGCGTCGCTTCCTCAGCGACCGGACCTCGGTCGAGGCAATGGAGTTTGTCAAAGAGCGTATGGAACGAACCCGCAACAACCAGGAGTTCCTCGACACCATGCAGGATAAGTGATGGCACGCATCCTGGGCATAGACTATGGACGAAAGCGCACGGGAGTGGCAGTGACCGACCCCCTGCAGATCGTGGCAGGCGCGTTGGGCACTGTCCCCACCCATACGCTGGAGAAGTTCATCACCGACTATGTAGCGCGTGAGGAGGTTGAACTAATTGTTGTGGGACAGCCTCTGCAACTCAATGGCGAACCCAGCGAGAGCATGCGCTACATCACGCCATTTGTCAACCGCCTACGCAAGATTCTGCCCAACATCCCCGTCGTGATGTACGACGAGCGATTCACCAGCACCATCGCACATCAGGCGATGATTGACGGTGGCATGAAGAAGAGCGACCGACGTGACAAGGCGCGCGTCGACTCCATCGCAGCCACCATCATCCTCAACGACTACCTGATGTCTAGAAAAAAATCATAATTCTCCATTCTCAATTCTCAATTCTCAATTAGTATATGATTCTCCCCATCTATCTATATGGCCATCCGGTGCTACGCACTGAAACGAAAGAGGTGACACCCGACTTTCCCGAACTGGACAAACTCATCCAGAACATGAAGGAAACCATGTATGCCAGCGATGGCATAGGCATTGCTGCTCCGCAGGTCGGCAAAAGCCTGCGACTCATTTTTATCGACGTCGATGTTCTCAAGGACGATATGCCTGAACTTGCCGACAAACGCTTCGTGCTGATTAATCCGGTTATTACTGTCGACGAGACATCCAAGACTGTAAGCCGCGAAGAGGGATGCCTGAGCGTGCCAGGCATTCACGAGACAGTTACACGTCACGACCGCATACACGTCAAGTGGACCGACGAGAACTGGCAGGAGCACGAGCAAGACTTCGAGGGATTCCTCGCACGCGTGTTCCAACACGAATACGACCACCTCGAAAAGACCGTCTTCGTCGACCGTGTCTCGCCCATACGCAAGCAGCTCATCAAGGCTAAACTGATGAATATCGTCAAGGGAAAAGCTAAGTGCAGCTACCGCACTGTATGCTATAAGCCACTCAAGAAGTAGACACAAAAAAATAGTGAGGCACTTGTTTCACAACAAAACCTCACAAACCTTAAATCTAATACCATGAAAAACACACATGCAAATGTAAGCATTTATTCCTAATCTGCAATACTTTGTAGCTTTTCGTTAACAAATATTTTGCAAATATTGCCAATTTTAAGGAATTTTTGCAGGATTTGATACATTTTATAACCAGCTAGCCAACTAATAATTGAACTACGACGTTAAACCTTTCATTTTTCTAGTGGTCTTATTAACGTCGTTGTTGACAACAAACATAAGTTTAACTATAAACAAACAAAGAAAAGAAAAAATGAAAAAAGTCTTTTTAATGATTGCTGCTGCACTCATCAGCATGAGCGCTATGGCACAAGTACAATTCGGAGCTAAGGTTGGCTTTGACATGACTAACTTCTGGGGCGAGAATGTCCAGCACAAAATGAAGCCCGGTTACCAAGTAGGTGTGTTGATGGAGGCTAAATTGGCCGACAGGTTTGCTATCGCTCCCGAGGTTGTCTTCGCTGCACAGGGTGGAAAGTCTGAACTCTTTGGCGATTTTGATTTGCTTGGTATACATGTTGACGGAAAGGATGCGACTTACACTACCAATTACGTTAATGTGCCCGTCATGCTCAAGTTCTATGCGACCCCTAACTTCTCGATTGACCTTGGCCCGCAAGTGGGATTCAATGTCTACAGCAAGTATTCTGTTGAAGATGTTGATGACGCTGTTGATATGAAGGATCACACCAAGACTGTTGACTTTGGTGTAGGTCTGGGTGCTACCTACAGCCTGACTGAGAACGCTTTCGTTCAGGCTCGTTACACCATGGGTTTGACCAAGGCCTTTGAGAATGGCGAGGCTAAGAACGGCAACATCCAGGTTGCTTTCGGCTGGAAGTTCTAAAAGGACATATACAATTGATGATTAAAAACTAAAATCGGCTGGGCCGGTGCATGAAGCACCGGCCCAGCTTTATTTACAGCTTACAGCTTTTACAAAACTGACTAATCGCGCAGTTCAGGCAGTCGGGACGCTGAGCCTTGCACACATAACGACCGTGTAGCAAAATCCAGTGATGCGCCTTATAGCGCAGTTCGGTAGGGATGTGGCGCGTGAGGGCTTTCTCGACCTCCAACGGAGTTTTCCCGTTGGCAAGCCCCAGACGGTTCGCTACGCGAAACACATGGGTGTCGACTGCGATGGCTGCCTTGCCAAACACCAGACCCAGCATCACGTTAGCAGTCTTGCGGCCCACACCGGGCAACTGCGTCAGCGCCTCCATGGTATCGGGCACCTCGCCACCGAACTTCTCCACCAGCATCGCCGACATCTGCTGCAGGTGCAGCGCCTTGCTATTGGGGTAAGACACGCTCTTGATATATTGCAAGATATCATCCACGCTGGCCTGCGCCATCAACTCAGGGGTGGGGTAGGCGGCAAACAAAGCCGGTGTGACCATGTTCACACGCTTATCGGTGCATTGAGCCGACAGAATCACCGCAACCAGAATCTCAAACGCGTTGCTATACTGCAACTCCGTCGTAGGGTTCGGCTGCGTCCGCTCAAAGTACTCCAGCACCCCCTCATATCTCTCCTTAATCGTCATGTGTTTGCAAAATTTACCCCCTCTCCCCCTGGAGAGGGGGCAAGGGGGTGAGGCCGTGTATTAGTGTGCGCTCTTAAATTCATCCAAGAACCGCACGTCGTTCTCGCTGAACATGCGCAGGTCTTTCACCATATACTTCAAATTGGTGATGCGCTCGATACCTAGACCGAAGGCGTAGCCACTGTATACTGTGCTGTCGATGCCGCTGGCCTCAAGCACGTTCGGGTCAACCATGCCGCAACCCAAAATCTCGACCCAGCCCGTGTGTTTGCAGAAACCGCAGCCTTCGCCGCCACACAGCATGCAAGACACATCCATCTCGGCACTGGGCTCAGTGAACGGGAAGTAGCTGGGGCGCAGACGAATCTGGGTCTCAGGTCCGTACAATTCCTGGGCGAAGTGTAGCAGCACCTGCTTCAGGTCAGCAAAAGTCACGCCTTTGTCGATATATAGACCCTCAATCTGATGGAAGAAGCAATGGGCGCGGGCAGTAATCGCCTCGTTGCGATAGACGCGGCCCGGGCAGATGATGCGGATGGGAGGCTCGCGACGCTCCATGGTGCGTACCTGCACACTGCTCGTGTGCGAGCGCAGCACGATGTTGCGCGTCACGTCATCCTTGTTCTGCTCCACAAAGAATGTGTCCTGCATGTCGCGGGCAGGATGGTCGGCGGCAAAGTTCAATGCACTGAACACATGCCAGTCGTCCTCAACCTCAGGACCCTCGGCTAGCGTGAAACCCAGGCGGGTGAAGATGTCGATAATTTGCTTGCGCACCACCGACAGCGGATGGCGTGTACCCACCTCGGCAGGAAATCCGGGGCGGGTGATGTCTATCTTGTTGCTCTCTTTGGCTTGAGCCTGGAACGACTCGCGCAACGCGTTGATGCGATCGGTGGCGAGTGTCTTGATCTCGTTCAACTTCTGACCCAGTTCGCGCTTCTGGTCGGCGGGAACATCCTTAAACTCGGCAAAAAGGGCGGTAATCTCGCCTTTCTTGCTCAGATATTTGATGCGCAGAGCCTCTAAAGCCTCTTCGTTCTCGGCTTTCAGCTCGGCTAGCTGACCTTTTAAGGCCTCAATCTTTTCTAGTATCATATCGTGTCGTTTTGCTATTAGCCGACAAAGTTACTACTTTTTTCTTTACCCACCACAAACTTTCCCCACAAAGCACAAAAAATCCCCTCAAAGGAGGGGAAAAATTTATAGGTTAACAAACAAACGAGCTGTTCTGTGGGCCTCGGTTTCGCCGAGGCCAAATGAATGGTGAAAATGCTACTTCAGTCCACTGGTGTCGATGTCTCCGCTGCCGCTGATGGTTTCGTGATGCTGCTGGACTGAACCCGACAGGATGATTTTTCCTGAACCAGCAATCTCGCTGTTGGCCCGCTCGGCTTGGAGGGTGTTGTAGGTCACTTTTCCTGACCCCGCCACTTCGGTGTTTACCTTGCGGGCAGTTACTTGCTGGAAAGTGGCATTACCTGATCCAGCAACCTCAACATCCAAATCGTGGCAAGATAATTGTGATATGATAATATGACCTGAGCCCGCCAAGTCAACATTCAAGTCGTTGACAGTGAGCGCAGTCGTGACACTGAATGACCCTGAGCCCGCCAAGTCAATATCAGTGAGCGTGGGAGCTGTGACATATACCTTCACTCGATCTAAATGCGTGTTGATGCCAATATAGACACCATCCTTTATGTCGATGTGCAATTCCTTGTCCTTTACATAGATAACGAGTTTGTCAAAGGCCGCTTGTGGGGCTTCAACGCGTACGGTGCAAGCGCTGTCTTGCTCATAATACACCGACATTGCACCTGAGACGCCTATCTTGTCAAAGGTGTTCATTGATGTCACTTGATCAATTGCTGTCACTTCGGTCTCGTGGTTGTCACCGATGCTGATGTGCACACACGAACTGACCAACATCACTGTCAGAGCCAGAAGGCTCAAAGATTTCATTCTGTTCATATCTTTTTCTCTTTTTTATTATTAGACGCAAACAGGGGGCGAAAAGTTTCAGAATAATTGGTTTTTTTGAACAATTGGTGAGATCTTCGTAAATTTGCGCCCGAAACCACAGTCGGTCTCAACAAAGCAAACGCAAAAGGTTCCACTAAAAAATCTTAATAGGGCGCATAATGCAGCAAAATTGTGGTTATTGATGACAATAATGTGGGTTTTTGAGTACTTTTCTGCCTTATTGAACATTTTTTTTAGGCGCATTACAAGATATTTTCGTAAATTTGCACCCTGCATTGTGTGTCAAGGCCGCAATGCACTCATTAGATATTACTCTACAGCAACATAGATATGAAGCTTTTACAAGAAAAGTTGGCACGCTATCAGGAACCCCAGAAGGCAAAAGCTGCGGGCATATATCCTTATTTCCGTGCCATCGACAGTGAGCAGGACACCGAGGTGATGATCAATGGGAAAAAGGTGCTCATGTTCGGCTCGAATTGCTACACAGGACTGGTCAATCATCCCAAAATCAAAGAAGCTGCAATCGAGGCCATCAAGAAGTACGGCACGGGTTGCGCCGGCTCGCCATTCCTCAACGGCACACTTGATATTCACAAGCAACTAGAGCGCAAGCTTGCCGACTATGAGGGCAAGCCAGATGCCATGATTTACAGCACTGGCTTCGGGGTGAACTTGGGTGTCGTCTCGGCACTCACTGGACGTGAGGACTATATCCTGTGGGACGAGCAAGACCATGCATCCATCATCGAGGGACGCAGGCTCTCGTTCAGCAACTCGCTCAAGTACAAGCACAACGACATGGCGTCGCTAGAGGCGCAGCTGAAAAAGTGCGAGCCCGACCGAGTTAAACTCATCGTTACAGATGGCGTCTTTTCGATGGAGGGCGACGTTTGCAAACTTCCTGATATCGTTGATTTGGCTCACAAATATGACGCATGCATCATGGTCGATGAGGCACACAGTATCGGTGTGTTTGGTGAGGGTGGACGAGGCATTTGCCACCACTTCGGACTTGCCGATGAGGTGGACTTGATTATGGGCACCTTCAGCAAGTCGTTCGCATCACTCGGAGGATTCATCGCTACCGACGAAGTCATCACCAACTATCTGCGCCACCACTCACGCAGCTACATCTTCACCGCCAGCATTACGCCGGCATCGACTGCAGCAGTGAGCGCGGCACTCGACATTATGCTCTCCGAGCCCGAGCGACAGCAGCACTTGTGGGACATCACCAACTATGCGCTGAACGGGTTCCGCGAGATGGGATTTGAAATTGGGCACACCGAGACGCCCATCATTCCGCTTTATATTCGTGACAACAACAAGACGTTCGCCATCACGCGTGATTTGCTCAACGAGGGAATCTTCGTCAACCCCGTGGTCTCCCCGGCAGTGGCACCCAACGACACGCTCATCCGTTTTAGCCTCATGGCAACGCACACCAAAGAGCAAGTGACATTTGCACTTGAGAGAATCCAGAAGGTGTTCCGTTCTTACGGACTTGTGCCCTGATACAAGACGATTATACACTTATAATATGGTATACAAGTTTATTGTGGGCTCGGAAGAGTCTGAAAGTTTCAAACTTGAGATTTTGATTGATGCCGCCGACACATTCATGCGGCTGCGAAACGTGATCCTTGAGGCTGCGGGTTACGACAAGGATCAGATGGACTCGTTCTTCATCTGCGATGACGAGTGGAACAACGAGAAGGAAGTGACCTTCATGGATATGGGAACCGACAGTGACGAGGATATCTGGCTCATGGAAGAAACCCCGCTAGAGGAGCTGGTTGAGGATGAGGGACAGAAACTGAAATTTGTCTTTGACTACATGACTGACCGATACTTCTACATGAAGCTCAAGGAGACGATTCCTGGTCAGTCGCTTGTCGATCCCCTGTGCCAGCGCAAGGAAGGCTTGCCTCCCAAAGAGATGATTGACATCGAGGACTTCGTGACTGCCATTCCCAAGGTTGACATGAGCATCGAAGAGCTCGGTGAGGATTTCTACGGCGACGAGGCGTTCAACGAGGAAGAACTGTCTGAGTTCGATGAAATCAGCAGTGAGGACCTCTAGGTCGCACGCGTCAAAATAATCATTGACGAGGCTCACAAAAAGAGTCTCGTCATTTTTTTGAACAAAAACTTGCATATTTGGCACGATAGTTGTATCTTTGCTAAATAAATTGTTGCAACAATGAAAGAAACATTCATACAACTGAAAAAGTTGGCCGTGCGTGGATTCATGGCTGTCGGGGCATTGTTGGGACTCACATCGTGTCCAATGGGCCCACAACCCTGTGTGTACGGCCCCCCGCCGGGCATAGATAGTATTATGGATTCGATCAATGTGGTCAAAGTGGTTTATGGACCACCACCGGCGTTCAAGCAAGACTCAGTCCAGCCGATTGAGGATGTCTATGGACCACCGGTCGAGACACCCGATGACGAGGACATACACGAAAGTGCCGAAGAACAATGACCACGCACCAGATTGTCCAACTTGAGCGCACTCGTCGCGAGCGGCGATGGCTCGAGAAATACCATCCGTTGCGGCAACTGTTCTGGGAATGTACACTGAGGTGCAACCTGGCGTGTCGTCACTGTGGCAGTGACTGCCGAAAGGAAGCCATCGTTCCCGACATGCCATTGGAACATTTCCTCGCTGTACTCGATGATGTGGCTACGATGGCTGACCCGGCGACCGTACTGGTCAACACCGTTGGTGGCGAACCGTTGGTGCGACCCGACATCATCGAGTGCGGAGGAGCAATTACCAGCAGGGGATTCTCTTGGGGGACAGTCACTAACGGCGTGCTACTCGACGAGGAGATGCTGCAGCAGATGCTACAAGCAGGGCTTACGACTATCGCTGTAAGCCTTGACGGATTGGAACCCGAGCACAACTGGCTGCGAGGAAACTCGTTTGAAGGTGCTATGCGAGCCATCGGGTTACTAGCCCGTACAACTCGTCTCACATGGGATGTTATTACCTGCGCCAACCAGCGAAACTTCGAGACGCTGCTGCAGCTGAAACAACACCTCATTGCGGCGGGTGTCAAGAAGTGGCGAATATTCACCATCTTCCCGCAAGGACGCGCCAAACTCAATCCTGAACTGTTCCTCACCCCGGAGCAATACCGCCAACTTATGGAATTCATCGCCCAAACGCGTAGGGTGGGAGATATCAATCTCTCGTACAGCTGTGAGGGGTTCCTGGGAAAATATGAGGGAGTGGTGCGCAAGCATTTCTATCGCTGCGATGCTGGAACACAGACGGCATCGATCCTCGCTAATGGGGACATCAGCGGCTGCATGAGCATCCGTGCTCACTATGCGCAAGGTAACATCTACCATGACCGTTTCAGCGACGTCTGGAAAAATCGCTTCGAGCAGATGCGTGACCGGCGATGGATGAAGCACGATGAGTGCAAGAAGTGTAAGGCATGGGACTGGTGCGTGGGAGGACCCTTCCACCTGCGTGGCGACGAGGGTGAAATGCTGCACTGCAATTACCTCACTTTACAAAAAATCGAGTAATCGGGCGTTTGAGATTACTAATTCATCCTCGAGTGAGCGTGATGCGAGTCAAACGCAACACTATGTGGCCCTGCCCGTCAAGCAGGGCCACTTCGTTTTCGTTAATGCGCTTGCAGTACTCGGCACGCTCCAATGCCAGCAACAACGCAGTTTCGGCGCTCATGTCATCGCAGTGATTCTCGGTTGAGCGCAAGTCCTCAAACTGGATCGCAAAGTCCTTGTAGGTGTCGATCGTGATGATGCCGTTGATGACATTACATCCTGTTTGACCATGAAGGGTCTGCATCACAGGGTCAATCACAAGGCGCATATTGCGGTCGATGACGGTCTCGTTGTCGATCTCCTTGACAAGCCACGCGCCACCCAGTAAGTCTAGGTTCTGGCGCTTAAGCGTCATCAACACCGCGCCCTTGTTGTTCAACAGGTTCAGGTACTCCACACCATAGAGCGAAGTCACATTATAAGCACGCACCTCACCCAGCGTCTTCATGATAGACTTGTCACTTGTCACATTATGACAAGACTGGTCGGTGGTAATCATGTCGCTGAAACTGATGTTGTTGCCTTGGAGTTGGAAACGACCGTTTAGGCTGTTGCAACCATTGTTGCCATAAACCTTGTGATTCTGGAAATCTAGGTACAGGTAGGCGCGCTCGCGCGTAGCGATGGGTTTCTTGCGCATTGTCTCCATGTCCCACTCGCCATAGAGTTGGCTGGCTGGGTTGGTAATTACAATGGGCTCAGGTGTCGCCTCAACAACTTGAGGCTGTTCAAGCTGCACCTCGCGCTTTTGATACTTTTTATTCTTCTTGTCGCCCAAAGCCGTACTTGGCAGCAAAGCCAAGGCTGCGATGAGCAATATGGTCGTAAATTTCTTCATGAAGCTACGTAGTTATTGAATTCAACCTTCAAAGTTCGGAATTTTCCACAAATCACACAAATCATAGCGCCACTTTTAAGTTTTTTTGCTAATTTTGCAGCAATGATAACTAAAAAGAACAAATAACTGTTCTGTGGGCAATGGTTCCGCCTTTGCCAATCATCAAATCTCACAAGTAATAATAAACCTAATGAAAAAGAGAAGTTTAAAATACCTTTTGGCCTTATTGTTGATGGTCGCGTGCTGCACCACGGCTAAGTCCTACCAGTTGGCGGGCGATCATATCAGCACGGCATGGGCCGATAATATCAATGTCACCCAACCCTGGAACGAATACCCGCGGCCGCTCATGCAGCGTCAGCAGTGGCTTAACCTCAATGGGCTGTGGCAGTATGCCATCACCGACAAGGAGTCAGCAAAACCTATCGCCTGGCAAGGTGAGATTTTGGTGCCGTTTTGTGTTGAGTCTGCATTGTCAGGAGTTGGCAAATCACTCGATGAAAACCATGCGTTATGTTATCGCACTACTTTCCAGATACCTAAAAAATGGGATAAGAAACAGCGGGTGATGCTCAACTTCGGTGCCGTCGATTGGAGTGCCGAAGTATGGGTGAATGGAACAAAAGTGGGCGAGCACACTGGAGGCTATACGGCATTCAGCATTGAGGTTACCAATGCTGTGGTTCGCAAAGGCGAAAACGAACTGGTGGTTCGCGTGCTCGATGCCACCGATGTGGGTTACCAACCTTGCGGAAAGCAGCGAAGCAAGGCGCGAGGCATTTGGTATACACCCGTGAGTGGCATCTGGCAAACCGTCTGGCTAGAACCCGTGCCAAGCGCTGCATTCAAGAGCATCGTCTGTACACCCAATCTGAAGGACGGGACGGTGACCGTCAGGACTTGCACCGACGAGTTGCCAGGAAGCAAGACTGAAGTGCGTCTAATTAATCCTAAAGGCAAAGTGTTGGCAAGCGCCGAGGCCCAATCGTCGCCCGTGCTGACCGTGCCACAGCCTATCAATTTGTGGACCCCCGACACGCCCAATCTTTATGACATCGAGGTGTTGCTCAAAGATGCCAAGGGGAAAGTGATTGACCGCGTACGTTCCTACTTCGCCATGCGCGAGTTCGGCATGGCTCGAGACAGCGAGGGATTCATGCGGTTCACGCTCAACGGAAAGCCTATTTTCCAATTTGGACTACTGGATCAAGGATGGTGGCCCGATGGACTCTACACGGCCCCCTCACCCGAGGCGCTCTATTACGACATCGACAAAACCAAGCAATGGGGCTTCAACCTCATTCGCAAGCACGTCAAGGTTGAGCCTGAGTTGTGGTATGCCCATTGCGACCGCGTTGGCATCATCGTATGGCAAGACATGCCCAGTGGAGACTATGAACATGGACAACCCTGGGACGACTGGGGACACAGCTACTACCGCGGTGCAACCGTCTGCCAGCGAAGCCAGGAGAGCATCAACAATTATTATAAGGAGTGGGGTGAGATAATCGACCAATTTGGTGCGTTCGGTTGTATCGCTTCATGGATACCATTCAACGAGGCATGGGGACAGTTCAACACCTGGAGCGTGGTCAACTGGACCAAACAGCGCGATCCTTCGCGACTGGTCAACCCTGCGAGCGGGGGCAACCTTTATTGCTGCGGTGACATTCTGGATGTCCACCATTACCCCGAACCGATGTTCTTCTTCGCTGATCCCGACCGCGTGTTGGTCATGGGTGAGTATGGAGGCATCGGCTATCCGGTGACCGACCACACTTGGGTCAAGAGCGACAAGAATTGGGGTTATGTCAAGTTCGCCAGTTCGCAGGAGGTCACCGACACCTATGTCAATTATGCGCAGATGCTCATCGACCTGGCGCGCGAGCATGGCTACTCGGGAGCCATCTACACCCAGACAACCGACTGCGAGACCGAGGTAAACGGCATCATGACCTATGACCGTCGCGTCGTCAAGATGCAAGAAGACCGCTTGAAAACCATCAACCACCAAGTCATCAAAGCCTTCTAGCAGCGTGTTCCTAATTCTTAATTCTCAATTGCCAAAGGTCTGCTTGATAGCTTGCCCCGGCTTCGCCGACACGCAAGCGCAGCCTTTGGCGAGCTAAAGGTTCTTAATTCTTAATTCTTAATTAAAAAAAGTGTTTGCACCCGACAGTTGGCTCAATGTAGCCATGACATCATTCTGTGACTTCCTGTGGGCCTATTTCCTAATTGGCGCACTCATTTTGTGTGGACTTTATTTCACCATTCGCACACGCTTCGTGCAGTTCACGATGATTGGCGAAATGGTGCGTTTGCTTGCCGATGGCGCAGGAGATAAAAAACACCGACACATCTCGTCGTTCCAGGCGTTCGCAGTCTCGGTAGCCACCCGAGTGGGCACGGGCAACCTGGCCGGTGTCGCAACGGCAATTGCCATTGGCGGACCAGGTTCGGTCTTCTGGATGTGGGTAATCGCGCTTATCGGAGGAGCCACGGCATTCGTCGAGTCCACGCTGGCGCAGCTTTATAAGCGCCGTCTTGGCGAGTCGTTCATCGGCGGACCGGCATACTACATCCTCCATGGCATGCACTGCCGATGGATGGCGGTGCTCTTTGCCATACTGATCACTCTCACTTTCGGACTCTCGTACAACTCTATCCAGAGCAACACCATCTGCGGTGCGTTGAACCATGCGTTTGGCTTCGACAAACTCATCGTCGGTGTCATCCTTGCGACCGTGGGCACATTCATCGCCTTCGGTGGCATTCGCCGTGTCGCTCGTGTGAGCAGCATCGTGGTTCCCATCATGGCAATTGGTTACTTTATCCTCGCGCTGGTGGTTGTGCTGATGAACATCGACAAGATTCCTCATGTCTTCCGCTTGATTATTGACAGTGCGTTCGGATTGGACCAGTTTGCCGGCGGCGCGTTGGGCATCACGATGATGGCGGGCATCAAGCGCGGACTGTTCAGTAATGAGGCGGGTGAGGGTTCAGCGCCCAATGTCGCGGCAACTGCCCAAGTCACACACCCTGTCAAGCAAGGCCTGGTGCAGGCGCTGGGCGTCTATACCGACACGATTCTGGTATGCTCGTGTACGGCATTCATTATCCTCATCAGCGGACTTTATACCGATCCCAGCCTCAATGGCATCGCTCTCACACAGAGTGCTTTGAAGAGCGAGATTGGCAGTACCGGAACCATCTTTATCGCCATCGCGATTTTCCTGTTTGCCTTCAGCAGCATCATTGGTAATTATTATTACGGTGAGGCAAACATCCGTTTCCTCACCGACAAACCATGGGCCATTACCGTCTTCCGCATCTTCTCGGGCACTGTGATGGTGCTCTTTGGTGCAGTGGCGAGCCTAGAGATGGTATGGAACCTGGGCGATGTATGCATGGCTTTGCTCACCGCCTGCAACTTGGTGGCAATCGCCATATTGGGTCGCTACTCCTTCCGCTTGCTTAAAGACTATCGCAGTCAGAAGCGTGCGGGAATCAAGGATCCAGTCTTCCACGCTTCCACAATTCCCGAAGTCATCCCCGACCTCGATACTTGGACCGACTAAAACCGCGAAATAAGCTATTACAGCAACTGCCGGGCGATGGCGGCGCAGGCAGCAGCGTCGGCCAAGGCATGGTGATGGTTGCGCATCTCATAACCACACGCAGCCGCGACCACTTCCAGGCTATGGCTGCGCAGATGCCGTAGTTTGCGCCGTGAGACCTGTAGCGTACACAGGAAAGTGTAATCGGGGTAATCCATCTGATAACAACGCATAACCGCCTTCAGGCAGCTCTCGTCGAAGGCCTTGTTGTGCGCTACAAGCGGCAGATCTGCGATGCGTGGCGCTATTTGAGCCCACACATCGGGAAACAGCGGCGCATTGTCGGTGTCGCACCTTGTCAAGCCATGGACGCGCGTGTTCCAGTAATAGTAATAGTTCGGCTCAGGCTGAATCAATGAGTAGAACGTGTCGACCACAACGCCGCCACGCACCACAACCACACCCACCGAACATACACTTGTCCGTGCACCGTTGGCGGTCTCAAAGTCTATCGCCGCAAAGTCAGTCATTATTCATTAATTTAACCCGCTGTAGCAGATTCCAGATGCCGTCCTCGCTGAGTACGCCTCGTCGTAGGTCGCTAGGCAGCTGTCCTGCTTCATCGGCAGCGAAGTCAGCCTTCCATTCATCACTGCCCAGGTATTGCTCCAATACTCTGATATCGTCCTTTACCTCCTCGAAATGCTTTTGTGCATGCTCTAACTCGTCCACGGCTTGTAAGGCGCGATTCAAGCGATTCTCCATCGCAACTATACGCTCGACTTGGTAGGAATTGCCACTATGTGACAAGTGAGAGATGAAAGCAGAGACCACATCGCACAGTTGAGGAGACAGACGTTCAGCCATGCGTTCCATCGCCACGTCCTGCATCCACTGTGGCACTCCGAACAGGGCCTCAGCAATGGCCCCGGCAATGCAACCGATGGTATCGCTGTCGCCGCCTATTGACACGGCATTGCGCACCGCGTCCTCAAAGTCTGTGGCTTGCAGCGCACAAGCGATGGCCTGTGGCACACTGCCTTGGCAAGTGCCACCGTTACCCACGTTGTCCATTCCGTTCCAAGAGTAGCGTGGGCGTATCTCGTCAATGCTTAACGACAGGTCATAGCCGTAGTCACGCTCAATGCGTTCCTTGATGGCTTCTGCCGTGGCGCCATGCCGAGCCAGGAAGATGGCGAGTGCGGCGGCCTGTGCCCCCTTGATGCCTTCGGGATGGTCATGTGTGCATTCAGCCGAGCGCTTGGCGGCATCCAGAGTCTCCTCTTCGGTCTCAAAGAACCACCCGACGGGACTCACGCGCATCGCACTGCCGTTGCCGCAGCTACCATATGGTTTGGCCAGTCCGCGCTTGCTTCTTTGCACCCAACTCCAGAACCCGGGACCATAACTGCCCTTCGGGTCGGGGTAGGCGAGGGCATAGCGCCAGTAATAGTCGCCCACATCGCCGCCATGAAGCAGCCAGTCGGCCGTCGCGACCGTCAGAACACTGTCATCAGTCGGCTCCATACCGTCGGTAAAGATTTTAAACGCTTTCGTCTTGATATTGTCAAACTCATAAATCGAGCCAACCATATCTCCTATTATCGCTCCTATCATGATCAATTATGAATAAAGAATTTAGATGTTCCCAACACGTTGGAGTAATGCGAGCCTTTGGCTCGTATGAGAGCAACTCTACGTTAACCACCCAACAATACTGCAAAGTTAATGCTTTTTCCTGGATTTTCATTGCCCAGACCGAAGTTTTTGTCTATTTTTGCACAATAAAAAGTATGTTATGAAAAGAATTATGTCAATCATTGCTTTCGTTGCGACGATGTTTGTGACGTTAGCTTCATGTGGCCAAAATGGCCAACAATACAATCGACCCACTTGTGGAGGACCCGGTATCGGCATCGATACTGTTACCGCCGAAGCCAACTCCCTGCCTTGGCCAGTGACTGACATTGAGCTTGACAGTTTCTATATCTCTTTGCCCGAGGGATGGAAACTGGTTGACAAATTCGACAATGCGCTCAATGTCATGAATGGTACCATCGAGGACGATCTCATAAAAGGGCCCTATGTCACTGTCGAAGTCGTTGATGCCGATGGCAACACGCCAGAAACTGTTGTTAACGAGATGGTGACTGGCGCGAATGCCATCGCCCGCGACGATGTGGACATTCTCGGGTACACCTATAAGGTATGCACTTATGTTGAGGACGCCTACACCCACATTCTGCTCGTTCGCAAGCAGAGCAACAAACTCATCAAGTTTGACATCATCAATACAAACACTGAAAACCCCGACATTCGTTCCATCATCAACCAACTGGAACTGAAGTAAAATAATTGCTCCCTTTTTCCCGTTGTTCTTATGTCTAGAAAAAATGAAGCGAATAGCCTTATATATCTTTCTGGTCCTGGCGGCGCTCGTCGCACAGGCGCAGATCAATACCGAGCAGGTGTTGCGCATCGGCCGCAACTCGCTGTACTTTGAGGACTATGTCCTTTCCATTCAGTACTTCAACCAGGTCATCAAGGCGAAGCCCTTCCTTGCCGAGCCGTACTTCTACCGCGCCGTGGCAAAAATCAACCTCGAGGACTACCAGGGCGCCGAGGCCGACGCCACACTCGCCATCGACCGCAATCCGTTCATTGTAGATGCCTATCAGGTGCGTGGCGTGGCGCGCCAGAACCTGCACAACTTTGAGGGGGCCATCGCCGACTATGACAAGGGTCTTGAACTGATGCCCGAAGAGAAGATATTCTTGATGAATCGCGCCGTGTGTCATGACGAGTTGAAAAACTTTGACGAGGCGCAGGCGAGCTATGACCGCCTCCTCAAACTCGACCCGAAGAATGACCGCGCCTACCTGGGTCTGGCACACCTGAATCTGGCCCGCAAGGACTCGACGGCGGCGCTGCTCAACCTGGCGCGAAGCATCGAGCTCTCAAAGAACAACGCCAGCGCCTATGTCATGCGTGCCGAAATCGAAATGCGCTCACAACACGACTACGAGGCAGCCCTCGCCGACATGAACGAGGCCATCAAACTCGAGCCGAACTATGCGGGTTACTTCGTCAACCGTGCCTTCATGAAATATCACCTCGACGACTACTTCGGTGCCATGGCAGACTATGACTATGCCGTGAGCCTGGACCCGAACAACATGGAGGCGCACTTCAACCGCGCGTTGCTCCAGGCCGAGGTGGGGGAGAACAACAAAGCCATCGAGAACTTCAGCAAGGTGCTCAAGAGTGACCCGCAGAACTTCATGGCGCTATACAACCGCGCGATGCTCTACATGCGCACGGGACAATACCGCAAGGCCATTGCTGACATGGATAAGGTGCTCGAGAAATACCCTAAGTTTGAGGCGGGTTACATGGCGCGGGGAGGAGCGAAGCGACAACTGGGCGACCTCAAGGGCGAGAAAGCTGACTATGACCGTGCGCTTGCCATCTTCAAGAGCAAAAAGACGCGTGTGAGCGACTTCAACCCAGCCGAGGTCGAGACCGAGGCAGCCATCCAGCGTGCCAAGGAACGCGCCGAGATGGGATTTGTCGACGAGCCAGAAACCGAGGACGAGATCATGGAGCGCTTCAACACCCTGCTTACCGTCGCACCCGAGAACCCCATCAAGCCGGAGTATGACAACAAGCAGCGCGGACGCATCCAGAACAGTAACGTCGAGGTCGAGCCCGAGCCGATGGTGCTACTCACCTACTATGTGCGCGACAACAAACTCAACGGCAACACCTACTACATGCGCGAGGTGGCTGAGGTCAACGACAGCCGCCTCTTGCCTGCCACGCTTTCACTCGTCAGTGGCGACCAACGCTTGGGCGAGCAGGAGATAAACCGCCACTTTGCTAGTATCGAGTACTACAACAGTCTGCTGTCGGGTGCCAAGCCTCGCGCTGTCGATTACTTCGCCCGCGGCATGGATTACCTGATGGTGCGTGACCCCGATGCAGCTATCGCCGATGCCGACCGTGCCATCACTGCCAGCCCAGAGTTCACCCTAGCATACTTCTTACGTGCCAACGCCCGCTACATGAAGTACCGCATGGCGCAGAGTGGCGCAGAGGTCGATGAGGTTACCACCACCGATGTCAAGGCGCAGGCGATGCTCCACCAGCGTGAGGATGCCGAGGCGCTGCAGCAGATGGTTGCCGACCTTGACCAGGTGCTAAAGCGCTCACCCAAGAATGTCTACGCCCACTTTGACAAGGGCAACGCCTATATGCTCATGAATGACTACACAGGAGCCATCAGTTCCTTCACCAAAGCCCTTGAGGTCAAACCCGACCTCGGGGAGGCATACTACAACCGCGGACTGATGTATCTACGCCTAGGCAACAAGCCCCTCGGCATCGCCGACCTCAGCAAAGCCGGCGAGCTCGGCATACTCCCCAGCTACAACGTCCTCAAGCGCATGACCAAGTAAACCGCCTACTTCTTCCACACGAAGAGGCCCTCGGCGGAGGCAAGCATGTCGACCAGCTGAAGGGTCGCTTCGTCGGGACCATACAGCGTCATATAGGTGTCATCGCCATGCGCCACAATCATTGCATCGGCCGATTTTAGCAGCACGTGAATTGGCTGGCGGGACAGCACCCACTCGAATATGACGTCTGGCGATGGATGGTCTGTCCACTCACCATCGTACCCGCAAACGGCAATGTCATCATAGCAGTAAAGCTTCAGCAGAAGGTTGGCAAACTTTCGATACAACAGTTCTACCTGGGGATGACTCAGGTAGAACTTTTCTATCTCAAAATACTGCCCTTGGCCATTTGCCGGCACTTGTTTAGGCAGAATATCAATCAGCCAGTAAGGCCTTGCCAGATAGTCTTCAATGATGTGGTCTTTTCCCATGATCTTTT
>JAEEGL016888974.1_pt1 | contig 30666 bp, 24 predicted proteins | sample 9134231 | NCBI WGS metagenome assembly JAEEGL01 (sample SAMN16246548, study PRJNA631951) | gut metagenome | biome: gut microbiome; feature: rumen; material: fiber-attached | host: Bos | place: Iran: Karaj | collected 2018-10 | reverse complement strand
TCGAACTCGTGGCGTATGCCTTCGGGGCCGCTGTGCACGGCAAAGTGCTTGAGGCATGCCGCCGCCGAGAGTTCGGTGGGGTCGGGGTTGCCACCGTCGAAATAGTCGTATGCATGCTGTAGTCCTTTGACGCAGGCCAGTCCCATCATGGAGGTCAGGTAGGGGTCTTCACCGTAGGTCTCCATGCCGCGTCCCCAGCGTGGGTCGCGGAAGATGTTGATGTTGGGGGTGAAGAAGGTGAGGCCGGTGTAGTCGCCCGTGCCGCCGGTGTCCTGCGCCTGCTGGTATTTGATACGGGCTTCGAGAGCCACATTGTTGAATACATTGCGTATCATTGACGGGTCGAAGGTGGCGGCGAGGGCGATAGGCATGGGGTAGACGGTGGCCAGGCCTGCGCGGCCCACGCCGTGCAGCGCCTCGTTCCACCAACTGTAGGCCGGCAGGCCCACCCGCTCGATGGCGGGGTTCTGGTGCACCATGAGCGAGAGCTTCTCATCAAGCGTCAGGTTCTGTATAAGCCACTCCACTCGTTTGTCGAGGCTCCGCTGCGGGTCCTGCCAGGGGTAGTCGAAGAGGAGCGGCAGCAGCTCGTGCTCGAAGATGTCGCGCCGCACGATGCGGTAGTGCGGATGGTAGGCTTCGTTGAAGGCACGGCTGTGGTGAACAGGAGTCCCTGTGGGCAACCCTTCGGCGCTGCGCAGCACGGCCGACGTCAGCTGCCGCACCGTCAGGCGACCTTCCTTGACCACCCGCAGGTTGACCCTCACGAAGTGGCTGTCGCACAATGTGTATTCGTATAATGGAAATGCCCCGTTAAGCTCCATGGACTCCATTTCTCGTTCTATATAGCGGGCGCAGGAAGCCGAGTCCTTGATGAGGTGGCCAGGCCCATAGGTGTCTTGGAAGACGAGCTTCTGCAGGTCCTGCTCCTGGGCGGCGGGATAGCGCTCGCTGTAGCGTTTCAGCGCGTCGGGACAGGGACTTTGGGCGGCGGCCGCCAACGGCAGCAGCAATAGCAAGGGCAGTATCTTCTTCATTTCTCTACTCGTTTAACAATCAAAATGCTCAGTTCCCACAGGGTGTAGATGGGCAAGGCCACCAGTGAGAGCGTGAAGGGGTCGCCGGTGGGGGTGATGATGGCGGCCAGAATGACGATGACCACGATGGCGTGGCGGCGGTAGTGCTTCATGAAGTCGGCCTTGAGCACCCCTATCTTGGCCAGCAGCCAGCAGAGCACCGGCAGTTCGAAGACCACGCCCATCACCAGACTCATTACGCCCAGCACGCTGATATAGCTCGACAGGGTGATGGTGTTCTCCACCTCGGCACTCACCTGATAGCCTCCGAGGAAGCGTACCGTGAAAGGGAAGATGACGAAATAGTTGAGTGCCACACCGGCCAGGAAAAGCAGGTATCCGCAGCCTACGGCGCGCACTGCCAGCCGCCGCTCCGTCTGGTAGAGGCCGGGTGCCACAAAGGCGAACATCTGATACAGGATGTAGGGCGACACTACCAGCAGGCCCGCCCAGAGGGCTACCCGCATGTGGGTGAGAAACTGTTGCGTCAGCTCCACGTTGATAAGTTGCATCCCCTCAGGTTTGGGATACATCACTACGGAGAAGAGTTGCTCCTTGAAGCAGAAGCAACCCACAGCAGCCACCATGGCCGCCAATAGCACATACCACAGGCGGCGGCGCAACTCGTCAAGGTGTTCCCAGAAGGTCAAGGAAGTTGAAAATTGAAAGTTGAAAATTGAAGATTATTTGTCTTCAGTTTTCGTTTCATCTTTCTTTTCATCGCCGGGAATGCCGTTGACACCATCCTTGAAGCTCTTGACACCCTTGCCGAGGCCTTTCATCAGCTCGGGAATTTTCTTGCCACCGAAGAGCAGCAGCACTACCAGGACGATGATGATAATTTCCCAGGTTCCTAAGAATAACAGTTTCATTTTTGTATCTTTTTAATATTGCCTTTTTCGTCTTTTTTCAATTCCTTGCCGTTTTTATAGACATGGGCACCTTTGAGGCTTTCCCTTTTTGCTTCCCATTCTCTTATTAAACCTCCTCCCATTCTACCTCCAAATAGCACTAGTACGATGAGCGAAATTATACATACGAGGATTTCCAAAAGTGTCTTAACAACGAGTCTTTCCAGCGGTTGTCGGTATAGTAATTCTACTATTATTAAGAGGAGCGTAAGTGTGAATCCGATGATGTATCCGCGGATTATGCGGTTTTTCAAGGTTTTCAAAGGTTTCATACCAACGAGTCTTTCAAGCGGTTGGTGTAGTCCTCAATCATGCGCATCTTCTCGGGGATGGCGATATGCTGTGGACAATGTTTGAGGCACTCGCCGCAGCCTGTGCAGTGGTCGGCCTGCCGCAGCCGCTCGATGCTTTTGTCGTAGGTGGTCAGGAACGCACGGCGGGCGCGACGAAACTCCTTCTGCTCCACGGTGCCCTCCGAGGCGATATTGCCTTCCGAAAGGCTCTTGTTGTAGAACGAGAAGATGCCGGGGATGTCCAAGCCGTAGGGACACGGCATGCAGTACTGGCAGGTGGTGCAGGGGACGACAGGGAAGTGGGCGTATTCGTCGGCTACACGGTCGAGCAACGCCATTTGGTCATCGGCCAGGGGAGTGCAGGGACAGTGGCTGCGCACGTTGTCCTCCACATGTTCCATGGCGCTCATGCCGCTGAGCGACGTCATGATGCCGGGGTACATTCCTAGATAGCGGAAGGCCCAAGAGGCCAGACTGCGGTCGGGCTCGCGCTCCTTCAGTTTGTGAGCCAGCGCCTCGTTGAGGGTCGCCAGACGGCCGCCCAGCAGCGGCTCCATGATAACCATCGGAATCCCGCGCCGCTCCAACTCGCTATACAGGTAGTCGGCATTCACGTTCTCCGGCTCTATTTCGTGGGCATAGTGCCAGTCCACGTAGTTCATCTGTATCTGTGCGAAGTCCCAGTGGTACTTGTCGGTCCAGCCCACCACCTTGTCGAACTCCGACTGCTCGCCGTGGAACGACCAGCCCAGGTTGCGGATGCGGCCCGCCTCACGCTCCTCCATGAGGAAGTCGAGCATGCCGTTGTCGACGAACCGTTTCTCGAAGTCGCTGGTACCGTCTTTGTCGACGCCACCGAACGAGTGCAACAGGTAGTAGTCGATGTGGTCCACCTGCAGTTTCTCGAACGACTCATGGTACATCTTCAGGCTAGCCTCACGCGTCCAGGTGCGGAAGTTGCTCAGCTTGGTGGCGATGAGCCATTTGTCGCGCGGATGGCGAGCCAGGGCGATGCCGGTGGCCTCCTCCGACATGCCGCGCAGGTATACCGGGGCAGTGTCGAAGTAGTTCACGCCATGCTCGATGGCATAGTCCACCATGCGGTTGATGAGCTCCTGGTCGAGTTTGGCGTCGGGGTTGTCGCGCAGGCTGCCGCCGCCCTCGATGGGGAGGCGCATCATGCCGAAGCCCAGCAGGCTCACCTGCTGGCCGTGTTTGTCCTGCCGGTAGGTCATCTGTCCCAACGGCACTTCACCTGCCTGGTAGCCTTCGGCCGGAGTGGCGTTGGGATGCTTGCAACCCACGGCCAGCGCGGCTCCCGCCACGCCGGCACCCGCCAATCCCTTGAGAAATTGTCGTCTGTCCATAATTGTTGTTGTTTTAAGGACCTTAAGGTCTTTAAAGTCCTTAGGGTCTTTACCTTTTGTCAATCTTCTCCTGCAGCTGTTTGCGCTTCTTGCCGGTGGCCCAGAAGCCATACACCTCGCTCACATTGCCGGCGGTGGAGAAGGCCTCGATTTTCTCTTCCTTCAACCACACTAGTATCTTGCTGAACTCGTCCTTGTTGAGCAACACCTCGAGCTCGATGCTCTTCTCGCCGGTATAGCCGCCGGTGACCTCATAGAGGGTGCAGCCGCGATGCAGCGTGTTGATGATGTACTGGCGGATGCGCTCGTAATCCTTCGACACGATGCAGAGTCGCTTGTGGTTGTTCAACGTGGCGGTGAAGTAGTCGACCACCAGACCGTTAATCCAAGTACCGATGAGACCGATGATAACCATGCGGAAGGGGTTGATGGCGAAAGCGGTGCAGCAGATGACGGCACCGGCGATGGATACCGACGTGCCGATGTCGAAGTGCAGGTACTTGTTCACAATCTTGGCCAGGATGTCAAGGCCGCCCGTCGAGGCGTTGATGCTGAACATCAATGCCTGTGCGGCACTGAGCAGCAGCACGAAGCAGCATAGGTCGAGCCACGGGTCGCCCATGATGGAGGCCGAGCCGGTGATGGGGTTGGGGTTGGCCAGGATGTACTCGCCGGCGGCGTTCTTGGCATCCCACGGCAGTATCTTGGCCCAGAGGTCGGCCAAGGGACCGAGGATAAGGGCCGTGTAGACCGTTTTGGCACCGAACTCCTTGTTGATAAGCAGGAACGCCAGTACCAGCAGGATGATGTTGATGACCATAATCAGGGTGCCGAGCGAGATGTTGATGCCTACCCCCTCGAATATCTTGGTCAGCACAATCGAAAGGCCCGATATGGTGCCGATGATAAGCTTGCTGGGCACCAGGAAGTAGTAGACGGCAGCCGCTGTGACGGCCATGCCAAGGGTCATGATAATCAGTTCTTTCCAAAACTTCCAAGTACCCATGTACTTGACGAAGTCAATCAGTGTTTGTTTGATGTTCATATAGTGTGTTTTTGATTTTAATATCTTCTCTTTTTCTCTAGATTCCTAGGGCTTTCTGGAACTATATCTCCGCGTGAGTCTCTCTGCCTTCCACGTAGATGGCCGACACCGGTCGGGCGGGGCAGTAGTATTCGCAGGCGCCGCAGCCGAGGCAGCGGGTTTCGTTGACCGACGGCTTGCCGTCGACCATGCTGATGGCCGCCGACGGACAATGGCGTGCACAGCTTCCGCAGCCCACGCAGTTGTCTTTCAGCACCACGGCTACGCCGATGCTGATGGCGGTCTTCTCTTCATGGGTAATAGGCTTGATGGCCCCGGCGGGACACACCTCGCTGCAGCGTGTACAGGCCATGCGGCAGTAGCCGTCGGTGTAGTTCATCTCGGGCTGCATCAGAGTCTCCAGTTTGGTAGAAGGGCGCAGGACGTGCTCGGGGCACTGGCTGACGCACAGCTGGCACGACGTGCAGTGGCTTGAGAAATGTTTCAGACTCTTGGCTCCAAAAGGCTTCAGCGGTGTTTTGCGGTCAGGGACCTGCTTGTCGACAATGGCTGCCAGGCCGCCGTCCAACTTTTGTTCCTGAGCCTGCGCCGCCATGGCGGCGCCGACAGCCACCGTGCCGGCTACGAACTTGCGGCGGCTGCTGTCTACGGTCTTTTCACTTTTCGCTTTCTGCTTCATACTAAAGCTTATGGCCCCTGCCTTGCACTCGCTCAGGCAGTTGAAGCAGTTCACGCAGCGGCTGCTGTCCACCGTTTTATTATCTACATCGATGCACATCGCCTTGCAGCCCTTCTCGCATTTGCGGCAGCCGGCGCACTTGTCGGCGTCGATGCGGATGCCAATCAGACGGTAGCGGCTCACGAGGCTCAGCAGCGAGCCTACAGGGCACAGCGTGTTGCACCACAGGCGGCCCATGGTGAAGCTGAGCAGCCCGATGACTACCAGCGTGGCGATGGCTATCCATTGCACCAACCCCGAGGCATGCAACCCCGTGACCATGTGGGCATAGGCGCTGTAGGGGGCTATCAGCACGGCAATGCTGTTTAGTCCCACCAGCATGGCCACTACAAAGAGCCCCAGCACCGTATAGCGCAGCCAGTTCTGCGGCTTGCGGTAGCGGTAGGGGTGCTTCTTGCCGAACAGGAGCTTGTGCACCCAGATGAAGATGTCTTGGAACACGCCCATCGGACACACCACGGCGCAGTAGAAGCGCCCTATCTGCAGCGTCACCACCAGTATGGCGAGCACCAGGAGGAAACCACCCGCCAGCAGTGCTGGCAGCAACTGCACCTTGGGCATCCAGCCCAGATAGTGCCGCAATACGCCTGTGGTGTCCAACAGCAGCGCCGTGATGCCCAGCAGCATCAATGTTGCCAAAACAATTCTAACCGTCTTCAGTGCTTTCATATGTTCTTAATTCTTGATTCTTAATCAACTTTGACCTCGTAGAACAACTCCTCCAGCATCTCCTTGTACTGGGTGTAGTCGTACAGCGAGCGTTTTCTCAGGATGGATCCCAGCAGCAGGTCCTCTATCTCTTTGTCCGAGCCCCCTTCTTTTTTCAGGCAGAGGAGATGCTCCAGCAGGGTCTCGTAGTATTTGTTCAGGTAGTAGCTTTTGTAGCTTTCCTTGCCACGGTCCTTGATGATGACCATCTCGAAATCGGCAAACGAAAAGTCGTCGTATTGGTAGTAGGGTTGTCCGTTGAACTTGGGGAACCGCTTGATGTACTTGTAGGCCTCGGCGGTGTTCATGGGCTTGGCAATGTTGATATAGCCCCAGATGGTCGAACCACAGAAACGCATGCATTTCAGAAACAGGATGCCCCGTTCGGTGTCGTCTTTCAGTTTGTAGTCGTTCATGCGGAAGTTTGTCTTGGCAAGGTTGAACGGCTGGTTCTTGTTGCCGACGGCCAGGAAGAGCATCTCGTAGTAGTTGTCGACGAGCTCATACACAGCTATGTCGGCCCGCGTCAGGCTGTCGATGAGCCAGTCGTTGTCGACGGGGTTCTTCTCGTCGAGGTTGTGGCTGACGGCCCTGACGATGTATACCTGCTTCAGGGTGCGGTCGTCGGGACGTGTCAGGTATCGCGGGGTGAGCATCTTGTTCTTGGTGGTGATGGCTTGGGTGATGAAGTCGACCGTTGCCTTCATCTCCGGGTCGGCAATGCCCTTGAGTTCCTTCATGACCTCCTTGGTCGGCTGGTTGCGGAACATGAAGCTGTCGTAGGTCTTGGCCAGGAACACCGTCAACTGGTGGTTGTCCTGGGCGTGGAGGCCGAGGACGATGGCGCAGAAGAGGAACAAGGACAGATATTTCTTCATGGTCTTTTCTTAATTCTTAAATTGTTGTCAAGTGCTATCCACTATCCACTACCCACTACCCACTCAATTATTAATTCTTCAGCATGGCATACACCGCCAGGCCGGCCACGCTCTTGATGCCGGTCTTGCGGGTGATGCTCTTGCGGTGGGTGTTGACGGTGTTGACGGCAATGTTCAGGCGCGAGGCAATCTCCTTGCTCGAGAGGCCTTGGGCCACCAGCGCGAGCACCTCTTGCTCGCGCTCGCTCAGGTCGTAGTCCTCCGGCGGCGCCAGCAGCAGCTCCTCAATCTCGGCGTGTTTCTCCAGGTCGCGGCTCAGCTGCAGTATGTCGAACACCAGCTCCATCATCTCCTCGTTCAGCCGCTCGCCGGGCACATACTTGTAGATAATCTGCGTCAGGTCCGACAGCTTGTCCTTGATGTTGTCGTGGCTCTTCATGTAGTTCGGAGTGCGGAGGTCGGAGGTAGGAGTTGAAGAATCACTCTCCGAACTCCGAGTTCCGAGTTCCATACTCACCAGGTTCTTCTCCTCGCGGCGCACATGGTCGCGCACCTCGCGGCAGTAGTCGGCGAAATACTTCTTCAGCACCTGCGACGCCCCTTCGCCGGCACCCTCGGCAATGTGGTCAAGGTGGTGCTGCAGGTGCGGTAGACGCTCGTCGATGTAGTAGCGGTGGCTCGCCTGCAGGTGCTCCACCACCGTCCGCCGGTCGATGCCTTCCACCTCCTCCCTGTCGGGCCGATAGTCGTCAAAAGTGTAGATATTGCACACCGTCAGGAAGAAATTCTCTTCCACGCCATGCTCGCGGCACACCTCGCGCACGCTCCTGTCGCCAAATCCCAGAGGGATACCAAACCTAGGCAGCATAAGGATTAGGTCGTAGTTCGTCGCTATCATGTCGGCCATCTTCATGCGGCCGGTAAAAAGGGTCCTTTTCATGCGGCAAAAGTACGAAAAAAAAACAATATGTATAAAAAAAGATATCCCGCAGTGGATGCCGTCCCTTGCCGCCCCAGTTCCCTCCATTTTCTAAGGTTGTCTTTGTGCACTTTTTAGGGCTCTAGGGAATAAGCAGGTAATTGCTTTGTGACTACTATGGAAATGAGTAGGAAAAACTGTTTTGGGATGAGTGCCGGAAGGAGGAATGGGGGTCGTATGTCCGACTCAAACTTAAGAAAAGTTAAAAGTGAGGTGTCGCTCCTTTGAATACCAAGTTGTTAACATCGATGTGTGAAAAAATGTCTTGTGTAGTCGGAAAAAGTGTGTACTTTTGCCCTTACGATATAAGTGATGGATTGTTTGTATGTGTCTAATATTGAGATTGGAAGTGGAAAGGGCGAGGTCTGGCGTTTGCAGTCGGAAACCTGAAGTTGAAGGTTTGGTTTTTGACAGAAGATAAATAATAAATGCTAAACCTAAATTATTAACAAAAAGTTGTTTTTATGAAAAAGCTTTTACAAATGTTCGCCTTGGTGGCATTGCTAGCCACCCCGTGGGTGACAAATGCACAGAGCAGTACGTTGACTATCTGTAATGGGACAGCCAACCACGAGTATGTGCCGTTCTATGGCTATTATGCTGACGATCCTCAGCATAACCAGCTGATCTACCCAGCCGATAGCCTGACTGTTATGAATGGCGAGGCCATCCTTCAGATGGTGTTCTACATCGACCAGTCGGCTAGCAATGGTAGCAACACTTCGGCCGATCGTATGGGTACGTGGACTGTCTCGTTGGGCGAGACTACCGCCACCACCCTCAGCGGATTGGACAACACCACTACGTTGACTCAGGTCTATCAGGGCTATTTCGACTGCTCAACGGGTACTCTCACCCTGCTCTTCGATACCCCTTATTCCTACAATGGTGGCAACCTGCTGGTCGACTTGCAGCATGCTGCTGCCAGTTACAACCGTTGGTATTTCCTTGGTGTGCCGGCTACCGGTGCTTCCTACTGCTACGACGACCAACGGAACTTCCTCCCCAAGGTGCAGTTCACCTATGGTGCAGCTCCTACCTGCCTGCGTCCTGCTGGTCTGCAGGCCGTTGTCAATGGCGACACCGCCTCCCTCACTTGGACTGACGCTGATGCCACGGCCTGGGATGTTGTCTGGGGCCCTGTGAACTTCAATCCCGACACGGTGCTTGTCAACACCGCTTATGTCACCTCTACTACCCATGATATCACCGGTCTTACGGGCGGCCTCTGGCAGGCTTACGTCCGCGCCAATTGTGGCAGCGAGACCAGTATGTGGCTTGGCCCGGTCAATATGGGCGTGGGTCTCTACTATATGGCAACCTCTGGTGTCGATACCCTGCGTACTTGTGGTACCGTCATTTATGACGACGGTGGCGCCACGGGTAGCTACAGTTCCAGCTGCAATTCTACCCTTGTGTTGTAGCCTGGTCAGCCTGGCAATGTTTTGAGAATTAGTGGTACATCACGCACCGAGAGCAGTTATGACTACCTGACCATTTATGATGGTATCGGCATAGGTGGCGAAATCTTGTTCCAGGACAATACCAGTGGCGTTTCTTCCGCTGTTGCTATCCCCACCTTGATGTCTGATGCTTTTACTCTCGTGTTCCATTCTGACGGGAGTGTGCAGTACGATGGTTTTGAGATCAACGTCAGTTGTGAGCCCATGCCGACTTGTGCACGTCCCGACAGCCTTTTCATCGACAGCGTGGGTACCGATTGGGTTGCCCTGAGATGGGTCGACCCCGTGGGTAGCGCATGGGCTGTTGAGTATGGTCCCAATGGCTTCAACCCCGACAACCTTTCCGACACCAACATTCATTTCGCCGACTTTACCACCACCAGTGGCACCGTCACCGGTTTGTTTGCCGGTATGAAGTACGACTTCTATCTGATGAGCGTTTGTGGCAGTGCCGAGGGTGACACCTCGTGGACTCGTATGGTGACTACCTACACGGCTTGCGATGCCATCAGCGCGCTGCCTTATCAGGAGAACTTCAACGGCTTGGCCACTGGTTCCTATGCCGAGTTTAACCCCTGCTGGAGTAAAGGTGCCAACTATGCCACAGATTATCCCTATGTAATCAACGACACCTATGCGGGCTTCTCCACCAACTTCCTTTATTTCTATACCTCCGCTTACAATTATGGCGATGGCAAGCAATGGGTGGTGTTGCCCGCGGTGAGCGATGAGATTGATATGAACACCCTCGAGCTCTCTTTCTTGGCCGCTCCTTGTTATGACTATGGTGCCGGTTACTGCCACAACCTGCTTGTCGGTGTTATCGACACTGGTGCTTATGCCAGCACCGTGGCCATTGACACCATAGCTGTGATGAACGTTACGGTGGCAGAGACCAAGTATATCAGTTTTGCTGGATACAACGGAAATGGCAAGAACATCATTCTGCTCCACTGGCTCGACGGTAACAGCAGCACTGGCTACCTCGGTCTCGACGACATCGACCTGCACCTGCTTCCCCAGTGCGACCGACCCGACAGTTTGACCCTTGTGGACGTCGACAGCAGTTCTTTGAGTCTCTCATGGTGGGCATCAGACAACTCGACCGAATTCTATGTCGAGTGGCGCAGCGTTGACAGCACCAATTGGCAAGGCGATTTGACCTCGACCAATAGCATCGTTATTGATGAATTGACCCCCAATACGTTGTACGATGTTCGTGTGCGTACTGTTTGTGGCGACGATACTAGTATGGCTATTGCAGACCAGTTCCGCACTAGCTGTGTGTCTATTTCCACGTTCCCCTACACAGAGGGCTTCGAGACTGGTAGCTACCTCTGCTGGTCTTCTCGTGACTACAATGGCTATGAGTATGACAATTGGGTGCTGAATAACGACAATGTACATTCTGGTGCAAATTGTTTTTATAGTAGTTACAATAGTTCTGGAATTGGTGTCGATTGGTTAGTGTCACCGGCTATTGAACTGTCTGATGATATGGAAGCTCCAACTCTCTCATGGTATATCTCCGGCGGCGCCTACCAAGGCACCATGCCTCACTATGCCGTGAAGGTCAGCACCACCTCGAGCATTGATACCACTACTTTCACCACCCTGATGGAAGAGGATCGCAATGACTATAATGAGTCAACTTATACGTATGTCTATAATAAACGTAGTATCAGTTTGGCTCAGTATGCAGGACAGACCATCTATGTCGCCTTCGTGCGTCATGCCCGTGATGACAACGGTCTCTACCTCGACGACATTACCATAGAGAATTCACAAGTGCCCGAAATCGCTCTCGTGGGAAGCCAGGCTCCCACCGTGGGTCTTGCCGCGTCCTACATCGCTCGTCTTGAAGGTGGCCAGTCCACGGGCCTCACTTGGAGTTGGCGGTCGGCTCGTGCCGCTGCTGGCACTGCCACGATGACGGCTGTCTCCGCCGACACTATCACTATGCTCTATGCCACGGCCGGCATTGACACTCTGCGTCTTATCGGTACCAATGCCTTTGGAGCCGACACTGCCTACATGGTTGTCAACCCCGTCGTTATTTCTTACGCCAGCTTGCCCTACAGCACTGGCTTCGAGGCTGCGGACGACACCTCATGGACCATCAGCAATGGACCCAACGGTTGGTATATTGACACCACTGTTCACGCCTCTGGTAGCTATGGCCTCTATGTCAGCTCCAACAACGGCGCCGATTGTGGCTATGATCCCTCCAGCAGCAGCCACTCGTTTGCATACAAGGCCTTCAATTTTGCCTCCAGCGGCCAATATGGCCTCAGTTTCGACTGGATGGGCCAAGGTGAAAGTTGCTGCGACTATGTAAGGGTCTATTTGGTGCCCGCCGACGACAACAATATGGTTGGTAGTAACTCCTATTCCTTCTATGCTCCAGGCACTTGGCGTCAGTTGGGTGACCGTTATAATGGTAGTAATGTATGGCAGAATGCCGGTGTCGTCTTCGATGTCGATGTGCCAGGCGTGTATTACGTCTGCTTCAATTGGAGCAACGACGGCTCTGTGGGAAGCAACCCTGCCGGTGCTGTTGACAATGTTGAAATTATGCAAATCACCTGCCCGGCTCCCACGAATCTGGCATTTGACAGTATCACCAGTTCTTCTGCCAGCATCCACTGGACTCCTTTCGGCAGTGAATCCATGTGGCAGGTGCAGGTGGGCAATCTCGCCCCTGTCACCGTCACCGACACCTTCTACACCGCCACGGGTCTTACCCACGCCACCAACTATAGCGTCAAGGTTCGTGCCATCTGCGGCGCCGGCGACACAAGTATTGTCCTCGGCGGCAGCTTCTGGACCGAGTGCAACGCCTTCTCAGTGCCTTACTACATTCATTTCATCAGCGGCAATGGCCTCAACGTCTGCTGGGATCAGATTGCTGTCGGAGGTACCACCCCCAGCACCAGCTGGAGCAACAGTTCGTCCTACAGTGGCTATGAGTACATATATTCTTATGCTCCGACGATGTCCAATCCCACCAGCGACTATCTGATTAGCCCCGAGATACAGATTCCCGCCAGCGATACCACCAGTCTGCGCCTCGTGTTGAGAATGGCTGGTGTGCCTTCGAGTTACTATTCCGGCTCTGTGGCCGCCTATCAGGTGCTTGTCTCGCCCAACGGCGCCGACAGCGTCGCTGCCTTCACCGACGAGCTCCTCAACGACACCATCAACAACAGTAATTTCACTTACCGTCGTCTTCCGCTGGGTGCCTATGCTGGACAGACCATCCGCGTCGCCATCCGCAACATTAGCCGCACCAGTGGCCAGGTGGCCATTTATGACTTCGGTGTGCGCTATGTCAACGAGCCGATGTACTATGTCACTGGCAACTCCTCGGTCTACACCCACGACACCAACATCTACACTGCCGTCCATGAGGAGGGTGACACGGCCACGATGACCTTCAGCTGGACCTCCTCCATGGCTGCTGCCGGTCAGGCTGCTATCCAAAATGCCAATTCCGATGTGATGCAGATTGTTTACAACGCCGCTGGTGTCGACAGCATCACCTTCATCGCCAGCAACCAGTATGGTGCTGATACAACAACCTTCCATGTGACTGCATTCGATTGCGGAGTGGTGAGCACTTTCCCCTACACCGAAGAGTTCGAGGTTGACAATGCCTGCTGGATGCCCGTCTATGCCAACGGAGATCCCTCGGTCAACCCCATGGGTGTGACTGGAACAGTCTCGTCTTCCTTGCCCGGTCCTCATGGCGGCAACGCTGTGTTCCGTTTCAGCTCCTATAGCAGTGCTTCGGACTATACACAGTATCTCATCTCTCCCGAACTCGGCGGCAGCAACTTGGTGCTGAGCTTCTGGGCCGCCAACTACGGCACCAACGACCATCTCTGGCTGGGCTACTCCACGACCACGCGCGACACCGCCGCCTTCACATGGGGCAGTGAACTCTCCCTGAGTACCACGTCGTGGACTGAAGTTGTCGACACCTTGCCTGTGGGTACCAAGTATGTGGCCTTCCGCTATTATGGCGACTACGCTTTCTATTCGTACATCGACGACCTGACCATTTCCGGTGTCGGTGTTGCCTGCGACCAGCCGGTTGTCACTGTCTCCAATATTGGCGAGACCACCGTTGATATCCACTGGGTGGGTTCCGCCGACCAGTACGAGGTGGCTTGCGTTCCGGGTGCCTGGGTGGCTCCCGCCAACGCTACCGTCGTCAACAACGACACCGCCTACACCTTCACTGGTTTGACGGGTTTGACGGCCTACACTATTGGTGTGCGTGCAGTCTGTGGTAATAACATATATGGCCAGTGGGTCACTGTGCCTGTCACCACGCTGCGTCACCCGTGCGCTGTGCCGACCGACATCGTCGTCAGCGACGAGACCTTTGACGGTGCCACCGTCAGCTGGACCGCCGGCGAGGCTGAGACCGACTGGCAGGTGCGCGTCTTCTGCGCTTCGCCCGTCTATGACAACACCATCGACGTCAGCGGCACTCCCAGTGTCGTGATCACCGGCCTTGCCAACGACGCTGTCTACAGCGTGGCCGTCCGTGCCGTCTGCGACTCCGCATGGATGAGCCTCTGGAGCGACACCGTGGCCCTCACGCCCGAGACCTGCCCGCAGGTTACCGGCGTCAGCAGCTCGAACGTCACCTTCAATGCAGCCACCATCAGCTGGAATTCGACCGACGCCGCCAGCTATGAGCTGGAGTACGGCAACACCGGCTTCCAGCAGGGTAGCGGCCACACCGCCACCTCGAACACCGCGAGCTTCAACCTCACCGGTCTCGAGGAGATGACCACCTACGACGTGTTCGTCCGCAGCGTCTGCGCCACGGGCGTCACCTCGGAGTGGAGCGCCAAGTACACCTTCACCACGCCTGAGAACAACGGCATCGATGATGTGGCCGGCAGCGACGTGACCCTCTTCCCGAACCCCGCCAGCACGATGGTGACCATCCGCGGCATCGAGGGCGAGAGCACCGTCACCGTGGTTGACCTCAACGGCCGCGAGGTGTACAAGACCTCGGCCAACGACAATCTCACTATCGACCTGACCGGTTACGCCAAGGGCGCCTACTTCGTCCGCATCACGGGCGAGCGCACCACGGCCATCCGCAAGCTCATAGTGAAGTAACCTCCTCCCCGCAGTGGGATTCATGGGGTAATACCCGTAAAAAAGTGGAAGGGCGATGTCGTTCTTCCACTTTTTTTTCGTATCTTTGCGCCGTGAATCTTTTATAATGTAGTATATGAAACGTCTGATATTCCCATTGTTTGTGGCCGCAGCAGTGCTGCTGGGCGGCTGTGCGAAGAAGGAGGTGGCCCCCAAGAACGTCATTCTCATTGTCGGTGACGGCATGGGCGTGGCCCAGGTTTACGCCTCGGTGGTGGCGGCGAAAGGCGACAACTCGGCCTTTCTGCGCTTCCCGGTGACGGGCTTTTCGCGCACCTATTCGCTCAACAAGTACCGTACCGACTCGTCGGCCGGCGGCACGGCCCTCACCACAGGGCAGAAGGTGGAAAACTATCATGTGAACTGGGGCCCCGACTCGTCCCGCTACCAGACTATCTTCGACGACGCCGTCGCCAGCGGCCGGAGCACCGGCTTTGTGGTGGTCAGCGATGCCATGGACGCCACGCCGGCCTCGACCTACGGCAGCGTGCCCTACCGCAAGATGTACGACACGCTGAGCTTGCAGCTGGCCCAGTGCCAGCACAGCGTGATGGTGGGTGGCGGATACAAGTATTTTCTTCCGGAAAACCGCAGGGACGGTCTCGCACCTCTCGACACGCTGACCGCACGCGGATACTCTGTTGTCCGCACGTTGGACAGCCTTCTGGCTTTCGACGGCGACCGGGTGGTGGGCCTGCTCTACGACGGTGACCCGCTCACCGAGCCCGACCGTGGCGACGTGCTGCGTCCCGCCTCGATGAAGGCCATCGGGATGCTCAGCCGCAACCCGAAGGGGTTCGCCATGCTCATCGAGGGTTCGCAGATTGATTGGGCTTGCCACAACAATGATTCGGCCTACATGATGGCCGAGCTGGCCGACTTCGAGCTGATGCTCCATGCGGTGCTCGACTGGGCCGAGCAGGACGGCAACACGCTGGTGGTTGTCACCGCCGACCACGAGACCGGTGGCCTCACGTTGCCCGACGGCGACATTGAGCAGGGTGTCAACGTGCCTCGCTACCATTGGGGAAGCCACACGGGCGTCATGGTGCCTGTCTTCGCCTTCGGGCCTGGCGCCGAGCGGTTCAGCGGCATACAGCAGAACACCGACATTCCGCGCAAGATTCGTGAACTGATGAAGTGGTAGTAACCGAACACTAAACACTTACCACTAAACACTATGATCAAGTTCTGCGTCAGGCTGGTGCAGCGTTGGCTGCCCGAACCTTTTATTTTCGCCATCCTCCTCACCTTCGTGGCGGCGGCTATCGCCATGCCGGTGTGCCATCAGACGCCGCTCGAGGTGGTGGAACATTGGGGCGGCGCCGTATGGAATCTGCTGGCGTTCGCCATGCAGATGGCGCTGGTGCTGGTTTGCGGATCCGCTCTGGCGGCAGCCCCTGCCGTGAAGAAGGGCATCGAGGCCCTGGCAAGGGTGCCGAAGACACCGGGCGCCGCCATCGCCTTGGTGACGGTGGTCTCGGCTTTGGCCTGCTGGCTCAACTGGGGCTTCGGCCTCATCGTGGGTGTCATCTTCGCCAAGGCGATTGCCCGTCAGCTTCAGGGCGTCGACTACCGCCTGCTCATTGCTTCGGCCTACAGCGGCTTTGTCGTATGGCATGCCGGCTTGTCGGGTTCCATACCGCTCACCATGGCCACCCTGGGCGAGGCCCTTGCTGTGGCTACCAACGGAGCCCTTACGGCTCCCGTACCCGTCAGCCAGACCATCCTCGACCCGCACAACCTGGTCATGGTGCTGCTGGTCATCGTGGGCATCACGCTGGCTAATACCTTGATGCATCCCAAGCACGGCGCTGTGACGGTAGACCCCCAATTGCTTGCCGACGACCCTAAGGACTCACAGACTCACAGACTCACAGACTCTAAAACTCCCGCACAGCGGCTGGAGTGCAGCCCGCTCCTCTCGTGGCTTGTCGCAGCGATGTTCATCGTCTTCCTGGTGGTGAGGTTGGGCTTCCGTGGAGGGAGCCTCGACTTGGGTGCCGTCATCATGATATTCTTGTCGCTGGGCTTGTTGCTGCACGGCACGCCGGTGGCCTATGTGCGTGCTTTCGGCAAGGCCGCCACGGGTGCCGCGGGTATCATCCTGCAGTTCCCTTTCTATGCCGGTATCATGGGTATCATTACCGGGGTCGGTGCCAGCGGCATCTGCATGGGTACCGTGCTGGCCGATGCCTGCATACGCATCAGCACCCCGACCACCTACCCGCTGCTCACTTTCCTCTGTGCCGCAGTGCTCAATCTGTTTGTGCCGAGCGGTGGCGGACACTGGGCCATACAGGCGCCCATCATGTTCACCGCCGGAGCCGACCTCGGGGTCGACCCGGGACTGACCGGCACCGCCATTGCCTGGGGCGATGCCTGGACCAACCTGATTCAGCCCTTCTGGGCATTGCCGGCCCTGGCTATCGCGCGCCTCAGTGCCAAGGACATCATGGGCTACTGTCTTGTCGACCTGCTCATCACGGGCCTCCTCATCGGCGGAGGACTGATAGTCTGGGCGCTATAAAGACTAACACATTCACACAATCAAGCATTAACACATTCAAGAGATATGTTCGAAGACGTCATCAAACACTATCCCGATTTCCCCAAGCCTGGGATTGACTTTATCGATGTGCTGCCTTTCCTGCAGGACAAGGCTGCTTTCAGCAAGGCTATTGCTGAAATCGACCGGCTCTGCACGGCGCCCAATGTGGCTACTGTCGAGGCGCGCGGTTTCCTGTTCACGGCACCCCTGCTGACGGGGTCAGAACATGTGCAGACTGTCGTGCCTATCCGCAAGAAGGGTAAGCTGCCTCATGCCGAAGGCGACCTGGTGAAGGTGGAGATAGAGAAGGAGTATGGTAGCGACGAGGTCTTTTTCCGCCGTAGCGACTTGGCGGCGTGTGTTGCGAAGGACGATGTCATAGAACTGACGCTGCTCGACGACCTTCTGGCCACAGGAGGCACGGCGCTGGGTATCGCAGAGGCCCTGAACCGTGAGGTGATTGACGGTCGCCGTGTGGTGGTCAAGGAGTTTGTCTTCCTGGTCGAGTTGCCAGCCCTTAAGGGACGAACCCTCCTCGAGCGGATGGCCCCCGTGCATTCGCTGATGAGCCTGGAAGGGGTGGAGTAGGGCCTTCTGACACAAGCCATCCTGAACATTCTAGCCTTTCTGGTCGAGCTGGAAAGGCTAGAATAGTTTTACAATCACTATCACCAACAATGCCAGGCAGTAGATGACTTTGACCACGATGCCGGCCATCATGCCAAGAAATGAGCCTAGCGCCGCCTTGAATGCGGGGCGGGTTTCGTGCTGGTGGATGTATTCACCCACAAAGGCACCCACGAACGGCCAGAAGAAGACTCCCAAGAGCCCCGCCGGGCCGAAGGGCAGTCCGATGATTGAGAGCAGCAGTCCGATGGTGCAGCCCCACACGCCATACTTCGTTCCGCCGTACTTCTTGGTTGTCAGCAGAGGAAATACGTAATCGAGTATCATCAGCGCCACACCGATGACAGCACTCCAGATTAGCATCTGTGTGCTTATGTCGGCATAGCCACTCAGTCGGGCCAACAGCAGGCCGGCCCAGGCCACCGGTACCGCCGGCGGTACCGGCGTGAAGACAGCCACCACACCCACGAGGATGCAGACGAAAGCCAGTATAATCAGTAGTGTGTTCATGGATTATTGATGGTTTGTGGTTTACGATTTAAAGAATTGGTCGAAGAGGGTGCGGAGGCGGGCCTCGTCGTGGATGAGGTCACGCAGTTCGGTCAGAGGCTCAGCATTAGGCGACTCTTTGAGCCAGAGTTTGATGTATCCCCCTTCGGCATACTTCTCATGCAGGTGCTCCAGCGTGCGTCGCCAGTGGCCTTCGCGGTCGAGGGTGGGGTAGTGGCTGAGGCCGTATTCGACGGTTCGCCGCACGATGGTCTCGGGTTCCACGTCGCGGTCGGCCTCGGCCACAATGCATCCCAGCATCGAACGAGGCGGCTCCTTGGCCGAAGCGCGGTGGTCTTCGGCAGCTTGGGCTATGGTCTCCACCTGCTCCTCGTCAAACCATCGGCGCAGGTCGATGCAATTGCGGATGAGGCGACCCGAGGCCAGATGGTGTTCCTCGCGACCCTCGGCGAGACCTAGGTCGTGCATGGCGGCAGCGGTGTAGACCATCTCGGGCATCAGGGTGACCAAAGGTGCGTCGGGTGGAGCCAACCGTTCGCGCAGGTGGCGGTAGAGGGTCATGGCCCGCGCGATGACGCGGCGGGCATGGTCGACGCGGTGGGCGCTGTCGAACCGGGCGTACTGCGGCAGCACCTCCTGCTCCACCCACTGTTTCAGGCTGTCAGCCACTTCATCCCATCGCCACCACTCGTAGGCCAAGCGCGGCGAACCGTCGGCCATATAGATGATGCCGCAGTAGACGAACCCCTCGCGGGCGGCCAAGTGTCGCATGGGTCGGTTGCTCTCATGGGTGTCGATGCGCAGGTGGTCATACTGCTTCTTGGCATAGTCGAAGGCGATGTCGGCGATGTCGGTGGTGCCGGGAGCCTTGGCCAGCCGGTGTATGGTGGCATAGGGTGTCGCGGTGTCAATCCAGCGTCCATGGTCGATATATCCGTAGGTGGGCTCGATGCCGGGCACCAATGCGAAGGTGCCGATGGGTTTGTCGTCGGCGACGATGAGGTATGACACATTTCGGTGCAGGTCGTCCAGCATGTAGTCGCGGGTGGGATAACCGACCCACTGGCTGGTGTTGCCGTCGGCGCGCATCAGGCCACGCGAGTGGTCGTACATGGCCATGACGGCTGGAATATCAGCTTCGGTGGAATGACGTATATTGTATGCTCTCATCCTTTGAATAACGGAGGGGGGCTTTGATTATTGTGTCGATGCCAAGTCCGACTTGTTGCGTGAAATGTGAATAGATGTTAATGACCCGTGTTGTTTGGTATATGCCGTTTTTCCCCCTTATGAACTCAATTGTTCTTGGATTTCGCTATAAATATATGTAAGTCAGCACTATATACTTAATTAATGATTAATATGCTGTAAATCAGTATTAAAGATGCACCAACTCTTAATCAACTCCTTACAAAATCTATATTAACTCCTTACAAAATCATATTTTTGTAAGTGTTAAATAAGGCTATAAAAGATGTTAAAAAATGATAAAATGTGAGAATATGGATACTTAACACCACTTTTTCCACAGGTGTCTATTCTGGGGTGTCAATTTTTTTTGCAGGTTCACTCTTTTTTCGTATCTTTGCAACGGAATTCATATGCACTAAAGACTATGTTTGAGAATCTTAGTAGTAAGATAGAGAAAGCGTTACATACCCTTCGCGGCAAGGGCTCGATTACCGATATTAATGTGGCGGAGACCGTCAAGGAGGTGCGCAAGGCTCTGCTTGACGCCGATGTGAGTTATCCGATAGCCAAGGAATTTACCGACAAGGTGAAGGCCGAGGCGTTGGGTCGCAATGTTATCCAAAGCATCGAGCCCGGTCAGTTGATGGTTAAGATAGTGCATGAGAAACTGACCGAGTTGATGGGCTCGGAGGCGGTGGATATCAACGTCAAAGGGCAGCCGGCTGTGGTTCTCATCGCGGGTCTGCAGGGCTCTGGTAAGACCACTTTCTCGGCCAAGCTGGCCAATATGCTCCATTCCAAGCGAGGCAAGAATGTGATGCTGGTGGCAGGCGACGTGTACCGTCCGGCTGCTATCAGTCAGTTGCAGACGCTGGGCAGTCAGATCGGTGTGCCGGTGTACACAGAGGAAGGGGCGCAGAATCCCGTCAGGATTGCCCAGAATGCAATCAAGGATGCCAAGCAGAAGGGAGTGAACGTGGTCATTGTCGATACCGCCGGACGTCTGGCAGTCGACGAGCAGATGATGGACGAAATCGCCGCTCTGAAGAAGGAATTGCAGCCGCAGGAGACGCTCTTCGTGGTCGATGCAATGACGGGACAGGATGCCGTGAACACGGCAAAGGCCTTCAACGACCGAATCGACTTCGACGGCGTTGTGCTCACCAAGCTCGACGGCGACACCCGCGGCGGTGCGGCATTGACGATACGCTACACGGTGCAGAAGCCCATCAAGTTTGTCGGCGTCGGCGAGAAGATGGATGCCCTCGATGTGTTCCATCCCGACCGTATGGCCAACCGTATCCTCGGCATGGGCGATGTGGTGAGCCTGGTGGAAAGGGCCGAGGCTCAGTATGACGAGCAGGAGGCACGCAAGATTTCTAAGAAGTTGATGCGCGACGAGTACAACTTCGAGGACTTCCTTTCGCAGGTGTCGCAGGTGAAGAAGATGGGCTCGATGAAGGAGCTGGTGGGCATGATTCCCGGCATGGACAAGCTGACGAAGAATGTGGAAATCAGCGACGATGCCTTTGTGCCCATCGAGGCTATGATAGGGTCGATGACACCCTATGAGCGTCAGCATCCGCAGTGCCTCAACGGCAGCCGCAAGCAGCGCATCGCTGCCGGCAGCGGTCGCTCGATACAGGAGTTGAACCGCTTCCTGAAGCAGTTCGACGATACGCGCAAGATGATGAAGATGGTGAGCAAGAACGGCGGCCGCGTCCCTGCGATGGGGAGAAAACGCCGTTGAAGAAGAGAAGATAACAACAACACAAATATATGACCGAATTATTGGATGGCAAGGCGTTGGCCTTGCAGATAAAAGAGGAAATAGCCAACGAGGTCCGTCAGTTGACGGCCGCGGGCAAACGGGCGCCGCATCTGGCCGCCGTAATTGTCGGCACCGACGGTGCCAGTATGACCTATGTGGCCAATAAAGAGAAGTCGAGTCATGAGGTGGGATTCACGTCGAGTGTGTATCGCATGAGCGAGAGTACCACCGAGAAACAATTGCTGGAAAGCATCGAGTTCCTTAACAACGATCCCGATATCGACGGATTCATCGTCCAGCTGCCGCTGCCTAAGCATATCAACGAGCAGAAGGTAATCAATGCCATCTCGCCCGACAAGGATGTGGATGGTTTCACCCCTGTCAACATCGGTCGCATGGTGCTGGGAGAGGACTGCTTTGTGCCGGCCACTCCGATGGGCATCTGCACGTTGCTGCAGCGCTATGGCATTGAGACTGCAGGCAAGCACTGCGTGGTCATTGGCCGTTCGAACATTGTGGGTACACCTGTGGCCAACCTCTTAAGTCGTAAGGGTTTTGACTGCACGGTGACGATGTGTCACAGCAAGACGCAGAACCTGAAGGATATTACCCGTCAGGCTGATATACTAGTGGTAGCTATCGGCAAACCGGAGTTTATCACTGCCGACATGGTGAAAGAGGGTGCCGTAGTGGTTGATGTGGGTATTCACCGTGTGGAAGATGCCACAAGGAAGAGCGGTTACCGTGTGATTGGCGATGTGAAGCATTCGGAGGTTGATGCCAAGTGCAGCTGGGTGACCCCGGTGCCCGGCGGCGTGGGTCCGCTGACAATAGTGAGCCTGCTGCAAAATACGCTGAAGGCGTACAAGAAGAGTAATAGTTGACCTCTTGTGAGGTAAAAGAAAGGGGCTGATGCATCTGGATGATGCGTCAGCCCCTTGGCTTTTGACAGAGTGTTGTTCAATCGACCGGCATGGTGACGACCACGCGGAAGGTGATGGGTGCGCTGTTGGTCAGGTTCTCAGGCATGCCACCGTCGAGGTCCTGCATGCGGAAGGTGATTTTTCCGGGACTGAGGTCGTAGGAGATGTTCTCAGGCACTACGATATTGCCGGTGGCAGTAGTGTAGGTGACAGGAATGACGTAGGGGAGCGGGCACTGGTAGTCACCGTCGTAGACATAGGCCACGACGTTGCCGACATTGAGCACATCGATGGTGATGGCATCCCAGGGCACCTCGGCATACAGATAGGAGGTGGCACCGTCGTCGACCCAGTCGTTCCAGTAGACGGTGGTCGTCATGGCGCGGGTGTTGCTGTCGCCGAAATACTCATCGCTGCACGATGTCATGCTGACGCCCAGCACGAGGGCCATCAGCAGAGGGAGGATTAAGCTTCTTTTCTTCATAATATGTTGTTTTATTGGTTTGTTTTTCTTTCTTCACAAAGGAAACGCTGTCTGCGGTCTTTTATTGTTTTCGGGTGCAAAATTACAACACTTTGGGTGATAAAATTCCTGAGGGAAATAATATTTTTCCAAAAAAAGTTTATCTGCACGTAACAAATGATACTTTTTTGCGTTATACGAGTTGAAAATTGGTGCTAATTAAGAGAGACGAGTATGAGACAACTGAAGATTACCCATTCTATTACTAACCGCGATATCAAATCGTTGGACAAGTACCTGCAGGATATATGCAGTGAGGAGTTGCTTACCCCCGAGCAGGAGGTGCAGCTGGCTCAGCGTATCAAGCAGGGCGACCAGGCGGCGTTGGAACGTTTGACCAAGGCCAACCTGCGTTTTGTGGTGTCGGTGGCCAAGCAGTATCAGAACCAAGGACTGAGCCTTCCCGACCTCATCAACGAGGGCAACGTGGGCCTTATCAAGGCTGCAAAGCGATTTGATGAGACGCGTGGTTTCAAGTTCATCAGTTATGCTGTGTGGTGGATTCGTCAGAGCATTCTGCAGGCCATCGCAGAGAACTCGCGTATTGTGCGTCTGCCGAGCAACCAGTTGGGCGCTCTCAATAAGTTGAAGAAAGAAATCAGCAAGCTGGAGCAGCAGTTGGAGCGTCCGCCATCGGAAGAGGAGCTTGCCGATATGCTCGATATACCGGAAGACAAAATCAAAGCTATCATGGGTATCAGCGGCCGTCATGTGAGCATCGATGCTCCGTTGGCCAGTGACGAGGATGTGAACTTTGTGGATGTGCTTCCCAACGAAGACACTCCGCCGACCGATAGCAAGCTTATGCAAGAGAGCCTCTCGCAGGAGATTGAACGGTGTCTGTCAACCTTGACGGAATATGAACGGGAGGTTATCAAGATGTACTTCGGCATAGGATTGCCTCATCCGCTGAGCCTTGATGAAATTGCCATGAAGTTCAACCTTACCCGTGAGCGTGTCCGCCAGATTAAGGAAAAAGGCATCAAGCGCCTGAAGACCAGTAGCAAGAGTAAACATCTGAAGGCGTATTTGTAGGCAAGAGAAGCGTGGATATCATTACTAAATATTTCCCGAATTTGACAGAGCGGCAGCGTGAGCAGTTTGCCGCTCTGTTACCTTTGTATGAGGAGTGGAATGCTCAGATTAACGTCATATCGCGTAAGGATATGGAGCATTTCTACGAGCACCACGTGCTACATTCGCTGGCCATAGCCAAGGTCATACAGTTCAAACCGATGGCCGAGGTCCTGGATGTGGGTACCGGCGGGGGATTCCCTGGCGTGCCGTTGGCTATCATGTTCCCCGATGCCCGCTTCACACTTATCGACTCCATCGGAAAGAAGATAAAGGTGGTGAATGATGTGGTGGAACGGCTGTCGTTGACCAACACCAAGGTACAACAGATACGTGCAGAGCAATTGGAGGGGGAGTTCGATTTTGTGGTGTCTAGAGCTGTCACCACGCTCGGTGAGTTTGTGCCTTGGGTGAAAGATAAGATTTCAAAGACACAGTATCACCCGCAGCACAATGGTATCTTTTACCTGAAGGGGGGTGACTTGACAAAAGAGTTGTTCGTCTTCCGCCACAAAGTGCGGACATGGGATATAAGCGACTTCTTCGAGGAGGAATTCTTCGAGACGAAGAAGGTTATCTATCTTCCGTTATAATATTATTTCAGCAGGTTCGCGATGATGTCATCGGTGCTGATGCCTTCGGCTTCGGCATAGTAGTTGCGGACGATGCGGTGACGCAGCACATTGAATGCCACGGCGTGGATGTCTTCGGCATCGGGTGAGTATTTCCCATGGATGGCAGCATGGCAACGAGCCCCTATTATAAGGTATTGGGAGGCACGGGGACCTGCTCCCCATGAGATGTATTTGTTGGCTTTGTCTCGGGTGCTCGTGACGAGTCGGACGGCATACTCCACCACATTGTCGGGCACGGGCATGTGCCGGATGACGTCTTGGTAGTTGAGTATCTCGTCGGCGGAAAGTACCTTGTCAATACTCTGGTTTTGATTGACAGTGGTCTGCTTGACGATGGAGACCTCCTCCTCAAAACTGGGATAGTCGAGTTTTACGTTGAACATGAAACGGTCAAGCTGCGCTTCGGGCAGTGGATAGGTGCCTTCTTGTTCGATGGGGTTTTGTGTGGCCAGGACAAAGAATGGCGAGGGGAGGGGATAGCTGGTGCCGCTGACGGTGACATTCCGTTCTTGCATGGCTTCCAGCAGAGCTGCCTGTGTTTTGGGCGGGGTTCTGTTTATCTCGTCAGCCAGCACGATGTTGGCAAAAACGGGGCCTTGGATGAAACGGAATTGACGGCTGCTGTCGAGAATCTCGCTGCCGGTGATGTCGCTGGGCATCAGGTCGGGCGTGAATTGGATGCGGCTGAACGACAAACCGAGGGCGCGTGCCAGGGTGCTGACCATAAGTGTTTTCGCAAGTCCGGGTACACCCAGCAGGAGGCAATGGCCGCCGCTGAAGATGGAAAGGAGCAGGCTGTCGATGGCCTCGTGTTGGCCCACAATGATTTTGCCGATTTCCTTTTTTAGTATATCGTATTTCTCGACTAGTTGGTCGAGCTGCTCTTTGTCACTCATGGTTGTCTATTTTAGATTCTCGAAGACGCAGTCTTTGTATTCGTCGCTGAGCCGCACATAGGTGATTGCCATCTGGTGGCGAGCCCATTTCTTCAGCTTCTGCTGCTTGGCGGCGGCAAGGGCTGCGTTGTAGATATTGTCGTAGTCGTCGGTGAGATTGGCGCGGTGGGCCGGGTGCTTTTTGTTGAGTCGCACGATGCGATAGGCGTCACGGTTGTCGGCGGTTTTCATGGCGGTGGCGTTGCTGATTTGCCCTTCGTCCATGCCTTGTATGCCGATGTTGTAGTAGCGTTCGTTGATGGCGGTACGGTCAAAGCGGGTAGAACCATCGGCCTCGTTTACAGCGGTGCCTCCTTGTTTGGCGTTGGCGGCGGTGCTGTATTTCTTTGCTGCATCCTCGAAGCTGATATTCCCGGCGCGTATCTCGGAAGCTATACTGTCGAGGGTGATGCGGGCGCGCAACAAATCCTCTGACGACACTTTAGGAGTAATCAGGATATGTCGTGCGTTGACGGTGTTGCCTCGACGCTCGATTAATTGTATGATGTGGAAGCCAAACTGCGTTTCTATGATAGGTGATACCTCGCCAGGCTTCAGCGCAAAGGCTGCCGATTCAAACTCGGCCACCATCCTTCCGCGGGGGAAAAAACCTAGCTCGCCGCCTTTCTTGGCGGAACCGGGGTCTTGCGAGTACAATGCGGCGAGCATGGAGAATTTCTCACCCTTGAGCACACGCTCACGCAATTCAGCCAACTGGGTGCGTACCCGGTCGCGTTCGGCTTCCGAGATGGTGGGCTGTAGTTCTATCTCCGACAGTTCGTATCGTTCGGGCATCTCAGGCAGACTGTCGGCCGGCAGGCTGTTGAAGAATTCTGTCACCTCGCGAGGTGTGATATTCACATCCTGTGTCAGCTGGTATTGCACACGCTGTCCTAACATATAGTTGCGCAGCATGCGTTGGTATTGCTCTTTCAGCTCGTCATAAGTGAACCCTGTGGCTTCTCTGAGGGCCTCTTTTGACCCATACTGCTGGAGGTCGTTATCCAAATACTCTTGTGTGTATTGATCCACTTCCTCGTCTGTCACTTCAACGCTGTCGACCTCCCCCTTGTGGATGAGCAGCTGGTTGAGAATGAGGTTTTCCAGTATGCCGCACTTGCTCTCAAACGGTTTGTCGTTTCCCGAACGCAGACGCATCTGGGCATAGGCTCGGTCAATGTCGGAATACTTCACTATATTCTTGCCAACCACGGCAGCAACGCCGTCGACGATAGTCTCTTGGGCGTGAGAATACGAAGTGTGCATTCCCAGGACAGAAAGGATGGCAGTGGCTAATAGTATCTTTTTCATTACTTGATATATCTTTTTACGTTGTCGCTCTTCTCGGCCTCGTTCAGCAGATCGGATTGTAGGCGGTTGAGAATGTCTAATTTACGGTTGTTGAGAAGAATTGAGCGGATATTATCCCTCGCTAACTCCATTGGCGAAGTCTCGTCGCTCATTTTGTAATCCAGAATGCGCACCATATAGGTGTTGTCGTTGTCGGTGAGTGTGATGGTGTGATTCTGTTTCAGGTAGAGGTTCTCGTTATAAGTGGTGATGGGTATCGAACTTTGAAGGGTATAGAACGGCATCCACGTGTCGGCGTCGTAGTATCCAGCGAGGTTGTGACGAGTGGCCGTTTCTTCCAGCTCTACTACGTCGTGTTCGTCAAAACCACGTCGCTCGATAATTTTCTTCAGCTTGGCTATTGCCGGCGATTTGACTGGGGCCGTCACATAGACAGCCTTTACAATGGCGCTCTTCAATAGGAAGTCTTCTTGGTGCTGCTCATAGTACTCGGCAATCTGGTCGTCGCTTACGTTGGTGTCGAGCAGTTGGTTGACGATTTTCTGTTCGTACGCGTATATGAGCAGGCTGTTCTTGTATTCATTCAATTGTCGGTCGAAATTGTCGACAATGTTCTTTTCAGCCTTGGCGAGCAAAACCGTCTGCCGTATCCATTGCTCGACATAGCTTGCCACGATGGCGGCGCTGTCCTCTGTGCCGACGCCGGCACCTACCAGCCCTTCCAGGTCACTTTCGTGCAGCTCATGGCCGTATACGGTGGCCAACAGCGGCGAATCGTCGCCCCGGTGGTGGCAACTGGTGAAAAGCAGCGCAGTCAGAAGCAACAGACTAGAAAGTGAGCGAACGCACGACATCGCGGTGTATCTTCACGTTGTATTTCTTCAGCAGCTCGTCAGTCAGTTTCTGCTCCACTTCGTTTTGCCATGCGTTAAGGTAGTATCCGCGAGCTTCGTTGATGCCTTTCAGGCTGCGAGGCAGTATCTCTTCCACTGCCAACACACGGTAGCCGTTGCCTTGGTCCTTCACGTACACCCCTCTCTGCCAATGGTCGTCGTCCAGCAGGTGTTGGCGGGTCTGCTCCACCTGGTCCACACCGACCTTGACCATATCGCCGGCAGGGAACTTCTTCTGGTTGATTTTTTTCAGGAGGAGTTGCTTCATCTCGCTGCTACCCATCTCTTTCTTCATCGCTTTCTCGATGATTTTTTGAGCCTTCTCCGGAGCCAAAGCGGCCTTGTCGGCAACGTCGATAACCGTCACGCGGGCCCGGGGATGGAAGAAGTAGATGGAGTCGCTGGGGTTGTCAAGGCGCTTGGTGCGGCTCTCGCGGGCGTAGAAGTTGACGAATCCGACAGTGTCGTTGATGGCTTTGTGCCATATCATGGCATCGTTGTAGTTGAATATCATCAGACCACGGCGGTATTCGTCGACCACCTGGGCAAACTCGGGGTTCTCCTTCTCCAGCTGGCTGTCGGCATAGGCGATGCTGATGCTGTCCAGGAACTCGTCATAGCGCTCGCGCAGGAGCTTCTGCATGTTCTCGAACCGGGCTTTCTTCTGGTGGGTGTAGATGTAACGGGCCACATCGAGCGAGGTGTAATTGCCTGCAGGGGATGTTACAAGCGCCGTAGTGTCGGTGAAGAGACTTTCGTCTATTTTCCATTTGCTGTAGCGTACCGAGTCGGGAATTACGCGGAGCAACTCGTCGAGCGATGCCATCATCTTCACAGGCGCCGCTTTTTTCTTGCGGCCTTTAACCGCCTGCTTGACGGGCGTCATGGTGCGGTCCACAAAGCCGTATTTCTTGCGGCTGTTGGCGGCAAAGGTCTTGCGCGACTCTTCGCCGCGTTGGTCGCGGGTCATCCGTTGTTTGTAGAATCCTTCCAGATTCTCCGGCTGCGGCAGGGTGTCGCGCTTGATGAGTTTGATGATGTGCCATCCATATTGTGTGAAGAACGGTTTGCTGAATTCACCTTCTTTCAGCGTCACCAGTTCATGGATGTACTCCGGCGGCAGCTGCGAGAGGGTGGCGTCGTTCAGCACACCTCCGCTGCCCGAGGTGGTGCGGTCGTCGCTTTGACGGGCCAGCGAGGCGAAGTTGATGCCTCTCTCCAGCTCATCGTAGATTCGGTAGATGTCAGAACGGCGTGTGGCCGAGTCAGTGCTGTGCAGCCAGATGTGGGCCATCGTGACCTTGCCGTAGAGCCCTTCCACGCGGTCAAGCAGTTTCACGAGGTGGTATCCGAAGCGGGTGCGCACAGGCTGGCTCACTTCGCCCACCTTGAGGGAGTAGGCGGCATTTTCGAAGGGATATACCATGTCGAACACGGTGAAGTAGCCGAGGTCGCCTTCGTTGGGGCGCACCTTGGCCTCGGGGTCGAGTTGGCGGGCGTAGTCGGCTGCTACGGCGAAGAAGTCCTCGCCGTCCACCGTGATACGGTTATACAATTCCATGGCTTTGTTGTAGGCCTTGGTCGAGTCCTCGGGGGCGGCACTGGCCGAGATGGGCACCAGTATGTGCGCGGCATGCAGCGAGTAGTGGTTGCGGTCGTAGGCTTCGGCCAGCATCTGCCGCAGCACAGTTGAGTCAATCAGGTAGGGCGCGGCCAACTCTTTGCGATAGCGCATGAGCTCGTTCCGCAGGGCGGCGGAGGTGTCGAATCCGCGTGCATGTGCGTCAAGCAGCTTGGCGCGGAACAGGGCATACAGGTCGACATACTCCTCCAGCGCGGCACGTTTGTCGGCGGCGGTGATGCCGGGGCGCTTCTCCAGCTGCTGTCCTACGTTCGTGTTGAACTCGCGCATGAACTCCGAACGGCGAATCTGCTGCCCGCCCACTTCGATGACCACAGGGTCGTTCTGGGCCTGCGACACCGAAAACTGAAAACTGAAAACTGCAAAGACGGCTGTCGCCAGCAATATCTTCTTCATGTCTATTAACTAAACGCTTAACACTAAATACTTAACACTATAAATTTATCTGCTGTAGTTCGGAGCCTCACGGGTGATGGCGATGTCGTGCGGGTGGCTCTCGGTGCGGCCGGCGGCGGTGATGCGTATAAACTTGGCCTGCTGCAGGTCGCCGATGGTGCGGCTGCCGGTGTAGCCCATACCAGCCTTCAGGCCGCCCACCATCTGGTAGAGCACTTCGCTGAGGGTGCCTTTGTAGGGCACGCGTCCCACCACGCCTTCGGGCACGAGCTTCTTGGCGTCGGTCTCCTTGTCTTGGAAGTAGCGGTCCTTCGAGCCGCTCTGCATGGCCTCCAGCGAGCCCATGCCGCGGTAGCTCTTGAACTTGCGGCCTTCGAAGATGATAGTCTCGCCCGGAGCCTCGTCCACACCGGCCACCAGACTGCCCACCATGATGCTGCTGGCGCCAGCCGCCAGGGCCTTCACGATGTCGCCGCTGTAGCGGATGCCGCCGTCGGCGATGACGGGCACGTCGTAGCCGCCCTGTTTCAGGGCGCCGCACACTTCGCACACGGCGGTCAGTTGCGGCACACCGATGCCGGCCACGATGCGGGTCGAGCAGATGCTTCCGGGTCCGATGCCCACCTTGATGGCGTCGGCACCGGCCTCGGCCAGCATCAGGGCGGCCTCGCCGGTGGCGATGTTACCCACCACCACATCGATATCCTTGTAGGTGTTCTTCACTTTCTTCAGCGCCTCGACCACACGGATGCTGTGGCCGTGGGCGGTGTCGATGACGATGGCGTCGGCACCGGCCTTCACCAGGGCGTCGACACGGTCCATCATGTCGGGCGTGATGCCCACGCCGGCGGCCACGCGCAGACGGCCGTTGCTGTCTTTGCAGGCGTTGGGACGCTCCTTGGTCTTCATGATGTCGCGGTAGGTAATCAGGCCCATGAACTGGCCCTCTTTGTTCACCACGGGCAGCTTCTCAATCTTGTGCTGCTGCAGTATGTCGGTGGCTTCGGCAAAGGTGGTGCCCTCGTGGGTGGTGATGAGCTTGGT
>JAEEGL014548368.1_pt1 | contig 30666 bp, 20 predicted proteins | sample 9134231 | NCBI WGS metagenome assembly JAEEGL01 (sample SAMN16246548, study PRJNA631951) | gut metagenome | biome: gut microbiome; feature: rumen; material: fiber-attached | host: Bos | place: Iran: Karaj | collected 2018-10 | reverse complement strand
TGGATCTATTTTTCTATATGGTGTTTCTATAAATCCATATTCGTTTATGCTTGCAAATGATGATAATGCAGAAATTAATCCAATGTTTGGTCCTTCTGGAGATTCTATTGGACACAATCTACCATAATGTGTATAGTGAACATCTCTAACCTCGAATCCAGCTCTTTCTCTTGTAAGACCACCAGGGCCTAATGCAGAAATTCTTCTCTTATGAGTTAATTCTGATAGTGGGTTAGTTTGATCCATGAATTGTGAAAGTTGGCTTGATCCAAAGAATTCTCTAATTGATGATGTAATTGGTTTTGTGTTAATTAAGCTTTGTGGTGTTACAACATCAATATCTTGAAGTGTCATTCTTTCACGAACAACTCTCTCTAATCTTGTTAAACCAATTCTAAATTGATTTTGAAGAAGTTCACCAACGCATCTTATACGTCTGTTTCCTAAGTGGTCTATATCATCGATATATGCTAATTTTGGTTTAGCTGGGTCTGTTATAAGTAGATTGTAGTCTAAGTTTAATAAGTAGTTAACAGATGCTAATATATCTTCTGTTACAACATGTTTAGGAACAAGTTCATCAATTCTTTCTTCAATTGCTTTTCTTAGTTCTTTATCATTTTTAGATGTCTCTAAAATGTTTTGTAATACTCCATAGTTAACATCAACTTTAATTTTTAAGTCTTCTGCTATTTTTGGATCAACAAAAGCTTTGATATCAACAGTTCCGTTACCAATAACTTTTGCTTTTTTACCTTCAATGTTTACATGTACTACGTTAATACCTGCATTTTGAATTTGTCTTGCAAGTTCTCTTGTAATTAATTCGTCTTTCTCAACAATAACTTCTCCTGTTTCAGGATTTACTATTGTTTCATAAGCAACATGATTTGCAATTCTTGATGATAGACTTAATTTCTTGTTGTATTTATATCTACCAACTTTAGATAGATCATAACGTCTATTATCAAAGAATAAACCATTAAATAGGTTCCTTGCAGCATCAACAGTTGGAAGTTCGCCTGGTCTTAATTTCTTATAAATTTCGATCAAAGCTTCATCAGCTGTCTTAACTGGATCTTTAGCTATTGTAGATAATAATTTATCTTCCTCACCAAAGAAATCAATAATTTGCTCATCAGTTTCTAATCCTAATGCTCTTAAAAGTGATGTAACAGGTAATTTTCTTGTTCTGTCAATTCTTGCCCAGAATACGTCATTACTATCTGTTTCATACTCAATCCAAGCACCTCTGATAGGCATTACAGTTGCTGTGTATAGTTTTTTACCAGTTTTGTCAAATGTTGAATCATAATAACATCCTGGTGAACGAACTAACTGGCTAACAACAACTCTCTCAGCTCCATTTATAACGAAAGTTCCGCTTTCAGTCATAAGTGGGAAGTCTCCTAAGTAAATTTCTTGCTCTTTAATTTCACCGGTTTCACGATTGATTAATCTAACCTTTACGTGAAGTCTTGTTGAGTAAGTAGCATCTCTGTCTTTAGACTCTTCCAAAGTATATTTGGTTTTGTCTTCCATATAATAATCAAAAAATTCTAGGACTAGGTTCCCAGAATAGTCTTCGATTGGAGAAATGTCTCTTAATACCTCACCAAGACCTTCTTGAATAAACCAGTCGTAAGAATCTTTTTGAACTTTTAGCAAATTAGGTATATCAATAAAGTCACCTATTTTTGCAAAAGTCTTACGTACACATTTCTCGTGTACAACGTCTTTTACGGCCATTTTTTTCAAAATAAAATACCACCTTATCTATAAAATATTTAGCAGGTATAAGTATTTTAATTTAAAAGGTCCCTCTTGCAATAAAAGGTTGTTATTTTTTCTAACCATCCCTGCCAAAAAACAGTTGAAAAAATAGTTCCTCTTTTACTCAATTCCTCCTATTAAATTAAGTAATACATTACAATTTTACAAACTTCTTTTTCAAAGTTCCGTAAAATTACTAGAATATTATACTATATATATAGGTAAAAAGTCAACGATTTTTTCAAATTTTTCTTACGGATTTGCGGTTTTTTGAAGTTTTTTTCAAAGTATTTTTGCTGTTTTATAATAACTATCAAAAACATTCAAAAAATATTCACATTTTATCCATTTTTAGGAAACAAAAAATTTATATTTTTATACTCAAATATTCACTACTTTTTGTATTGAAAAAGTGATTTTTTCGTGCTATAATGTGCACGGGTTATCCCAAACATGGAGGTTATTTATGGATATTAGTAACATGAATGAAAACGTTAAGCTTGATATCGCAATCGAGCTAATGAGCTCAAAGATAGCAAAAGCTTTGCAAAGCAAAGACAAAGAAACAGTAAATAAATTACTAGAAGAAAGAGATCAACTTTACCTAGGGAACTGGGATATTATCAATAAAATTTTAGAAGAATATAGCGAGGATGTAAAAAAATAATATGAGTACTAATGATATAGAAGAAATAAAAAAAGAATTTGCAATTACAGAAGATCAACTTAATGAAATGTTTGAAAAAAGTAAGTTAGTATCTTTTTCTACTTGCAAACCATCATCTTCCCCATCTGGAATTTTTATTGGTGGCCAAACAGGTGCTGGTAAAGGTGGAATAGATGTTTATTCAGAACAAGAATTACTAAAAAAAGGTGAAAACGCTGCAGTTTTAGATGTAGATATATACCGTGCATTTCATCCATATACTGATGAAATATTAAAAAAATATCCACTTCTATATGCTCCAATAACCGCCGAATCTACAGGCAAAATACTAAGTATGTTAATACAATATGCAATAGATAATAACTTCAACTTCATTCATGAAGGAACATTAAGAAATACTGTTGCACTTGAAACAATGAAGAAAATGCCTCCAAGATTCACAAGATATGTAAGAGTAATGGCTACATCAAAATATGAAAGCCTTCTTACAGCATTTGAAAGATGTTATGAACAAATTGCGCTTTCAGGTTATGGTAGATTCACAAATGTTGAAACTCACAATATAACCTATGATGGTGTATTAAATACAATGAAAGCTATCGAAGACACTAAAGAAAATATAATTATAGAGATATTTAAACGTGGAAAAGACATGGTTTCACCAGTTAAAATATTCTCAAGTAAAGATAGCGAAAGAATACCTCATGAAGTACTTATTGAAGAAAGAATAAAAGATGAACAAATGAATGTCGATTCAAGACTAGGAAGATTACAAAAACTTATTCAAGAGTTAAAACCTACTGATGAGTTCGAAGAAAAACAATTAAACTTGTTAAAAGAGGAATTTAATACTATTAAGTAAACAAGGGGTATAAGGGATGTCAAAATATGATGAAGCATTAGCAAAATATAAGGTAGAGATACCACCACCTGAAGTATTCTATAGTGAAGTATATCAAAGATACTTTAAGGAAGCAGTTCCAGCTAAGGTTAATCCAGAGTTAGAGGTATTTCGTCAATTTCAGGAAATATATGTTCAATCACTTTACCAAACATTTCACAAAAGTGATAATTCATCAGTTGCAAATACAAGAAACGCTGTTGTATTAGGTGGTCAAGCGGGAGCAGGAAAAACTTCTTTATCAATGGCTGCAAAAAGAGAGTATTTATCTGAGTTTGGAAAGCATCTTTTCTTAATTGATGACGATATATACAGACACTTATTTCCAAATGGAGATGACCTATTAAAAGAATATCCAGAATTTTATACACAAATATCAGCAACAGTAAGTAGCACTATAACACCAAAAATGTTAGACTACGCTGTAAGCAATGGATTAAATTTTATCTTTGATGGTACCATGAAAAACGATAGAATATTACACACATCAGATACGTGGCCTGGATATACAATAAACTGGAAAATAATGGCTACATCAAAAATCGAAAGTTTATTATCTATAGCCGAAAGAAATAAAGAATTAAAAAAAGCCGGAACTAGTAGACTAATTAATGTTGAAACTCATAATGCAATGTATGATGGATTAGAAAAAACTGTTGATACATTAGAAAAATCAGGAAGAAACGGAACAATCCAAGTATATATTAGAGGTACAACGTTAGGCTATCCTATCTGTATATATGATTCTTCAAGAGAAGATAATATATACCCATCCGCAGTTATCGCTGTTAGAGCAGGAAGATTAAGAGATAGAAATCAAACACTTACTAGAGGTATTGATTCTAGATTAGCAGCAATAGTTGATGATCCAAACTTATCTGAGGAAGAAAGAAAAATCGTTCAAGAAATACACGATTATGTTGCCAACCTTCCAGCTCAATATAAGAGTTTAACTTCAATAGGATCTGAAAGTCCTACAACAGACCAAGATCCTGGTGCTCCAGCAACTAGTACAGAATCACCTTTATCAAAAGTTGGTAAGTACGCATCTAAATTAGCTAATCTTCGTAAAACATCATCTACATTAGATGATGATGACGGACAAACTCATTAATATAATAAAGATGATTAATACAATTAATCATCTTTTTTTGTTTCTTATAGTCTATAGTCTTGATTTTTTGGTCAAAAGATATTATTATTACTTACAAGAAAGGATACGTCATGATATTTTTTGAAGATTTGTTATATAAGATTCAGCTTATGGGCAAAAAGTGGATATTCATCATTCTTTTTATCATCTTTTTTGTTTTAATAGTAATTGCAGAAGTAACAAGATCTGTAAAAACTGAAATTAAGACAAATATTGTTGAGAAAAAAGATCCTTATCAAACTTTTGAGAGTGCTGATGGATCATTTTCACTAACCTTAAAAACTGATTATAATTTAGAAAAAATTGAAAACGATAAATATATTCTTGATTTAGTATCAGACAAGAATTTAAATATATTCATAGACAAACAACCTTTAGTCGAAGGTAAGTCTCTTGAAGAGGTTATAAATGTTGATAAACGAGATTATCCGGGACAATTTAATGGTTTTACGAATGTATCTGAAACAAGCGGTATTAAAGTAAAAAATGATTTACCTGCTTTCACATATTCTTTTGAATATTTTGATGCAAACATTTCACAAGGGTTTATGGTACAAATAGTATGGGTACAAACAAATACTGGATACTACATATTTAACATGGATTTTCCTAAAGAAACTCTTGATGAAAGCTCAGTAATTATAAATGATATTCTTTCTGTATTTGAATTCTCAGAATAATAAAAAATCTCCACTTTTAAGTGGAGATTTTTTTATTTTCAATTTTTCTATCTATATAATCTACAATCAGTACTTTTAAGAAACTTGCTATTGGAACTCCAAAAAACATACCCGGTACTCCAAAATAATATCCTCCAATTGTAACTGAAGCTATAACCAATATTGGACTTATGTTTAACGAATCTCCTATAATCTTTGGATTTATAACATTAGAATCAATTTGTTGGAAAATAATTATCAATAATCCAGCCTCTAATGCCTTTATAATGCCTCCAGAGAATATGGTAATAATAATTGATAATACCACTGCAAAAATAGCTCCAAAATAAGGTATAAGATTAAATAAACCTATAAATAATCCAAGCAAGAATGCGTATTTAACTCCCATTATTGAAAGAATTATTATGCTTCCTATTCCGACAATAAAAGCATCAACAATTTGAGCTAATAAGAATCCTATAAAAATATCAAAGAACTTATGATAGTATTTTGATATTTTTCCATATACTTTCTCGTTAAACATCGCCTTGCAGAATTTCTTTAAAAATTGTTTAATGCTAGTTCTATCCATAAGCAAATAAACTGAAACTGCGATAGAAATAAATATGTCTAATATAATTCCTGTTGTACCAACTATTTTACCTAAATATATAAATACATTATTTATACTCAAGTAATCTTGAATAGAATTTAAGAAATCGAAGTTTTTAATATTCTTTAAGCTATCCGCTAAATTAAGTTTATAAAGTGGATTATCCTCTCCAATTCCTTCAAAATATTCTATTCCTCTATCTATATATCCCGGAACATTTTTAGCAAGTTCTATAACACTCTCTCCTATTCTTGGGATTACAAGATTTATAACCAAGCAAATTACTGCAAGAGCTACTAAATAAACTACTAATACACTTAGTCCTCTTGAATGTTTATTTAAAAATTTAAACTTTCTTTTTTCTAATAACTTTTCTAATTTTCTTTGTGGAATAAATAGCAAAAATGCGATAAATGCTGCAACTAAAAATGGAGTAATAAGTGCTATTAGATTATTAATTCCATTATAAATAAATGCAACACTGTCAATAGTTTTAAATGCCACAATTATAGCTATACCAAGTGAAAAATAAAAAAGCCATCTTTTCCAACTCTTCTGATCCATTTTTCTTTTTTCCTTTCTAATCAAAAAAAGAAGTGGCTTCCCACTTCTTTTTTATTAGTATATATAACATTCTAATGTTTTTCTACCAAATCTTAATGCTTCAGAGTGAGATCCCATAAAAACATCAATTCTATTGTTTGAAATTGCTCCTCCTCTGTCTTCTACTACGAACCATCCACCGTTAGGTGATCCTGCTAAAGCTGGTATATATATTACAGTTCCTATTGGGTATCCAGGTCCAGCAGCTAATGTATACCAAGCTTTTGCTTGTGTTCCTGAACTTGTAATACCATTAGATTTACCACAACATTGTGCACATGAACAATATGCTGAAGCATTCATTGTTACTACTCTTGGAGCAGCTCCTCCTGTACTAGCTTCTAGTGCTGCAGCAGAATATGGAGTTCTTGCACCTCTTGACACAATTTTTGTAGAAATTTGAATAATCTTTTCAACTGGTTCTCTTACAACAGTCTCTGAAATTACTTGTCTATCAACTTCTACGTCGTCTTGGTATTTAACTTTATATTTAATTTCTTTAAGTCCGTTTTTTCCTTCTTGAAGAACTGTATCTTTTGTTTCTGTTCCTTCTTGTGAAACATCTTTTGTTACAGTCTCATATGGTATTTCAACTTGTTCGATTATTATCTTTTCAGTAATAGTAACATATTTTCCTAAGATTTCTTCAGTTGTTACACTTGCAACATCCTCAGCAACAACAACTTTTTGTTCAGATTTCTTTGAAATAGTTATTGTTTTTGTAACATCTATATTTGAATCTACTGCAGGATATACATCTTCATCTGGAAGTACAATTATATGACTCTCAGCTAATATATCTCCTACCTTTACATTAGAAGTTAGAACAACTGATTCTGTATCTTCTGGGAAAACTATTGTAACATAATTTACATCAGATCTGTTAGCTAATACTCCAACTGTAAATAATCCAATCACAATAATACCAACGAAAATAACTCTTTTAAGTATCTTGACAGATAACTTTTCATCGCTATTCATAATCGGTCCCCCTATAAAATTGTAAGCAGATTATATATTAATTAGTCAATTTTGTCAATGGTAGCAATATTAAAAAAACTTTGAAAAGTACACTGTTACAAGACTTTTCAAAGTTATATTACATTTTTTATTTCTTAGTATTTTAAATTTCTAATTGCTTCACATCTATCAGCTATAGATGGGTGTGTAGAAAATAGAGATGTTTGATTTGGATCTCTTTTCTTAAATGGGTTTGAGATGTACATATGTGCTGTAGACTTACTTGCGGTCTCAAGTGGTGTTGGATCTGAACTAATTTTTTGTAGAGCTGATATTAATGCATCTGGATTTCTAGTAAATGATACTGCAGTTGCATCAGCTAAGTATTCTCTCCTTCTAGATACTGCTAGTTGTATTAACTGAGATGCGAGTGGAGATAAAATTACAAACACAAGTCCTATTATCATAAGAATAGCGTTGCTTCCTCCACTATTGTTATTGCTATTTCTTCTCCTAAATGAAAATCTAAAGACAAAATCTGAAAGCATAATAACAAATCCAACCATAACACTAATAACGGCTGAAAGACGAATGTCGTAATTTTTAATATGACTCATTTCATGAGCTATAACTCCCTCAAGCTCGTTATAGTTTAATCTATCCAATAGTCCTTTGTTAACACATATTACGGCATGTTCTGGATCTCTACCAGTAGCAAATGCATTTGGTTGAGCTGAATCAACAACATAAACTCTAGGTTTGTTTTTAAGACCAGAAGCTACCATTAACCCATCAACTATATTAGTTAGCTGTAAATCTTCTTCGTGTGTTGCTTCTCTTGCGTGTACCTGAGCAAGAACAATTTTATCACTATTATAGTATGTAGCCATACTTGATATTATTGAAAATATAAGTGCTATCATTACTGAATATTGACCATACCCAAAATAATTACAAATGAAATATATCATTACTGATATCATTGCAGTGAATAATACTACTATAATACCGGTTTTAATCTTATTGTTTACTATATCTCTATACATTTAATCACTTCCTTAAAAATAATCTACTGACATTATAAAATATTTTCTGCTTTTTAGCAATAAAAAACCGCTTTATGATAAAAGCGGTCTTTAGCTATTATTTGTCAAAATTTACTTTTACAGCTTCTTTTACTTCTTCAGAAGATGTTTCAAATAATTCTTCAGCTTTAAAGTTAAACATTCCAGCTATAATGTTTGTTGGTATTGTTTCAAGTTGTGTATTATATCTTGTAACTGTATCATTATATGCTTGTCTTGAATAAGCAACTTTATTTTCTGTATTTCTTAATTCTTCCATAACTTCTGTAAAAGAAGTATTTGCTTTAAGATCAGGATAATTCTCTGCTACAGCTATAAGTCTGCTTAATTGTCCTGTTAATTCTTTATCTAATGCAGCTTTTTCAGATACTGAAGAAGCTGATCCCCAAGAAGTTCTTAATTCTGTAACTTTTGTTAATGTTTCTTCCTCATGTTTCATATAAGCTTTACATGTCTCTACTAAGTTAGGAATTAAATCGAATCTTCTTTGTAATTGTACATTTATTTGGCTCCATGCGTTTCTAACACTGTTTCTTGATTTTATTAAACCATTATACATTGCTACAACAGCCAATATCAAAAGTATTATAACTACTATTACTATAAACATATTATTATTTCCTCCAATATTAATCTACCACAATTATAGCAATTTCATTAATTAAATGCAATAAGTTTGCAAAAAAAGAAGAGGTAGCACCGCTCGCTACCTCCTCAGGGATTAATTAATTATTTTAAGAAAACATTATATACCTTTATATTTTTGGTATTTTACATAACTTACATAAGCAAGTGCTACTAGTATTAATGCTGGAACTATGAATATTTTAGCACCAGTTGCTGGTAAAGCACCTGTCTTAGTTGTTGTATCAACTGTATTTTTGTTTGTATTAGTATTAGTATTATTTTTATTAGTATTATTACCATTTACAGTTCCGCCACCATTTGTTGCAGCTTTAACTGTAATAGATTGATTAGCTGTTTTTGTTACTCCACCTTCTGTATAAGAAACTGTTATTGTGTTATTATTTGTTGTTAATGCAGAAGTTGGTGAGTATGAATATCCAGTGATTTCTTTTTCTGTTCCATCTGAATATTTAGCTTTAACAATCATACCTGTTTTATCAAAATTTTCTCCTGCTGTATAAGATGTCTTATTTGGAGCTTTTGTAATTGAAATACTTGATAATGTTTTCCCTGTTGGTTCTTGTTGTTTACTTACAGATATTGTTTGGTCTGCTGTTTTTGTTACTCCATTTTCAGTATATGTAACTCTAACTGCTGTGTCAGATGTTCTTAATGCTGAAGTTGGTGAGTATGAATATCCAGTAACTGCTTTCTTTGATCCATCAGAATATGTAGCTGTTACTACCATTCCTGATTTATCAAATGTCTCTCCTTCTTTGTAAGCTGTCTTACTTGGAGGAGTTGTTATAGATATACTACTTAATGTAACTGGAGTTGGATCTGGATCTGTTGGATCTGGATCTTGGCTACCACCGCCATTTTCTACTACTTTTAGATTTAAAGTTCTTGTAATCTCAGCAGATTTCTCTGAAGTGCTTTCTGTGCCTGTTGTTATAACAAATGCTTTATATTCTATTGCATTAGCTATATCACCTAATGTTGCATTAGATTTTACTTTAAATTTTATTTTTAATAGTTCTGCGTCTGATGAAACTCCATCATTGAAGTCCATAACAATTCTTGTATCATTATCAGATGCTGGGTCAAAGTTAACTCCAACAAATGCAAATGAACCATTGTTAGCTCCGTTTGTAACATCTTCAACAGGTAAAGTTTCTGTTCCGATTGTTACTTTATTATCTGAGTTCTTAACAATACTTGCGTATTTTAAGTCTTCAAATACTGCCTTATTATAATTTACATATCCTTCAACGCTTGTTACTTTCTTTGAAGATTCAACTCCACTAAGTGAAAGAGTAACTGTTACTTCGTCTCCTCTTTTTAATGTTGTTTTGTCTGCACTTACGGCAATTGTTGCGTTGACTGTAGCGAAAACGCTAGTGCAAATTAATATAATAGCAAACATTATTATTTGTGCTAATACTAATTTATTTTTCTTCATAATACCTACTTCTCCCTATAATCTCATTATATACAATATAAGGATAACATTTATACTAATAAAATGCAATACTTTTTTGTGATACATTACTATGGTATCAAATGGTGTTTTTACGCACCATTTGATGCCTTTTAAAACTTATTTATTATAATGAATTATTATAATTTAAGTTGTAGTTTTTAACTTCTGCTCTATGATATAGAAGTAATCTTGAGTCGTCTGTGTCAACATCATTATCGAAGTCTATATCAGCAGCTTCTAAGTATTCACCGATTAATGATTGAGATTTAACTTCATTTCTATGAGCTTTAATTAATAATGAGTCGAATGAGTTAGCTAAACCATCACCATTTACGTCACCTGTAACGATTGCTTCGTAAACATACTTAGCTCCGTTTGGTTTTACAACAACGTTTCCGTTCTTGTCTTGGATTTGGATATACATACCTGTTTCCATGTATCCGTCTGTGATTGTTTTACCATCTTTTTTGATTACAACATTGTAGTTGCTATCATTTAATAAGTTTGTCTTGAATGCGCTTACTGGTGTCTTTGGTGCTACTTTCTTAATGTATTCATCATCTAATTTGTATACTTTTTCAAGATTTAATGTTACACCTGGATTTGATGGATCTGGATCTGTTGGATCTGGATTTTCTGGATCTTGTCCTCCACCTTGTCCGGTTGTTAATGTTACATTGATGCTCTTCTTTACTGATGGATCAGCATTTGAAGTAGCAACAACTGTAATTCTATCAGCAGTTTCATCACTGCCTATTGTTACAAGACCTTCTGGAGATACTTTTGTATTATCTGAGTTAGCTCCAGTGATTGACCATGTAACTGTATTATCTGTTAAGTTTGTTCCTGTTACTCTTGCTGTAAATTGTTGATTTGATCCTTTGCTAATTGATACATTGCTTGATGGACTTACAGTAACTGCAACATTTTGGTTGTCCTGGTCATTTCCTGAGTCGTCATCAGCTGCTAAAACTGTTACCATTGCATAAGCAAATTTTGTATTATCAGCATTAGATGTAGCTGTAACTTTAACCTTTGGTGATGTCTCATTTGCTGCGATTGTTAAAGTTCCATCTTGATCTATCTTAGAATCTGGAGATAGACTTCCAGTTAAAATCCATTTAACTGATGGATCAGCTACGTTTTGTCCATGAACTGTTGCTATGAAAGCTCTTGTTGTACCTTTCTTAACATTTGCAGCTGATGGAGAAATCTCAACTGATTCAATTACTTGAACTTTGTCTTTGTTTTCTGTGATTGTTACTTCTGCGTAGTCAGTAGCTGAAGAATCTTGATTTGAAGTTACTATAACTTTAATTTTAGCAGCTTGTTCATCAGCTCCAATTGTTAATACACCATCTGGAGAAACTGTTGTTTCTGAAGATGTTCTTCCAGTTACAGACCATGTAACTGAAGTATCTTTTACATATTCTCCTGTTAATTTAGCAGTGAATTGCATTGATTCTCCAAGTTTAAGTTCTGCTGATCCTGGCTCAATTGTTATATCTTCAACTGTGCTTCCTACTACTTTGTATTTAACTATAGCTCTTGAACCTTCACCAACACAGTGTTCAACTGGTTGTCCGTTTCCACTCATTGGTAATACAACAACATATCCTTCTTTATCTCCAGGTGTTTCTGTCATTACTGTTACGTATTTACCTTCAGATTCAATTCTACCTTGTAAACTTTCTAATCCTAATCCTGTTCTTTCAACGTCGATAGCTAATAATTGTGTAAAGATTGGTGGAAGTTCAATATCGATAGTATGAGGATATTCTGTTAAATAAATTGGTTCTTCAACATTTAAGTTGATTGTTTGGTGACCTAAATCTATGTACATAGTATCAGGTCTTGCTAAATAGTTTCCATCATCACCATTTGCTCTGAAATCTAATAATTCCATTATTGGTCTGATGTCTTCTAATTGGTTATAAGATAAATCTAAATAATCTAATTTCTTTTGACTATTTGTGAAATTAAAGTTTAGTTTACCTGATAGTAAGTTGTGGCTTACATTTAAGTATTCGATATTCTCTAATACTTCTAATGGTTTAATTGTTCTAATGTAGTTATAGCTTAAATCTAATTTTCTTAAGTATTTGATTGCTGACCAATCTGTTTCACTTAAGTCTGTGATATAGTCATAACCTGCATATAATTCTCTTAAACCGTCTAATTCAGATAATCTTGCGATACCTTCTAGGTATGCGTTGTATGAAATATCTAATCTCTTTAAGTCATCTAATGTAATGTATCTAGATACTTCACCTTGGTTTTTAACAAACTTACCAGCTAAAGCCATAAGTTGTGTATATAATTGTAATTCACCTTCATATGTTCCACCAGCAATTTCTACTAGTTTACATTGCTTTGGTAACTTTCTCTTTGAAGGAGTATTTTGGAATATTTTATCCCATACAGTTACTACTTCTGGATCTGTAATATCGATTCTTGCTGTATTTAATTCTTCTAATTCTGTTATTGTATTGTTTGTAAATCTAATTCCATCAGATGACTCATATGGACCTGTTTCAATATCAACTAAGTAATCCATATCTGTAGCATCGTCATGGTATGAGAATGTTCCAAACTCATATTGATAGAATGTATAGTACATTGATCCTGGATCACCTGTAATACCATTCTCTAAGTTATAAAGTATAGCTTCTTCTAATGAAGTATCAATTCCTTCATATGATAATCTTTCGATTCTATCTTTTAGATAATCTGCTGCGAAGCTATATCCTTCTGGAACTACGTCACCTTTTGCTAATCTATTGATTAAGCAATAATTATCGATTTCAGAATATAGAGCGATTTCTCTCATTCTGTTGATTTGGCTTACTACCCAAATTCTATCAACATCTGAATTGCTATCAATTGTTTTTAATGCTTGACCAAATGGATGTGGTTCGTCATTTGATGGAGATGGAATAGCATAAGCTACTCTAAATAATGCTCTTTCTAGATCTGATAAAGCATCATCATTATCATATGAAACTATTCTGCTTACTAAAGCATTGTATAATGAAATAGCTGAGTTTCTTTCTAATGTTTTTTCTTTGAATGCTTCATATTCATCTATTGTTAGGTAATTAACATCTGGTGTTAATATTGTAGCTAATTTATAGTCGTTATTATAAATACGATATAAATAATTTAAGTAATCTTCTACATTTACTAAGTCACCAGAAACTTCAGCTGCTCTACTTTGAAGATCTGCAATTAATCCTCTAACATGTCCAGTAGTATTTGTAGCTTCATTATATGTATCATATCCATATAATTGTTCCATTAACTTTTCAATAGATTCAGCTATATCAGATAATGTTTTGTCATAATTTGAGTTTGTTGTACCATCAGCATTTAATGGTTCAACTTTACTTGCTTCAATTAGTTTTGCATAAACTTGCTCTAATATACTAGCAATTTGGTTAATTCCACCCTTAATAGAGTCCTTTCCAGATTTAGCTGAATTATAATATTTAGCTAAGTTTCCAGTTGAACTTGAGTGTAAATACTTATTGAAATCTTGTTGAACTATCGCCTCAAATGCTCTCTTGTTTGCTTGTAAATCATAAATTGGGTCGATGTTATCTAAATAGTTATGAGATACATTTAAATTAGAAACTAATCCAACAAATTTCTCAAGACCATTTAGTTCTCTGATTTCTTTGTTATTTAAAATTAATGTATGGATTTTATTTACTAAATCTACGTTAGTAATAACGAATGTTTTTGCAACATCGTATGCTTGTAGATATAGAGTTCTACAAGAACCTTTATGAGGGAATTTAATTCCTTGTCTTTGTACAATTATTCCATTTTCTAGAACAATTGGAATTGTTGTTACCTCATAACTATCTGTGTAGAATTCTCCTATAGTAACATCTGTTCCATCCACTTCAGCTAGATAGATTCTTCCTTCAGAAGCATTCCAAATATAACTTGGAGAAACTATAGTTGTTGTGCTATCTAATCCAGCCAATTTGTTCTCAGGATATAAAGCATATAAATCTTCATCTTCATGTCCTGGGATATCAATTTTTACATAAACACATTCATCATAGATTGTGTTTCCTGTTGCATCAACAGCAAATGGATAACTTTCAAGTTTATCATTTACTGTTTGTCCAGCTGTTAATTGCTCTTTAACTGCTCTATATAGATTTGAATCTAACATAGAAATAGCTGTTGAGTAATTGTCATGAACAACAACATAGATATAGAATCTACATCCATGTAACATGTTTGTTGCAGCTGGATTTAAGTTTGCTGCTGAAGCTGCTTCAGTTCTATCATCATAGATGTAGATTTCTAAAGCATATAATCCTAAATATGGAGTTCCATTAACATTAGCAATTCTGATTTCAAAATCTTTATTGTTTGCTGTTACTGGGTTAGACATTGTCTTCATAGAAGGTGATCCTATAGAATAAGAACCTTCTGGAATCATTGTCTCATGTCTCCAACAAGCTTTGATGAATCCAGCTCTTTCAAGAATTGCTGGGAAATCAAAGATTCTTGTTTCGTCGTTATTTGAAGTGTTACTTACATCAACAGAAACATCATATAATACTGTAACTGTTTGTCCACTTAAAATAACAGTTTTGCCTTCAACTAACATTTTATCTATTAATTGATCAATAGCAGAAACATCTCCTATTTTATTAGTAGATAAATCTAGATAGTCTAGGTTGAAACTATTAAGTACTGATAGATTACTTTCACTAGATAGGTTATTACCAGATAACTCAATGTGAGTTAAACTAGAAAAAGCATCTAAGCCTGTAAGATCAGAAATACCACCCTCATTAAGGTCTAATTCTGTTACTTTAGCTTTTTCATCAGGACTAATAGTAATTGTGTGAGTAATATCGTCTGCAGTATACACAATGTGTCTGTCAGTCAATTGAGACTTTACTGCTGCATACAATTTACTGTTTAGTTGAATCTCTTCACCTGTTACTGCATATGCTCTAAAAAGAGGCATCATGCAATTCAATAGCATAATTAATACTAATGCAATTGAGATTAACATTTTCCTTTTCATAATTTAATCCTCCCTGACTTTTTCATTAGCCTTATCATAGAAATAAAAAAAACTTTTTGCAATATACCATTTTTGTCTCAATAGAAAAACGTCCTTAAACTCTTTACGGAAGTTCGTTTGAGCAAACAAACGCCCGAAATATTAAGTTTTTATTACTTTTTCAGGCTTTTTTTATATTTTTCTTACGAAAATTGGGCTTTGCGGGATTTTTTTACACAAAAAAAAGATAAAAATTTTTGAAAATTTTTATCTTTTTTCTATTTTTTTACTTGACTTTCTATATTTATTTGATTAAATACACTTTTTTTGCATTTTCATATGTGCATTTTGCAACCTCTTCAACGCTTATACCCTTTATTTCTGCTATTCTCTGGGCTACATACTTAACATTTCTAGAATCATTTCTTTTACCTCTATTAGGTTCTGGTGAAAGATATGGTGAATCTGTTTCAATAAGTAATTTATCCATTGGTACTAGTTTTACAGGATCTTCTGATTTTGCATTTTTAAATGTTACAGTTCCACTAAAAGATATATAAAATCCTAGTTTCAAGCCATCTTTGATAAGTTCTTGATTAAGCGGGCAGCAATGAAATATTCCTGTTTTATTAACTGGATGATCTTTTAGTATTTGAATTGTATCAACATATGCGTCCCTATTGTGGATAATGATTGGCTTATTTAATCTATTTGCTATATCAATCTGTTTTATAAACAATTCTTTTTGCTTTTCTTTATTATCTTTTTCCCAATAATAATCTAGTCCTATCTCGCCTATTGCAACTATTTTATCGTTTTTTGCTAACTCTTCTATTTCTTTTAGTTTTTCATCTGAATAATCATATATATCATTAGGAGAAATACCACAAGATGCATATATAAAATCATACTTCTTCGCAAGTTCTAACGCATATTTGCTCTGTTCTACGTTATATCCAACGCATACTAATTTAGTAATTCCTTCATTATATATATCCATTATTAAAGAATCTCTATCGTCATTGAACTTTTCATCATTATAATGTGCATGTGTATCAAATAATTCCATTTAATTCTCCTTTAAAAGAGCTGTCACATAAGCGACAGCATACTCTTTGCAATGTGAAATCGAAATATCTATACTATCTAAATCTTTTATTTTATGCTTAAATACCACTTCTGGCTTTCCATTTTCCTTATTAACTATCTCAAAATCAGTCCACTTATAATCGTAATCAATATAATCGCTTAACGCTTTATAAATAGCTTCTTTTGCTGCAAATCTAGCTGCATAACTTTGAAATTTAGATTTTTTTCTATTTTCACAGTATGATATTTCCTGATTTGTGTATATTTTACTTAGAAATTCTTCTCCCTTTGTATCAATTAACTTTTTAATTCGTGATATCTCAATAATATCAGCGCCTACAGAAATTTTCATTATATTTCCTTCTATTATATATAGTTAGTATAGGAAATAATACATCAAGAACAATATATTAATAGTATTAAATATTAATGAAAAGATTAATAATATAACTATTATTTGGTAATATACGTTGTTCTTCTCAATATTTAAGTCCTTATAAATAACTTCATATTTGTTTTGAATCTCGTTGTATAAGTCTTCTAGATCAAGAGTCTTATTAATTATTCTATAATATAGAGCTCCCGTATCATCTAATGTAACATCTTTATTCCATATAAGCTTAGTAAAATCAATGAATTTATTTCTTAATTTAACTATCTTTCCATACTCTTTAAACTCAACACTAAGTTTAAGTAAAAATAGTTTCTTATATAAAGATAATATATATAGGTAGAAATATTGATTTTCATATTCATATGGAAGTTTAGTATAGTTATAAGTATCAATTCCAGAGCAGAATATATTTGAACTTGTATTAGATATAGCAGTTTTGCTATATTTAAGCTTTTCAATAATATGTAAGTTATGCTCTAGATTAGCTTTATTAAAGTCTGAATTATAATTGCTAGGCAAAACATTAGAGTATCTTAAGAAATCATTTTCTATATCTCTAAAGTTCGTCTTTTCGTTCCAGTTACTAGTTTCAATACAAACATATGAAAAAGTATAGAATTGTGAATTTACTATTCCCTCTTCATAAACTGGAGTCCTCTTATCTTTTGGTGTAATACCTGTGATTTGAGATATCAATTCTGTTAAATCTTTCATATCTTTAAAGGTATCTGTTTGAATCTTAATGTTCTCAAAATCCTTAAGTGATGCGAATTCAGAATTAATATTCTTAAATCTATAGTTAAAGTCCAATAAATCAAAGAATTTGTTAGTGTTTTCTAAGTGTGTTTTCATTGTAAAGAAACAGATTCCTGTATCAAAGGTTATTATTTCTATTTCCTCTATTTTAAAGAATATACCATTCTCTACTCCAACTTTACCTTGGATATTGTTTCCTAAATCGTAAATAAATGTATTAACGTGATTTGGAGCAATTCTCTTAACCTTTTGTTCTGGTTTTTTTAAATCTTTAAAATCCCTTAACGCTTCTCCTCTTAACTCAAATGTTGGAAACATATAGTTTCTTACATTTGGTAAGAAAAAATCATAGATATCTAAGTCTTTTTCTTTCTCAAATATTTTTATTGAACATCTTGGATCTTTAAATAATTTTAATAAATATTTATTAAACTTACTTTCTTCGATCGTATACGGATAAACAAAATACGTATACTGATACTTCGTCATTAGTTCCAATTTAATTTCCTACTTTCTCTTTTGCTTTATTTTGTATATACGTTCATAGATAAATCATTATATCTATTATATTCTCCGATAAAATCTATAACTAGATAATCTTTTAAGTCTCTGCTTGGTTTAACAAGTACAGTTCCATCTGATTTAAGAACTCCCCATAGGCCATCTTTATTAACTGCACAGAATCCATACTCATTTTGTTCCTTTGCATCATCATATATACAATCAACAATTCTTTGGCCATCTTTGTTCTCATATCCATACTTACCATTTTCTTTTACTAAGAAAAGTGTATTTGTTGGTAATACATCTTTGTTGCTCTTTTCTTCAAACTTGAAGTTATAATATTTATAATCTTCTCCTACTCTTGCTCTTAAGTAACCACCATCAATGTTTAATTCAGATATAATTACATCATCTAATACTAAATTAAATCCGCTATCATATATATCAGTTTTAAATGTTTCATCATCACATGAATAGAAGTTTCCTTCTGAAATATATGATATTTTTTCATATTTAAATTCTATAATATTATTAGAATCATTATCGATTACGCCATATTTTCCATCTTTTTTTACTATATAGAAACCTGGTTGGCTAAGTTTAATATCATCATAATCTTTTATTAAACTTTCGCCTTGTGTATTAATTACTGCATATTTATTTTTATTTATTACAACAAAAGAATCAACTCCTATTTCTTCAACACTGTCGAATCCTTTGTCTAATAGAACAGTTCCTTTTTTATCAACTATTTCTGTTTTTCCACTTTCTACTACAACATAGTAGTCTTTTCCAACCACTTTCTTTATATCATCATATTTAACTTCTAGAATTGTAGATTTATCTAAAGCTATTAATCCAACTTTTCCTTCTGCATTTTTTACTATATATCCATCTTCATAACTCTTTGATATCGGTTCTATTGTTTGATATTCAGCAGGTACAATTACTTCTCCTGTATAACTATTAACAAGTCCTTTTTTATCTCCACTTTCAACAACTAAACTTCTATCAACTCCTGAAAGAGCATATATGTTATCATATGTTGGAGGTATAAGCTCTTTTCCGTTTAGATTACTTATTCCATATTTTCCATCTTTAATCACAATTAATGCATTTTCATCATAAACAACTCTTCCGTCAGTTGTTGTATTTTCTATTGGCATTACATTGTCATAAGTAAATAATATTTCTGTTCCTGTGTCATCTAAGATCTTTGTTTTATATGATTCACTATCATAATTATCATCATAAGTACAAATAAATAATGGCACTAATTTATTTGGAATTATAATCATATCAGTAAATTCAGGATTTATAACAGTCTCACCTGTGTTTCCAATTACTCCCCATTTTCCATTCTCATATGAAGAGAAATAAGATTGAAGTGTAGAAACTTCTTTAGGTGGTGCTTCTTTAGATAGCAGCCTTACTATTGATACGATTATCATTACAAAAACGATTAATGCTAATAGTGTCGCAATTACTTTTTTTATATTCAATTTTCCGGTATTATCATACCTTCTACCTCTATTACTTGCCATACACCCTCCAAAATATTTGTAATTTTTTAGATATTTTTACATAGATACTATATCATTTATAGCCAAAAAAAACAATATAATCTTTTATTTCCCTAGCAAATTTAATTGTTCTTAAAAACAAACAAAGGAGACAGATTTCTGTCTCCCTTGTCTAGCAAACCTTTTACAGTTTGTTTTGATTGAGTAGTATGTTACAAATATATTTCTATCAACGCCCTGGAATCACTTGGAATTGTTGAAACTCCTGGCAAAGACCTTCAGAATAGTTGTCATACCAATCTTCGGGTACTTCTCCTTGATCCTCGGATTAGCTTCCATCCATTTTTTGAACTCTTTCTTGAGAACTTCCTGGGCTTGATCGTAATTAGTATCCGGAAGCACCTGAATCAAAAGTCCCTGAATGTTGCTGTAGTTGATCTTGTCAGTCTGGGTTGATACAACGAATGCATACCGAACGATATCGTTCGTAGGATCAAAACCAAGAGCACGGACCAAATCATCGACCTGACCTTCAACCGGAGCAGAAGGATCAATACAGGCAAACACATTGCCGTATTCTTCCTTAATAAACTCCTCTGCGGTCTGTTTGGGTGCCTCTTTTACTTCATCTTCCTTGGAAATTGAAGTATCGGCTTTTTCTTCATCAACCGGTTCTGCGTTTTCTACACCCTCAGCTTCATTGGAAGTATCCACCTTTTCAGTAGGTTCTGCAGTAGTCTCCTCAGCCACAGGCTGAGTTTCGACTTCATCTACACTTTCATCCTGCTTGGCAGGAGTATTTGTGAAGATAAAAGCTCTGGAGAGAGCTTCGATCATTTTCGTAAAGAAACTGTCTCTTACTCTACCGACAACTGCATTTACTCTCTGTCGATTATAGGTTCCACCCATTCTAAGAAGGGCTGTTCCTCCTTCAAGAGAAGGATCATAATAGTCGACATCAACTCCTGCAATAAAAGGCATATACTCGCAAGAATCTTCAAGCTGTTTTTTTGTTATCGGAACTACATAGAATGTATTGTCCGAAATATCACAAACGATACCGAACACATATCCTCCATACAGTTCACCGTCCAAATGGTAACCAAAGTTACATTGAACAATGTCACCTACTTCAAATTTCGGGATTTCTCTTGGATTGTATTTCATCCCAACTTCAATACCAGCACTCTTAATAAACTTGATAAGATCTTCTTCTGGCGCTTCTTTCACGTTGAGATTATAGCTTAGAATGGTTTTTAAGTGTCTGAGCCGCCCGCGAATTTCTTCTCCAAGATTAAACTCGGGCCTTGCAGCTGTACCATTCTCACTTTCTTTCCCGACTTCCTGTACATCTGTAGTTTCTGTAGTTTCTGCGCTGACCTCAGTAGCTTCTTTGGTTTCCTCAGTAGTTTCGGTTTCCGAGATGGGATTTTCTAAAATAACTTCCTTAGAAGAAAGCTCACTTTCAGAAAATTCAGTCTCGAGTCCGACAATAAAGAAACCCGTGCTTACTGTATCAACGATGCTGTTTTTCTCAGCCACGGAAGCACCAGAGATTTCAATTTCTCCTTTTACAAGATCCATATTAACCTTGGCGCTCCATTCACACATCTGCTTGATGATCTCTGCTAAGCAGTTCTCATCCCGAATAAGTATCTTCATTTTAATATTCATTGTGTTCACCCCTTCTTCAAAAGACTAACCATCAATCGTATGAAAGAAATTGCCGGAGAAAACCTAACCTGGAAATGCTCTTTGATTCGAGCAACCATGAGTCTTTCTACTTCTCTTTCATCAACATTCACTTCGTCCGAAATAAGTGTTGCTAAATGTCCCATTCTATAATCCTTCAACTTAACGGCTTTAAGAATGGCACTTTCAATATAGCTTACTCCGTTCTTAGATCGGTCAAATCCAAAAAGTAGCATCATGTCTCTGACTTTTTCATGATTTGTCTGGTCGCTTCTTGCAATTCCATACAGTTTCTCTACGTCGACCTTGGATAAAATATCGAGCTGGGCCCAATTAACGTCTCTTGAACGTTTAAGTCCAATGCAGTAATCGATACTGGATTGTAACTCGTTCATAAAGCCATTACTTAAAGTTCCCAAATATCTTCCAAGTTCACTCCTGTTGACACCTATAATCCTACTGGAAAAAAGTGTGCAGTTGTCGAAATATCTCAGTCTTGACTGACTATAGTCCAACAAGTTCCCGGGATATAATCTGAAATTACAATGAACCTGACTTCTTCTTTCATATTCAGAAGTACAGAATAATGCAATGGTATCATCAGACATGGAATTGTCGTAATCATTCTGAACGATAATTACACAACTCTTGATGGAACCCTCGCGTTCATCTTCATACCCTCGGATTTCTCCCCACTTGTAGACTTGTCCTCTCATGAGATACTTCGGTATGTCGTCGTCTCTGAGTCTTCTTTCATATTCTCTTTCTTTTCTCTCCTGGACTTCAGCTATTAAAGCAGCCTTTTCATGGACTTCTTCAACAACTTCCATCGGTGAAGCATACTGATCTTCGTCGATAGTCTCTATTTCTTCCTCTAAAGGTTCTTCTTCGGTAGAAACAGAATTCTCGGCTGCAGTCTCAGCATCTGCTTTTTCCGTCTCTTCCATCTTTTCACTTGGATCAGATTTCAGTTCAGGAGCACTCATTGTTACCTTAGTTTCAAAAACGGTTTGCGGTTGCTCTTCGAAGTTTCTGATGTTTGTTACCTTAGCTACGCTGAGAAGTTCTTTTAAAACTTCCCTTGGAATGTGTTCTGCATAAACGATAATCTCATTGGATGAAACTTTTGCGTTGATTCTGTGCCGCATAAAGATTTCTCCAACTTTGCTTACGTTTATACAAAATGATTGGATTGAAATCATAACGCTTCCCTCCATTTTGCTAAACTACATGTTACCTACAAAACTACCCTCGCTTTCTATAAAAGATTTACCTTTTGTATCAAACAAGTGATTCTACTCGTTTTGACATACAAAAAGCTTGGAATATTATAGCACGTTTTTCTCTCAAACACAAGTAAATACAATGTTTTCCATATAATAATGCAGTTTTTTGTTATTTAATAACAATAAAAAAGGAAGCTTATGCTTCCTCTTTATTAATAAAATATTGATATATTTCGTTCTTATTTACTCCTCGATCTTTTGCTATTTTTTTAATGATATCTTTCTTAGTTAAGCCTTCCGCTTCATAATGGGAATAATGTTCCTCAAGTGACATGTCATTCAAATTTGCTTTTTCAACATCTTTTTTAGAAATTGAATTTCCTTCTATTAATATAACAAATTCTCCACGAGGTGTTCCTAGTTTTTCTTTGATATTGGAAAGATTGGCTCTGATAAATTCTTCATGAATCTTTGTTAATTCTCTTGCAAGAACTACCTTTCTATCCCCAAATATTTCATACATTGTGTCTAAAGTATCTAGTATTTTATGGGGGGCTTCATAAAAAATTAGCGTTTTCGTCTCAAACTCTATTTCCTCAAGCTTTTCTTTCCTTTCTTTCTTATTTGTAGATAAAAATCCAATGAAAGAAAACTCTCTAGTTGAAAATCCCGAAGCTATTAAGGCATTTACAAAAGCACATGCACCAGGTACTGGAATAATCTCAATATTGTTACAAATACACTCTTTCACAATTTCTTCTCCAGGATCAGAAATTCCTGGTGTCCCCGCATCCGAAACGACTGCAATGTTTTTTCCTTCTTTTAGCTTCTCGATTAAGACCTCGCTTTTTATCTTTTCAGTCTCTTTATAATAGCTAATTAAGGGCTTGCTAATCTCAAAATGATTAAGTAGTCCCAACGTATGTCGAGTGTCTTCTGCAGCTATTAAATCAACTTCTTTAAGCACATTCAACGCCCTTATGGTTATATCATCTAAATTTCCAATTGGTGTTGCAACCAAATATAATTTACCAGCCATTACTTCTCCTTCTTCTTTTCATATATATTATATATTTCATCAGTGTAGTCTTTTCCATCTGGATTGTAGATATATAAAGGATCTTCAATCTTCAAATACTCTTTTGCATATTTTACAGCTTTAACCAAAATCAAGTTTGGCTTCTCACCTGGTTTTGAATGTACAAATCTAACAACTTTGGGTTCTAACCTATATTTTCTAAGTAAGCACATAATATCAACTAACCTTTCTGCTCTATGAACCATATAGAATTGCCCTAAGTCTTTAAGTAGAAAACTTGATTTTTCAATGACATCCTCTAGATTACATTCAATCTCGTGTCTTGATATTAGATTAACTCTATCATCACTAGTAAGTCCAGTCTTTTCTTTTTTATAAGGAGGGTTTGTTACGACAACATCAATCTCTCCTTTTTTAAATTTTGATTCTACATCCTTTACATTAATATTTAATACTTCAAATTTATTTTCTAAATGATTAAGTTTGATGTTTTTTTCACACAATCTCGCAACTTCTTCTTGCACTTCGATTCCATAGATTTTCTTCAAATTTGTTTTTTCACAAAGCAAAATCGAGATAATGCCTGTACCCGAACCGATGTCGACTACAACAGAGCCTTTTTTAAGCTTTTTTGCGAAGTCTGACAAAAGTACTGCATCAACCCCAAATTTGAAGCCTTTTTCATTTTGTATAAGCTTTAATCCCCTATACTCAAGGTCGTCTATTCTTTCCTTTTCTGACAACAAAATTTCATCCATATTCTCACCATTTAAAAAAATAATTTACTTAAGTATTGTATCACATAGAGCGATAAAATTCAATAAATATAAGATATTCGTAAGATAAGAAAAGAAAAATATTAAAAAATGTTTTTCATTAAACAAATCTGTTATATCCCTTTTACGCCATATGTTTTCCGTTCAATAAAGCAACTTTTTTAGCAGAATTTGGTGAACTTATCTAGTTTTCAAAACTATGTTATATGTTTTTTTGCATTATATTTATTGACTAAATTCATAATTTATATTATCATATATAAAGATAATTTAATAACGAAGGGAGAACACATGGCTAAAGTAAGAGATTTAGTAAGTGGTTTGACTCATTGCATAGCAGCTGGTTTGTCAATAGCAGGATTAGTCGTTCTTATTGTATTTGCCGCTATTTGGGGTGATGCATGGGATGTTGTTTCTTTCACAATATTCGGCGTAGGTCTTGTATTGCTATATACCTTTAGTACACTTTATCACTGGCTAAATATTAGCGACAAAGGTATTAGAGTGTTCAAAAAATTTGATCACATAATGATATATATATTAATTGCCGCATCTTATACTCCTGTATGTTTAGGTCCATTAAGAGGTCCTTGGGGTTGGAGTATATTTGGTGTAGTTTGGGGCATTGCAGTATTAGGAACAATACTTACCGCAGTGTGGATTAATGCACCAAGATGGCTAACAACAGCGTTATATATAGCAATGGGTTGGTTAGTTGTTGTAGCAGCTTACCCACTAATAAAAGTATTTAAAGAAGCTAATTTATTCTATAGTCTATGGTGGCTATTAATTGGTGGAATCTTCTATACAATTGGTGGAATAATCTATGGAATAAAGAAGCCCAAAAATAAAATATGTGGATTTGGTTTTCACGAGATATTTCACGTATTTGTAATGCTTGGAAGTGCATGTCAATATTGGTTTGTATTGCACTATGTAATTCAGATATAAACGAGTACACATAAACAAAGAAACGAGGTTGCAAAAGTTTTTTGCTTCCTCGTTTCTTTTTGTAATCACGTTTTTTAGTTATTTGGGAACTGACGTGCCAACCTCTTGAGTACTTTCTGGTATGGAGCCCATTCCTTTGCACACTCCTCTGGGGAATATATCGCAAGGCAGGCTAACCTATCGTCCTCAACATGTGGCAACAAGTATTGTCCCCCGAATGGTCTGTGATCAAAGTCGAACATGCAACCATCTTCTTTGAGTCCAACACAAGCAGAACCTTTTCGATCCTTTGCTGTGTCTACTATTGGAGCACCAACGTTCCTCATTCTTAAATAAAGGATGTCCTTCTTAAAATGCTCAAGACTTTTTTTATCAAGAACACTTATCGAAATCTGTCCTTTGCTCAATTCATCCAAGAGTGCCTGAAACGAAAGGTCCTCAAAATCGTATGGACTAAAAGCGCAGCCGCAGTGTCTACAACAATAACCACAATTGCTACAGAGATCTGGTTTTTCCAAATTCTCTTCCGAGAGAAATCTTTTCATCTTGTACGCCGGGTGGCTTGTATCAGTACCGAAAAGACTCTTTAGGCTCCGTGGAAGAGTTTCATACAGTCTTTTCATGTTCATCCCTCCTATTCTATAAAAAACTGTAAAATGATTATATCATAATTATGTTAATATATCAATTTTCATCATTTTGTAGTTTACATATTACTCCATTTTTATTAATTTTAAAGCCTATATAACATTGACAAAATGGCTTAAACATTATATTATATATGATATTATGAAAGTAATTTTGTGATTAAAATAAATACACTGTGAGGTTTGAAAAAAAATGAGCAAAGAAATTTTACATGTCGGTCTAGATATCGGCTCAACAACAGTAAAAATAGTGATTTTAGATTCTAGTTTAAAATGTATTTATTCAAGCTATGAAAGACATTTTTCTGATACTAAAACAACTTTATATAATGTATTAGATAAGTTCACTAAAGAGTACCCAAACTCAAAGTTTACCTTATCTTTAACAGGATCTGGAGCACTTGATATATCAAAAATATTAGGAGTAGATTTTATCCAAGAAGTTATTGCATGTAAGTCTGCAGTAGAACAAATAATTCCTCAAACAGACGTTGTTATAGAACTTGGTGGTGAAGATGCCAAAATTATTTACTTTGATAAATTTATAGAACAAAGAATGAACGGAACTTGTGCTGGTGGTACAGGTGCATTCTTAGATCAAATGGCTTCTCTTCTAAATACAGATCCAGATGGATTAAATGAACTAGCTAAGACATATGAAACAATCTACCCTATTGCCTCACGATGTGGTGTTTTTGCAAAAACGGATATACAACCTTTATTAAATGAAGGTGCTAGAAAAGAAGATATTGCAGCTTCTATATACCAAGCTGTAGTTAATCAAACCATTAGTGGTCTAGCTCAAGGACGACCAATAAGAGGTAAAGTTGCTTTTCTTGGTGGTCCATTAAGTTACCAACCAGAATTAAGAAAAAGATTTATCGAAACTTTACAACTAACAGATGACAAAATAATTGTTCCAGAAAATGCACATTTGCTTGTTGCTACTGGAGCAGCGCTTGCTTCTCAAGAATTAAAGGTCTTGACAACAAAAGAGCTACTTGACAAATTAAAAACATTTAAAAAAGCAAAATATACTAGTGGAAAAACACTAGATCCACTATTTAAAGATGATAAAGAATATGAAGAATTCAAAGCTAGACACGATAAGGATCAAGTTAAGAAAACAGATCTTAAAAAGTATAAAGGAGATGCATTCTTAGGTATCGATGCAGGATCTACAACAACAAAACTAGTTTTAGTAGACCCAGAAGGAACTCTTCTATATTCTTTATATGGAAGTAATAAAGGTAACCCACTTAAGAGTGTTATGGAAATGCTAAAGAAATTATATTCAATATTACCTAAAGATGTTGTTATAAGATATAGTGGTGTAACAGGTTATGGTGAAAAATTAATCCAAACAGCATTAAATGTTGACTTAAATGAAATTGAAACAATTGCACATTACACTGCTGCAAAGAAATTCCAACCAAACGTTACAAGTATAATCGATATTGGTGGCCAAGACATGAAATACATTAAACTAAAGAACAATGCTATTGATAACATCATGTTAAATGAAGCTTGTTCTTCAGGATGTGGTTCATTCTTGGAAACATTTTCTAAGAGCTTAGATTTACCAATTCAAGATTTCGTAAAAGCAGCTATAGAATCAAAAGCCCCTGTTGACTTAGGTTCAAGATGTACTGTATTTATGAATTCAAAGATTAAACAAGCTCAAAAAGAAGGTTATTCAGTTGGAGATATTTCAAGTGGACTTTCATATTCAATTATAAAAAATGCTATACAAAAAGTTATGAAGGTTAGAGATGTTTCTACTCTAGGAGATAACATCGTTGTTCAAGGTGGAACATTTTATAATGATGCCGTATTAAGAGCATTTGAATTAATTGTTGGTAAAAATGTAGTAAGGCCAGATATAGCAGGACTTATGGGTGCATATGGTGTAGCACTTCTTGCTCAAGAACAATATAATGCTAACCTAGATATGACTTATAGATCAACAATTGCTACAGAGAAAGAAATTGATAATCTAAAATTAAAGATTACTCATGTTCGTTGTCAAGGTTGTGAAAACCACTGCTTACTTACTATTAATATCTTTGAAAATGGTAAGCGTTTCGTATCTGGAAATAGATGTGAAAAAGGTGCAGGAAACGAAAACGATAAAAAAGATTTACCTAATATATATAAGTATAAATATGAAAGACTATTTGGTTATGAACCACTACCAGAAGATCAAGCAAAACGTGGTACAATAGGAATTCCTAGAGTACTTAATATGTATGAAGATTATCCATTCTGGTTCACATTCTTAACTAAACTAGGATTTAGAGTAATAATCTCTGAAAAGAGTACAAGAAAAACATACGAAAAAGGTATTGAATCTATGCCTTCTGAATCTGTATGTTACCCAGCAAAACTTGCTCATGGTCATGTAATGAGTTTGATTCAACAAGGTATAAAAACAATCTTTTATCCTTGTATTCCATATTCAAGAAAAGAATATGAGCAATCAGATAACCACTACAACTGCCCTATTGTTATTTCATATTCAGAGGTTATTAAAAACAACATAGAAGAATTAAGAAACTCAGATATTAAATATTTGAATCCATTCTTACCAATAGATGATACAAAGAACTTAGTAAAAGTTATATATTCATTACCAGAATTTAAAGAATATAAATTCACTCGTAAAGAGTTAAAAGAAGCCGCCGAAGCTGCTGAAGCAGAATATCAAAACTTCAAAAATGACGTTAGAAAAAAAGGTAAAGAAACAATTAAATACATCAAGGATAACAACCTAAGAGGTATAGTATTAGCTGGTCGTCCATATCATGTTGACCCAGAAGTAAATCATGGTATAGACACACTAATCACATCTCTAGGTCTATGTGTACTATCTGAAGATAGCATTATAGATCCATTCAATGGTGTATCAAAACACTTAAGAGTTGTTGATCAATGGGTATTCCATTCAAGACTATATGCAGCAGCAGAATTTGTTGGAAAACATGATTTCTTAGAACTTGTTCAATTAAATTCTTTTGGTTGTGGTGTTGATGCTGTAACAACAGATCAAGTTGAAGAAATTCTAAAGAGTTATGATAATATGTACACTTTAATTAAAATAGATGAAATTAACAATCTAGGTGCAATTAGAATACGTATTAGATCATTACTTGCTAGTATGAATAGAAGAATAAAACAAAAAGCAGAACTAAAGGAAGAAACAACTAATAAAGCTAAAGGTGATTATGAAGTTAAAAGAGTTCCATTTACAAAGGAAATGAAGGATTCTAAATATACCATCTTAATCCCTCAAATGATTCCAATTCACTTCGAACTATTGGAAACAGCTGTTAGATCTGCTGGTTATAATGTAAAACTATTAAGAGAATGTACTCCTCACACAGTTGAAACAGGTTTAAGATATGTTAATAATGATGCTTGTTATCCATCAATTCTTACAACTGGTCAATTTGTTGAAGCCTTACAATCAGGTGAATATGATTTAAATAGAACTGCTGTAATAATGTCTCAAACAGGTGGTGGCTGTAGAGCTACAAACTATATAGGATTTATAAGAAAAGCATTAAAAGATGCTGGATTTGGACAAGTACCGATCATATCTTTCAACTTTGTTGGAATGGAAAAAATGACTGGATTCAAAATTACTGTTCCAATGGCTATAAACCTTATTAAAGCTGTATTCTACGGTGATTTATTACAAAAATTATTGTTAAGAAACAGACCATATGAAATAAATAAGGGTGAATCTCAAAAACTATATGAAGAATGGCTAGAAAAATGTAAAAAACTAGTTGAAAAATCAACATATAACCAATTCAAAAAAGCAATGTTTGAAATGGTTCGTGATTTTGAAAAAATAGAACTAGATGAATCTGTTATAAAGCCTAAAGTTGGTATAGTTGGTGAAGTTTTAATCAAATACCATCCATTTGGAAATAATCAAGTAATTAAAGTCCTAGAAGCTGAGGGTGCTGAGGTTATATCACCTGACTTTATGGGATTCGTAAAATTTATTGCAACACATAAAATAACAAATAATACATTATTAAATAGAGATAAAGCATTATCAAGAGTATTTAATGCAGCAATTGTATTAATTGAAATGATTGAAAAGGACGTAATTAAAGCACTTAAACAGTCTAAGAAGAACTATCTATTACCTGTAGATATCTTCCAATTAGAAACAAAAGTAAAAGATATTTTATCAATAGGTAATCAAACAGGTGAAGGTTGGTTTTTAACAGCTGAAATGATTGAATACATTGAAAACGATATTCCAAATATAGTATGTGTACAGCCATTTGCATGCCTGCCAAACCATGTTGTAGGTAAAGGCGTTATAAAAACAATACGTAATAAATTCCCAACAGCAAACATTGCACCAGTTGATTATGATCCAGGTGCTAGTGAATCAAATCAATCAAATAGAATTAAATTAATGATTACTGTTGCTAAAGATAATTTAAAAAATCAAAATCAAATTAAAAATAAGGAAGATAAAGTATTAATT
>JAEEGL012356438.1_pt1 | contig 30668 bp, 25 predicted proteins | sample 9134231 | NCBI WGS metagenome assembly JAEEGL01 (sample SAMN16246548, study PRJNA631951) | gut metagenome | biome: gut microbiome; feature: rumen; material: fiber-attached | host: Bos | place: Iran: Karaj | collected 2018-10 | reverse complement strand
GGACCGCAATCCCGCCGGCCAGGACCGCCGCCAGCGCGGCGGCGGCCAGCAGCGTCAGCCACCGCGGCCTCATCGCGGCGCCTCCTTTTCCGTCCGGATGATCCGGACCGCGCCGCCGGACGTCCGGTACATATAGAACACGTCTTCCGGCCCCCGGATCCCCTGTCCGGCCAACAGCGCCTTCAGGCCTTTTCGGTCCAGCCCGGCCAGCGGAAGGTTCCGCTCCATCACGGTCCCCTCGCAGATCAGCGAGACGGGCAGGTGCCGCGGGCCGCCGGTCCCGTCGTCCTCAAGCACGCTCACCTGTCCGTTGGTCTCCACCACGGCGAAGCGCACCGACTCCACGTCGGCGACACCCTTGAGCCTCAGCTCTTCCGTGATCTCGTCCACCGACAGCCGCAGCCGGCGGATCTCGCTCTGGACGAACCTTCCCCCGTCGATCACGATGCTGGGCTTGCCGTACAGCACCTGCCGCACGCGCGGCGAGCGCGCGCCCCACACGGACGTCAGGATCCCCAGGGCCAGCAGCACGGCGATGGGCGTCAGCCCCGCCAGCATGGGAAGCCCGGGATCCTGCATGGGCACCGCGGCCAGCTCGCTGACCAGGATCGTGATCACCAGCTCGCTGGGCTCGAGTTCTCCGATCTGACGCTTGCCCAGCACGCGCATGACCGCCACCACCACGAGATACAGCAGGACGGTCCTCGCCAGTGCGATCAGCATCCGCGCATCCCTCCTTCCGTTTTCAAGTGTTTCCCGAAAACGATCGTTTTACAACCACAGAGAAAGGACGTTGTTTTCATGCCGGCAAGTCGAAACAAACCAGACCTTGAAGAGCTGTACCGGGCGCTTGCCTGTCTGCAGACGCCGGAAGAGGCGGTCCTGCTGCTGGAAGACCTCTGCACGCCCACGGAGATCTCCGCGCTGGCCCAGCGGATCCGCGTGGCGCGGCTGTTGGACCGCGGCGAGCCCTATCTGCGCATCGTCGGCTCCACCGGCGTCTCAAGCTCCACCGTCAGCCGCGTGAACCGCTGTCTGAGCTACGGCCGCGGATACCGTCTGGTCTTCGACCGGCTGGACGCCGCGGACGGAAAGGACTGACGCCCGTGCTGTCCGCCTATTCTCTTCTCGCCGACGCCTACGACCGGCTCACCGACGACGTGGACTATGCCCGCGTCGCGGACGTGTTCCTGCGGCTCGCGGCGCGGTACGGGCAGCAGGAGCCCGGCCTCGTGCTGGACCTGGCCTGCGGGACGGGCAGCCTGTCGCGCGCGCTTGCCGACCGGGGGCTGGACGTCATCGGCGCGGACGCTTCGCCCGAGATGCTCTCGGTGGCCGCCGGCAAATGCGCCGGGACCGGGCGGCCCGCGCTTTTCCTGTGCCAGCGCATGGAGGCGCTGGACCTCTACGGCACGGTCCGCACCGTCTTCTGCTGTCTGGACAGCGTGAACCACCTGTCCGGCCCGCGCGCGCTGGCCCGCGCCTTTTCCCGGGTCGGGCTGTTTCTGGAGCCCGGCGGCGTCTTCGTCTTCGACGTCATCACCGTCCCGCGCATGGCGCGGCTGGACAAGCTGGCCTTCGTCCGCGAGGCGGAGGGGCTGTTCTGCACCTACCGCTATCGCTTCGCGCCGAAAACGGCCCGCCTGCAAATCGATCTGGACCTGTTCTCCGAGACGGCCTCCGGCACCTACGTCCGCGGCAGCGACACCGTCGCCGAGCGCGCCTTTTCGCTGGACGAGCTGGACGAGGCGCTGGCCGCGGGGCACATGACGCGCCGCGCCGTGTGCGACGGGTTCTCACTCCGGCCGGCCCGGCCCGACAGCGAACGGCTGACCGTCGTCGCCGTCCGGGACGGGACCCCGCCCGAAACCATCCGTATCTGACGCAAAGAAAGAGAGTTTTCCATGTCTGACAACATCCTCAACGCCATGAGCTCGGACCTGATGGTCCGCGTTGTGGTGGCCGACACCACCGCAGCCGTCGAAAAGGCACGCTCGTACCACGTCCTGTTCCCCACGGGCACCATCCTGCTGGGCCGGCTTCTGACCGCCGCGTCCATCATGGGCTCGGACCTGAAAGAGCCGGACGCCTCGGTCACCCTTCGGCTGGACGGCAGCGGGCCCGTCCGCACCGCCATCGCCGTCTCGGACGGGCTCGGCTGGTGCCGCGGGTGCCTGGGCAACCGCTACGTCTCGCTGCCGCCCAGGGAGGACGGCTCGCCCAACGTGGGCGCCGCCGTCGGTAAGGGCAGCCTCACCGTCATCAAGGACATCAATCTGAAAGAGCCCTATGTGGGCCGGGTCGAGCTGGTCTCCGGCGAGATCGCCGAGGACGTGACGCGCTATCTCTACGACAGCGAACAGACGCCGGGCGTCTGCTCGCTGGGCGTGCTGCTGAACGAAGACTGCAGCGTCAGGGCCGCAGGCGGATTCATCCTGTCGCTGATGCCGGGGGCCGACGAATCGGTGATCGAGCGCGTCGAGGCCGACATCGCGGCTCTTCCGCCCATGACGAAGATGCTGGCCGACGGCATGACCACCGAGGACATCGCCCGGCTGGCGCTGAAGAGCGACTTCGGCAGCGTGACGCGCACCATCCCCTGCGGCTATCGCTGCACCTGCTCGCGGGAGCGCACCGAACAGATCCTGCTCTCGCTGGGCCGGAAAGAGCTGGAGCGCCTCGCCGCCGAAGAGGACACCGTCGAGGTCAAGTGTCACTTCTGCGACGCGGTCTACCGCATCTCGGCCGCAGAGCTGCTCAAACAGGTCGACGCGGAGCGCTGACGCGCTCCTCTTCCCCGCCCGGCGGGCCCGTCCGGAGGACGAAGACCATGCACGATATCTGGAACCCGTGGCACGGCTGCCGAAAGTGCAGCGAGGGCTGCGAAAACTGTTATATGTACTTTCTCGACCGCGCGCGGGATCGCGACGGCGCGGAGATCTACCGGACCCAGAGCTTCTACTACCCGCTGCAGAAGCGCCGCGACGGAAGCTTTCAGATCCGGAGCGGCGAGCTGATCCGCGTCTGTATGACCTCCGACTTTTTTCTGGAGGACGCGGACCCCTGGCGCAGCGAGGCCTGGGAGATCATGCGCCAGCGCGGCGACGTGAAGTTCTATCTGCTGACCAAGCGTCCCGAACGCGTCCGGGACCAGCTTCCCCCGTGGTGGGGCGACGGGCTCGAGAACGTCATGTTCAACGTGACGTGCGAGAACCAGCGCCGCGCCGACGAGCGCGTCCCGCATCTGCTGTCCCTGCCCTTCCGGCACAAGGGCGTCATGTGCGCGCCGCTGATCGGCGGCGTCAGCCTGAAGACCTATCTGGCCGACGGCCAGATCGAACAGGTCGCCTGCGGCGGCGAAAACTACGGCGGCCGCCGTCCCTGCCGCTTCGAATGGGTGCAGCGGCTCCGCGCCGAGTGCGAGGAGCGGGACGTCACCTTCTGCTTCCTGGAGACGGGGTCCGTCTTCCTCAAGGACGGGAAGCGCTATTTCCTCCCCCAAAAGCGCCTGCAGAGCGAGATGGCGTTCAAATCCGGCATGGGCTTTGCGGGAAAGCCCATCCGCTGGCGTCTCACGGATCCGCTGGGACTGGAGATCCCGGCCGAACAGCTCTACACGCCCCGTTACCGCGAAGCCTGCGCCCGCTGCGGCGGCCGGCTGATCTGCAACGGCTGTTCCGACTGTGGAAAGTGCGGTCCGGCGGCCTCTCTCCCCTCTCCGCAGACGTTCTGAGTTCAGGATACGGACCGCGTCCGGCGCGGTCCGTTTTTTGATTCAAAAATACGAAAAACCTGAGACAAGTGTTGAAATCGCGACCTGTATCTGGTACAATACAGGCAGGAACGCCTCAGAACGAGATCGGAGGAACGGAACGCGTATGGGATGCTTTGAAATCCGGTCGGACACCCTGTCCCTGACCATCGAAAACGAGCACGGCGCCGTCGTGGGCGCCCGGTCGCTGATCGGCGACTGGGTGATGCTGGACCGGCCGCATCTGGGCCGGAACTGGGAGCTGCTCATCCCGCTGGAGGGCAGACGGAACAACCCCGTCTACGGCTGGGAACAGCCCCTGACCTCTCTCGCCGTCTCGGAGGACGGGCGGCGGGCGGAGCTGGTCTGGGACGGCGTGGAGAGCCGCTTCGGCGGCCGTCACGACGTGACGGTTACCGTCGTCGTCGAGGCGCACGGCCCGGCGCTGGTGTGGCGCACGATCGTCGACAACCGGGGCGAGGGCACGGTGGAGGACGTTTGCTCGCCCTGCTTCGGCGACCTGCGCCGTCCGGCGGGCGCCGGGCGCCTGTGGACCTTCTGGGAGTCCTATTCGGGGCCCTTCCGGTCGGAACTGTATCCGTCGTTCCAGGACAACAAGGGCTATTGGGGCGTGGACGTTCCCACCTGCATGTGCCACGGCTCGGCGCCCTATCTGGGCCCGTATTACCTGATCCTGTCGGACAGAGACCTCGGCTTTTACGTGTCGCCCTATGAGAACGTCGGCCAGTATATGACCTGGCGCCACCGGCAGTACCCCGGGGTGACGTCTCTGTCCGGGTCTTTGGTCCCGGAGGGGGACTTCCTCGCCGGTCAGGAGGTCTACGCTCCCTTCGACGTGATCCATCTCCCCTTTGTGGAAAAGGGCGGTCGGCGGGAGGTGACCCCGGTGCACCTCGAGGTCTTCGCCGGCGACTGGAAAAGCGGCGCGGAATCTATATGCGGCGGCGGAAGGAATGGGGCTGGACGGTGCCCCGGCAGCCCGCCTGGGCGGCCAGGCCCCACAGCTGGCTGCAGCTGCACATCAACTCCCCCGAGGACGAGCTTCGGCTGCGGTACGCCGATCTGCCCAAGGTGGCCGAGGAATGCGCCGGATACGGCATCTCCGCCATCCAGCTGGTGGGCTGGAACCGCGGCGGGCAGGACGGCGGCAACCCCAGCCACGACACCGATCCGCGCCTCGGCACCCGGGAGGAGCTGAAGAAAGCCATCGAGGACTGTCACGCCTTCGGCGTGAAGGTGATCCTCTTCGCGAAATTCACCTGGACGGACATGACCACGCCGCGGTACCGCGACGAGCTGTACCGCTATGCCGCGCGGGATCCCCACGGCCTGGTGTACGTCCACGGCGGGTATCAGTACCAGACTCCGTCCCAGCTGTGCGACGTGGGCACCCACCGCTTCGCCGTCATGTGCTTCTGCGGCGGGCTGCGGGCCCTGTACCGCCGGGAATTCCAAAAGATCCTGGATCTGGGCGCGGACGGCATCCTCTACGACGAGTGCCAGCACCACGGCGAGGCGGTCCTGTGCTTCGCGGCCGATCACGGCCACCGCCGGGGCGCGTTCGTGTACGAGCACGACAACGACCTGATCGCCGAATTCCGCGCCATGGCGCCCGAGGACTTCTTCTTCTGCGGCGAGGCCGATTACGACATGGAGTTCCAGCAGTACAACATGGCGTATTTCCGCACCTACGCCTACGACGAGATCCCCTCCAAACGGTACCTCCGGCCCGACGGCAACGCCACCGGTCTGATGGTCGCCGTGCCGGGCTTCGACGACCGGGACACGCTGAACAAGTGTCTGATGTGCAATTACGTGCCCTCCTACGAGCCTTTTTTCTTCAAGGGCCGCCCCTCCGACTTCCCGCTGACCATGGACTACGGCAGAAAGATGCAGGCGCTGCGGGAAGAGACCGCCGATTACGTCTGGTACGGCACCTTCTCCGAAAAGCGCGGGGCTGCGGTGCTCGACGCCGGCGGCTGCCCGCACCCGCACTATACGGTGTTCACCCGCGCCGACGGCCGGAAGGCGGTGGTGGTGACCAACAACGGCGACAGGCCGCAGACCTTCACCGTGCTGCCGGACGGGGGGACGATCGCCCGCTGGCGTGCGGTGGACGGCGACTGGCAGGAGGGCTGCACCGTGACGCTGGCGCCGCACACGGCCGCGGTGGTGCTGGAGCAATAGGCGCGGGATCCCGCAAAATCAAAAAAGAGACGGAGCGATCCGTCTCTTTTTTTCGCGCGGGCTCGCGGCGGACAGAAGACCGCCCCGGAGGAGACGGCGGTCTCTTCCGGGGCGGTTCGGCGTCCGGCGGCGGGGGCTCTCCCCCTTGCCGGAGCGGTTTCGATGCGTTCGGGCCGTTTTCAGTACAGCAGCTCGGGGTCGGTGTCCTCGGCGAAATACGGCCGCAGGCGGAAGGAGAAGGCGAAGTTCCCGCCGCGGAAGCGGTATTTCTCCGGCGTGTCCGGCCCGCAGGAGGCCGAGCCGACGCCGTTCTGGCGGAAGTCCACGTTCACGACGGTCTCCGGCCGCGCGGTCAGTTCATCGTCGTGGGCCGCGGCGGCGATGTCCGCCGTGGTATAGTGGTGGGCCGAGAACGAGAAGTCCGGCGAGCCGAGGACGGCAAGCCCCAGCCCCCGCCGGTCCGTCAGGCCGGCGTAGCGGGTCTCGGCGTGGCTGCCGTTCTCCTGCGGCTTGACGTAGTGGGTGAACAGCTCGGAGACCTTGGCCGTAAAGCGGCCGAATCGGGCGGCGTGGTACTTGTCCGTATAGCTGTCCAGCGGGCCGCGGCCGTACCAGACCACGTTCTCCAGCCCCTCGGCCAACAAGAACTCAAAGCCCAGCCGCGGCAGGACGTAGGCCTCTTTCCGCAGGTAGGTCAGCTCCAGCTCGCAGGAGAGCTCTCCCCCGCGGGACACGGTCCAAAGGGCCTCGACGCGCCAGAGGGGCGGCACGGCGTAGGGCGACAGCACGTAGACGCCCCGCAGGACCACGGCGTCGGCGCTCTCGCCGACCAGCGCGAAGCTCTCGAGCCGGGACTGGAGCGCGCTGAGGAACAGCTCGTCCCACAGCGGCAGATCCTTGGCGTCGTTGTCCAGGGGCGCGCGCATGCCGTTGAAGCGGAAGGGGGACGCCAGAAGCTCCGTCCCGGCGAAGCGGACGGAACAGGGAAGGCCCGTGCCCCGGTCGAAGCCGAAGGACGCGTCGTCGCAGGAGACGCGGATGACGTCGCCCGCGTCGTCCAACTTCGGCGCGCCGCCGGGCAGCGTGGCCGGAAGGCCGTTCATGCCCTCGGTGAGCCGGATCTGGGTGAAGGCCACCTCGAATCCCGGCTCGGCGTACCACGTGGCGCAGTTCAGGCGGAAGGACACGGTGAGGAAATACTCGGCGCCGTCGTCCGGGACCGACATATCCACGTCGAAATAGCGGGCCTTGCCCGGCTCGATACCGGACAGCGCGCCCAGCCGGCCGCGGCGCAGGGGACGGCCGTTCCGCAGGATGGTCCAGTCGGCGTCCACCTCCTCTAGACGGCCGAAATACCGGCAGTTCTTGACCGAGATGCGGTTCCCGGCCCGGCGGACCACCGAGGCCTTGACCCACTCGTAGGCCTTTTTGACCTCCATGGCGCCCGAACGGGCGACGCGGTCCGGCGAGACCAGACCGTCCACACAGAAGTTCGAGTCGTTGGGCTTGTCTCCGAAGTCCCCGCCGTAGCGGAAGGCTTCGCGGCCGGTTTCGTCCGTGACGCGGATCCCGTGATCCGCCCATTCCCAGATGCAGCCGCCCATGGAGGTGGGATCGGCGTCGATCATGGCGACGTAATCGCAGATGTCCCCGTTGGAGTTGCCCATGGCGTGGGAGTATTCGCAGAAGAAATAGGGCCTGCCGCTGGCGGCGGCGTCGGCGAACCGCTTGGGGATCGAATCCTGGGACGGATACATACAGCTGACCACGTCCACGCAGAGCGCGTCCTTGGCCTCGCAGTAGTGCACCGGGCGTGTGTCGCGCTCGTGCAGGAAGTCGGCCATGGCCACGTGGTTCTCGCCGAACTGGCTCTCGTTGCCCAGCGACCACATGATGACGCAGGGGTGGTTCCGGTCCCGGGCGAACATGCGGGCGCAGCGGTCCAGGAAGCTCAGGCGGTACAGCGGGTCGCTGCACATGTACTTGTCCTCCCGGTCCTCGCGGCGCAGATAGTGGGCGCCGTGGGTCTCGATGTCGCACTCGTCCACCACGAAGAAGCCGTATTCGTCGCACAGATCCAGAAAACGCGGATCGTTGATATAGTGCGAGGTGCGGATGGCGGTGATGTTGAGACGCCGCATCCGGATCAGATCGTTCCGCATGTCCTCCATGCTGACGGTGTGGCCGCTGTCGGGATTGGTGTCGTGGCGGTTGACGCCGCGCAGCTTCACCGCCGCCCCGTTGACCGTGAACACGCCGTTGACGATCTCCACATGGCGGAAGCCCACGTTCAGCGCGAACGCCTCCCCCGCCGCCGACTCGAAGACGGCCCGGTACAGCGTCGGGGTCTCGTTGGTCCAGCGTTCGACGTCCGGGATCACCTGCTCGACGGGCTCGCTGGAGAGCCTCTCTTCGGAAAAGACCCGTGTCCCGTCCGGGGCATAGAGCGTCGTGCGGACCGCGACGGGCTCCGCTGTCTCAGGCAGCAGCGAAAACTCGGCGCGGAACAGACCGGAGGTCCTGTCCGCGTCCAGATCGGCCGTGACGGCCACGTCCCACAGAGCGGTCTGCGGCCTAGCCAGCAGATAACAGTCACGCCACAGGCCGGACATGCGCCACATGTCCTGGTCCTCGAGATAGGTCCCGTCGCACAGCTTGAGCACCTTGACCGCCACGCGGTTGCTCCCCGGGCGCACCAGCTCGGTCACGTCGAACTCGCTGGGCAGATGCGCGCCCTTGGAATACCCCGCCCGGCTGCCGTTGATATAGACGTAAAAGGCGGAGTCCACGCCCTCGAAGCGCAGGAACGTCCGCAGGCCCGCGAACCGCTCCGGCAGCGTGAAGTCCCTGACGTAGACCCCCGTGGGGTTCTCGTCCGGCACCCAGGGCGCGTCCGCGGGGATCGGATAGTTGACGTTGGTATAGACCGGCACGTCGTATCCGCCGCTCATCTGCCAGCAGGAGGGAACGTCCTGAACATCCCAGTCCCCCGTCTCACAGACCGACGGATCCTCCGGCGCGTGCTCCGGCCGGTCGAACCAGCGAAAGCTCCAGCGGCCGTTGAGATTTTTATACCGCTCTGAGCCGCCCCGGTTTCCCTCTTTCGCGGCGGCGGCGGTGCGGAACGGGATGTAGTACGCCCGCACGGGGGCGCGGTCGATTCCCGTGATGCCGGGATCCTGCCATTCCTTGGGTCGCGTGTACTCTTTCATCCGTGTTCACCTCATATGCTTTCGGCGGGGCCTTTCCCGCGCGGTCCGCGCGGTCCGCGCTCTCCGCCGGACCGTATTCCGCTTCCCGCCGCTCTGTTTTGCGGAACAGAGCGGCGGGAAGCGAAACGTTTGGATCAGATCGGTCTCACAGTCCCATCGTCCGCAGCCAGGCGCGGCTCTGCTCGGCGGCGCCGAAGGCGTCGCCGTAGCAGTCGTCCTGTTCGACGATGAAGGACTTGGTGCCGCCAGCCAGGGCCGCGGCCAGCACCTCGGGCATCCGGACGACGCCGGACCCCACCGGGCGGAAGCGGAAGGTGTTGACCGCTTCCGTCTTCTCGGCGGCGACGGCGTTGCCGTCCGCGTCGATCAGGGCGTAGGCCGGCTCGCTGTTGCGGCCCTCGAAGTCCTTGAGATGGACCACGTCCACCCGACCGGCGAACTTGTTCAGATACGCCACCGGGTCGTTGCCGGAATAGGTCACCCAGCAGACGTCGAATTCGGGGTTCAGCCCCGGAACGGACTCGATCAGCCTGTCATAGACCAGACCGCCGTCCGGATGCGGGATGAACTCAAAATCGTGGTTGTGGTAAAGAAGCTGGATCCCCTCGGCGGCCAGCGCCTTCTGCATATCGCAGAACAGGCCGCGCATGGACTCGAAACCCGGCTTGCCGGGGCATTTGTCCGCGGGCATCCACGGGATGGCCAGATAGCGGATCCCCAGCTCCTTGTGATAGGCCAGACTCCCCTCGAAGTCCTTTTCGAAGTTCTCGAAGGAGCAGTGCGTCGAGAGGATCTCCAGCCCCAGCTCGGCGCAGAGCTTTTTCAGATCCGCGGCGGCCAGCCCGCCGTAGTTCCCGGCAAACTCGACGCCCTCGTACCCCAGTTTTTTGACCGTCTCCAGCGTCCCGACAAAGTCGCGGCTCAGTTCGTCGCGGACCGTATAGAGCTGAAGGCCGACGTTCGCTTTTCCTGCCATGATCGTTATTCTCCTTTTTACCGTCAGGTTTCCCGCTCCGCGTCAGAATCTCACGCGGAAGGTCAGGATCTCATAGGGACCGTAGGAGAAGCCAAAGGAGTTCCCGTCGGCTTCCACCGGGGTGTCGTCGCCCTCGATGAGGCTCACCGCCGTCACCTGTGCCGGCGCCTTGGCCAGACAGATCCTGGCGCCGCCGCGGCAACCGTTGCTCTCGTAGGCGCGCAGGATGACGCCGTCGCCGTCCTCGGCGGGCTTGACGGTGTCGACGATGATGTTCGCGCTGTCGCAGGACACCAGGCTCTTCCCGGCAAGACCGGCACCGAAATCGGCGGCCGTGCGCCACACGACGGGGGCGTTGTTCAGCTCGTGGCCGCGGCGGGCAGTGCCGGCCGCGCGCCAGTCGCCCTTGTGGGGATAGAACGCGTAGTTGATCTCGTGGACGCCCAGATCGGCCAGCGGGTCGGGGCTGGTGGTGCCGCGCAGCAGCGTCAGGCCCAGCACATTGTCGTCGCAGCTGTGGGCGTACTTGCAGTCGTTGAGCAGGGACACGCCGTAATCGCCCTCGGAGAGATCGGCGAACTTGTGGGCGTTGACCTCGAACCGGGACTTGTCGAAGCTGGTGTTCTGCTTGGCCGGCCGCAGGAAGGTGCCGAAGCCGACTTCATAGGCGGCGAACTGGCTCTTGACGTCCGCCGGGAAGTAGACGCGCATGACCTTGTGCCGCTCGGTCCAGTCGATCACAGTCTTGAAGTCGATGACCGGCGAGTCGGGATAGAGGCAGATGTCCTGCTCGATGTCGCACTTCTCGATCTTCTTGCTGACGTGGATCACCGTGCGCAGCGGCGAGTTCTCCTTGACGGAGAGGGAGACGGCCCAGTCGCAGTCCACCGGGCGGTTCTTATAGGTGTCGTAGATGTTCCACGCGTCCTCGCTCTGGGGACCGTCGCGGAAGAGGCGGATGTCGTTGGCCGGGGCGGCCAGCACCTCGCGGCCCTGGGCCTTGTCCCAGACACTGGACAGACGGCCCAGCGTGTCCACGGTGACGCGGAACGCCGCGGTCTCGGCGGTGATGCTCCCGTCGGGGTTCACCGCGACGGCGTCGGCCTGTCCCTCGGCGGCGGCGCCGTCGGCCAGGCAGAAGCGGGCGAAGCCCATGGCCGGCAGGCAGGCCGGGAACGTGGCGCGCACGCGGCCGTCCGCGATGGGCTCGACCACGGTGGGCAGCAGCTTGCCCGACGCGTCCGCCACGGTCTTGCCCGCGATCTCGGCGGCGTCCAGCTCGACGCTGACCAGCGCCTTGCGCTCCCAGGAGAGCAGGTTCCAGACCGTCAGCGCGCCGCCCTCGGCGGGACGGATGCCGGCGTTGAAGCCGTCCAGCTTGTCGAAGATGAAGCGATAGCCCTCCGCACAGTCCTCGGCGTACACCTCGCGGATGGAGCTGCCCGGCAGGATGTCGTGGAACTGGAGCAGCAAGATCTTCTTCCAGCCCTCGTGCAGGGCGTTCCAGTCGGGATGGCCGCCCAGCAGCGACGCGACGACGCCCAGTTTTTCGGCGTTCTGATAGCCGATCTCCGCCGTGCGGTTGGCGCGCTTGTTGTGCCCCTGGGTGGTGAGGGTGCCGCGGTGGGTCTCGATGTACAGCTCGCCGAACCACTTGGGCAGACGGTCGCGTTCCTGCTCCAGCCGGGCGAAATACTCGTCGGCGCGCTCCATGCGCGTGCGCGGCAGGCCCGGGAAATCCTTGAGCCGTCTGGCGTGCTCGACCATCTCGCGGGTCGGGCCGCCGCCGCCGTCGCCAAAGCCGTAGGGGAAGATCACGTTGTCGAACTCGCCGTTCTGCAGGTTGTTGTTCTTGCTCTCCCGCAGCTCCGCGGGGGTGGGCTCGCCGTTATAGCCGCCGGGGTTGAACGCCGTCGAGCAGATGATCTCGCTGCCGTCCAAGCCTTCCCAGCGGAACATCCCGTAGGGGAAGCGGTTCTGGTGCTGCCAGTGGAGCTTGTAGGAGTAGAAATAGTCCGTGCCGCTCTTCTTGAGGATCTGGGGCATATTGGGCTGGAAGCCGAAGGTGTCGGGCAGCCACGCCACGCGGCTGCGGGTGCCGAACTCTTTCTCCGAGAAGTTGATGCCGTAGATCATCTGGCGCACCAGCGACTCGCCGGAGACCACGTTGCAGTCGCTCTCGACCCACATGGGGCCGACGATCTCCCAGCGGCCCTCGCGGACGCGCTCTTTGATCTGTTCGAACACCGCGGGATAGTACTGTTTGGTATAGTCCATGAGCTGCAGCTGGCTGCAGGAGAAGGTGAACTCCGGGAACTCGTCCATGAGACGCAGCATATTGGTGAACGAGTGGCCGCACTTGCGGACGGTGTCCTTCAGCTGCCACAGCCAGGCCACGTCGATGTGCGTGTGTCCGATGAGGCTGATGAGCCCGCGGACGTCGCCGTCGTCGATGGCGGCCAGACCCTCGGTCAGGCGCGACTCGGCCAGCGCCACGGAGGCGCGCAGCTCGTCGCCCGTCAGGTCCAGGTCCAGATCCCGGATGGCGGCCTCGATGGCCGCGTTGACGCGGACCTTGATGTGGGCGTTGTCCGGCTCGTTCCCGCAGGTCGCCAGGAACTCGTTGGCCACCAGATAGAGGTAATAGCAGCTTTCGATCTTCAGATCGACGCGCTCGATGCCGATCCCCTCGACGAAGGTCTTGCGGGCGTTGCGGGAGAACACGGCCAGCTCGAAGGACTTCGTGGTCCCGGCCCATTCGGGGCGCAGCGGCACGCGGCTGCGGTTGCGGTCGACGCCGTGATAGGGCTCGCCGTCGATGGTGAGGATCCCCTCACGGTCAGGGATGACGATGTTCAGATAGTCGCGGAAATCCGGTCCGCAGAGGATCTCGTCCGGGAAGGTGATGCTTCCGCGGATAAAGGTCGTCTCTTCCGGGATGACCGAGTTTTCCGCAAGGGGGGCGAACTCTGAGGTGTACTCATACTGCTCCGGGGCGAGGTATTTCGCCGTCCGGAACTCCATCCCGCCGACGGGGGAATACGAGACTCTCGTGCGCTTTTTGAGCGTCTCGGCGATGGCGCGAACCATTTGTCTGTCCATTGGGGCCCTCCTTCGTTCCGTGGCCTTTGTCTCTGAAAAGGCTCTGCTATGATTATACCTTCCCCCAAAGGATTTTGCAAGCCGTCCCACAGTTTTTTTACAAATTTCCCTGTCCGGTCTCTTGGCACGGCCCCCCAAAGGATTTTGCAAGCCGTCCCACAGTTTTTTTACAAATTTCCCTGTCCGGTCTCTTGGCACGGCGGCGCGCTTGTGCTATAATGGAACGTGGAGCGGCAGAAGCTTCCGCCGCGCGCCTCCCCGCCCGGGATCCCGCGCGCAGGGACCGCCGTCTCCCCCGCGCGGCGCCGCCGCCGGGAAAGCCCTTCAATCCGAAAAAGAGAGGTCTGACCCATGAGCAAACAGGATCCCGCCGCGGCCGCCCGCGGCTACCTTGACGCCGTTTCCGCCCTGAAGGCCGGCATCGACGAATCCGCCGTCACCGCGGCCGCCGGGCTTTTCGTCTCCGTCTGGAAAGCCGGCGGCACCGTCTATACCGCCGGCAGCGAACGCACCGCCGGCATGGCGGCCGACGCGGCCGTCAGTCTGTCCCGCGGCTGTGCCGTTCTGGGCCGCAAGGGCCTGAACGCCGTCTGTCTCGGCGCCTGTCCCGCCGCCCTTCCGGACGCCGCCGGCGCTGGCGACGTGCTGGCGACCTTCGGCGCAGACGACGCGCTGACCGCCCTTTCGGCCGCCGCGTCCGCGGCCGGTCTGAAGACCGTGGCCTTCACCGGCCTCGGCGGCGAGGCGCTGGCGGAAAGCGCCGACCTGCGCTTCTTCGTCGACAGCGGCTGTCCCTCCGAGGTGGCCGACATCTGCTTCATCGCCTTCCACGCCGTCATCCGCACCGTCCGCGAGACGCTGAAGGACGAGTGGGGCCTCGAGGTCATCTTCCCGCCCGACGGCCACGACTTCAAGTTCGCCCTGTTCGACTTTGACGGGACCCTGTCCCTGATCCGCGAGGGCTGGCAGAAGATCATGATCCCCTATTTCTGCGAAGAGCTGGTCAAGGCCCCCGGCGCGGCGGACGAAACGCCCGAGGAGATCGAGCGCTGCGTCACCGAGTTCGTCGACATGCTGACCGGGAAACAGACCATCTACCAGTGCATGGCCCTGGCCGACGAGATCAAAAAGCGCGGCGGCACGCCGCTGGATCCCATGGACTACAAGGCCGAGTACATCCGCCGTCTGATGGAAAAGATCCACGACCGGCGCGAGGGCCTCCGCAGCGGCGAGATCGACCCCGAGACGCTGCTGGTCCGCGGCTCGTGCAAGCTGCTGCAGACGCTTTTGGACAACGGCATCCGGCTCTACTGCGCCTCCGGCACCGACCAGCCTCAGGTCCGCGAAGAGGCGGCCCTGCTGGGCATGGACCGCTATTTCGGCGAAAACATCTACGGCGCGCTGGACGAGCACGCCACCGCCTGCACGAAAGAGCTGGTCATCCGCCGCCTGCTGGCGGAAAACGATCTGGACGGCAGCGAGCTGCTGAGCTTCGGCGACGGGTTCGTGGAGATCGAGCTGGTCTCCCGCATCGGCGGCTATCCCATCGCCGTCGCCACGGACGAGGCCCGCAAGTGCGGCATCGACGAGTGGAAGCGCCAGCGTCTGGTGGGCGCCGGCGCCGGCGCGGTCATCCCGGACTTTGAAGAGGCTCAGAAGATCGTCGACTTCATCCTTCAGAAGTGATCCCGACCAAAACAGAAATACAGGAGGAAACCGCCATGACTCTCGAAAGCATCCGATCTCTCATGTCCCGCGCGCCGGAGTGCACCGTCACCGTTCTGGGTGACTTCTGCCTCGACAAATATCTGTACATCGACCCCGATCTGGACGAGCCCAGTCTGGAGACCGGTCTGACCGCCTATCAGGTGGTGGGCAAGGGCATCTATCCCGGCGGCGCCGGCACGGTCACCAACAATCTGCGCGGTCTGACCGCCAAGGTCCGCTGCGTCGGCATCGTCGGCGAGGACGGCGAGGGCTGGGAGCTGATCCAGGCGCTGGAAAAGATCGGCGCGGACACCTCGGGCATGGTCCGGGATCCCGCGCGCTGCACCTCGACCTATACCAAGCCCATGCGCGGCAAGCCCGGCGACTATGCCGAGCTCAACCGGCTGGACTTCAAGAACTTCGTTCCGGTCCGCCCCGAGATCGAGGCGAAGATCATCGAAAACCTGAACCGCTGCGCGGAGACGTCCCAGGCCGTGCTGGTGCTGGACCAGTTCGTCGAAGAGGACTGCGGCGTCGTGAACCGCAGCGTCCGCAAGGCGCTGATGGAGCTGGCCGCCCGTCGGCCGGATCTCGTCATCTACGCCGACTCGCGCGCGTTCATCCACCTGTTCTCCGGCGTCGTGGTCAAGTGCAACAACTTCGAGGTGGTCAAGAGCGTTATGCCCGACTTCGAGGGCAAGCCGGACGACTCGGTGGTCTTTGAATGCGGCAAAAAGCTCTACGAGCGCAACGGCCGCCCCGTCTTCGTCACCCGCGGCAAAGAGGGCAGCATCTGCTTCGACGCGTCCGGGATGCACGTCTCCCCCGCCATCGACGTGCCCGGCCCCTTCGACATCTGCGGCGCGGGGGACGCTTCGTCCTCCGGCATCGTGCTGAGCCTGGCGCTGGGCGCCAGCGCCGAGGACGCCGCCCAGATGGGCAACATCGTCTCCTCCATCACCATCCAGCAGATCGGCGTCACGGGCTTCGCCACGCCGGAACAGGTGATCCGGAGATTCCGGGACTACTGTGTCTGAGCCGCTGCTTTCCGTCATCATCCCCGCCCATAACGCCGAGAGCGTGCTGGGCGAGGCGCTGGGTTCGGTCTGCGCCCAGAAGACCTCGTTCCCCTTCGAGGTTCTCGTGTCGGACGACGGCTCGTCCGACGGCACCGCCGCGCTGGCCGGGAACTGGCCGGACAAGCGCGTGCGCGTGATCAAAAGCGCGGAGAACGGCGGCGTCTCCGCCGCGCGGAACCGCGCGCTGGACGCCGCCCGGGGACGCTACGTCGCCTTTCTCGACAGCGACGATCTTCTGATCCCCTTCGCGCTGGAGAGCGCGGTCCGGGCGCTGACCGAACAGAAGGCCGAGCTGGTCGTCTTCGGCTTCGCGCTGGAGAACGTCGACGAGCACAGCATGTTCGACTACGTCGCCGCCGAGCGCGTTCTGGACTCGGTGACCGACTATCGGGACGCCGTGCTGGAGCTGTACGCCCGGAACATGCTGAACCCCTGCTGGAACAAGGTCTGTTCGCTGGACCTGATCCGGCGGAACGGGATCCGCTTTCCCGCCGTCCCCTTCGGCGAGGACCGGCTGTTCTGCTTCGACCTCATCGCCGCGGCGCCCCGCGCCGTGGTGCTGCCCTATCCCCTTTACCGCTATCGCCGCAGCGCGCGGGAGACGCTTTCGACCCGCTATCTGCCGGAAAAGTTCGAGATCTGTCTTTCCATCGACCGGCGGATCGAAGAGCTGTGCCGCGCCTTCGGCGTTCCGGAGAACGAGCGGCGGCCGCTTTTGAACTACATGCTGGTCAAAAGCGCCCTCTCGTGCCTGACGCCGCTGGACTCGCCCGCCTGTCCTTTGAGCCGCGCCGAAAAGCGCGCCGCCGTGGGGCGGGTGATCCGGGACCCCGCGCTGGTCCGCTGCCGGACGTTCCCCCGGGACTGCGGCCGCGCCTTTCGCCTGTCCGCCCGCGTGCTGGCCACCAAAAACGTGACCCTGACGCGCTGGATGACCCGATGCATCCGTCTGTCGGCCCGGCTGTTCCCCGACGGGTTCCGCCGCGCCAAGCACGCCTATAACGCATAACGATCAGGGTCCCGCCGCCGCGGAGCGGCCCCAGTCAGGAGGAAAAGATGAAGCACTATGACGTCATCGTGGTCGGCGGCGGCCTCACCGGCGTCGCCGCGTCCATCGCGGCGGCCCGGGAAGGGCTTTCCGTCCTGCTGGCCGAAGCCGGCGGCGCGCTGGGCGGCGCCGCCGTGAACTGTCTCGTCAACCCCTTCATGCCTTTCGCCACCACCGACGGCGCCGGAGAGCAGCTGGAGCTCTCCCGCGGGATCTTCTCCGAGGTCCTCCGCCGTCTGGAGGAGCTCGGCCAGATCAAAGGAAAGCGCACCTTCCACGAGGAGTACATGAAGGTCGTGCTGGACCGCATGACCGCCGAGGCCGGCGTGGACGTGCTGTTTCACGCGCTTCTGACCGGCGTCTCCCGGGACGGGCGCCGCATCACCGGACTCACCTTCTCCGGCAAAAAGGGCAGCTTTTCCCTGTCGGCCTGCTGTTACGTGGACGCCACGGGAGACGCCGATCTGGCGTATCTCGCCGGCTGTCCCTTCCGTCTGGGCCGGGATGCCGACTCGCTCTGCCAGCCCATGACCCTGTGCTTCCGTCTGGCCAACGTGGACAAAGAGCGCTTCCGCGCCCACCGGCGCGAGATCAACCCCCTCTACGAAGCGCTGCAGCGCGAGGGCAAGATCAAAAACCCGCGGGAGAACGTTCTTGTCTTCGACTCGCTGGTGCCCGGGATGCTGCATTTCAACACCACCCGCATCGTGCGTCTGGATCCCACCGACCCCTTCGACCTGTCCCGGGCCGAGCGCGAGGGCCGCGAGCAGATGTTTGAGATCTTCCGCTTTTTAAAGGAAAACATCCCGGGCTTCGAAGACAGCGAGATCGCCTTTTCCGCGCCCGCCGTCGGCGTGCGCGAGAGCCGCATGATCGACGGGCTCCACCTGCTGACAGGCGAAGAGCTGCGGGCGGAGACGCGCTTTCCCGACGCCATCGCCGCGGGCAACTACGACATCGACATCCACAACCCGGAGGGCACCGGCACCAGCCACTATTATTTCCCCGCCGGCGCGTACTACACGATCCCCTTCCGGTCTCTGATCCCCCGGGGAACGGACAATCTGCTGGTGGGCGGCCGCTGTCTCTCCGCCACGCACGAGGCCCAAGCCTCGATCCGCATCATGCCCATCTGCGCCACCACCGGCGAGGCGGCGGGCGTCGGCGCGGCCGTCGCCCTGAAGGCGGGGGTCCCCGTGCCGGAGGCCGACGTCGCCGAGATCCGCCGGATCCTGTCGGCCCGCGGCGCCTTCCTCGGATAAGCGCAGGCGCCGCTTCCGGCCTTCTTCCCCCCAAAACGGCCCGCGCCGCGGAGAGCCAGATCGGCTTTCCGCGGCGCGCTTTTTCTATTTGTCCGGCGGTGCGCCGGGCCTCAAAGCCCCAGCAGGCGCGCGGCGTTGTCCTGGAATACGGCCCGGCGCTCGGCTTCGGTGAGACCGCAGGCCTCGATCCGGCGGACGGTCCCGCACTGATCGGACCAGGGGCTGTCGGTCCCGAACAGCACCCGGTCCGCGCCGAAGGCCCGGACCAGCGCCGTGAATCTCTCCGGCGAGAGCATGTCCACGGGGCGGCCGTCCCGGTGGGCGTGGGGCGCGAGGACGAAGGCCGTGTCCACATAGACGCCCGTTCCGGCCAGCGCTTCGCCCGCCTCGTCCCACATCTGCCAGCCGCCCATGTGGGCCAGCACCAGCTTGTCCGGCCGCACCGCGCGCAGCAGGGCCAGCACCCGCTCCGGCGTGCAGTGCGCAGGCGGCGGGAAGCCGATATCCGCCCCGGCGTGGGTCACCACCACAAGCCCCTGCTCGTTGGCGGCGTCGACGATCCGCAGGATCCTCGGATCGTCGAAAAAGACCCCCTGATAGTCCGGATGCAGCTTGATTCCGCGAACGCCGCCCCGGGCCAGCCGCTTCAGCTCGGCCCGATAGTCCCCGAACTCCGGATGCATGGCGCCGAAGGGCAACAAGCCCCGCCCCGAAAAGGTCCGGACCTGTTCCAGCGCGCCGTCGTTGATGGAGATCACCTGCCGCCCGGCGGTGGCCACCGGCAGCGTCACCGAGATATCGATCCCCGCCGCGGCCATGGAGGCCGCCAGGCCCGCCGCCGTCCCGTCCGACAGGGCGCGGATATCGCCCGCCGCCTCCAGCTTTTCCACCGCCCGCGCGGCGATCCGGTCGGGAAAGACGTGCGTGTGGAAATCGATCCTCATCCGTTCCTCCGGGCGCGCGTCAGCTCGACGCCCTCTTTCCCCGTGACGTGTTCCATGGTCAGCTCGTAGACGGCGAGGGCCGGGAACTCCCGTTCGGTCTCGGCCTCCGCCGCCTCCCTGCGGCCAGGCGAATACTTTTCCGCCAGCAGCAGACAGGCCGCCCGCATCGCCGCCGGATCCTCGATCCGGCGGACGACGCCGAAGACCACGGCGCTCCGGTAGAGCGTGGTGAACCGCTCCGCGTCCACCTCGTCCTGATCCACGACGCAGAAGCTGGCCTTGCCGCACCGGCGGACCGCGTCGGCCCGGTGGCCGGTCCTGGCGCCGTGGAAGTAAAGCTTGTCCCCCGCGCGGACGTAGCTCATGGGCACGGCGTAGGGGTATCCGCCGTCCCCCGCCAGCGCCAGCACGCCGCAGCTGCCGCGGTCCAGGATGGCCAGCGTCTCCTCGGGGGAAAGCTGCTGGGCGCTTCGGCGCATCTTGCGAAATTCCATGGGGTCCTCCTCTATTCGTCCCGGGATCGGGCTTTCACCGCGTCCCAATAGGCCCTGGAAGCCTGTTCCAGCTTGTTGGGGCCGAATTCGTAATACGTCTTTCCCGTCAGATCGTCCGGCAGATACCGCTGCGCGACCCAGTGGTCCGGGAACGCGTGCGGATAGCGATACGTCTCGCCGCGCCCCAGCTTTTTCGCCCCGGCGTAGTGCGCGTCCTTCAGGTGGGCCGGAACGTCCCCGCCGAGGCCGGCGGCCACGTCCGCCATGGCGGCGGCGATGGCCTCGGCGACCGAGTTGGACTTGGGTGCGGTGGCCATCAGCACCGCGGCCTCGGACAGCGGAAGCTGCGCCTCGGGCAGGCCAAGCTGAAGCGCCGCGTCCACGCAGGCCTTGACCACGGGGACCGCCTGGGGATAGGCCAGCCCCACGTCCTCGGCGGCGATGACCAGCAGCCGGCGGCAGACGCCGGGCAGGTCCCCCGCCGTCAGCAGCCGGGCCAGATAGAAGACCGACGCGTCCGCGTCGCTGCCGCGGATGGACTTCTGAAGCGCGGACAGCAGGTCGTAGTGGGCGTCCCCGTCCCGGTCGTACCGCATGGAGGACCGCTGGCTCACCGCGGCGGCGTCCTCCGCCGACACGGTCCAGTCCACGCCGGCCGGCGCCGCGGCGGCCAGAAGCTCCACCGCGTTGACGGACTTTCGAACGTCGCCGCCGCAGCCGAAGGCGATCGCCCTTCTGGCCTCCGGCGAAAGGGCGAAGCCGCTGCCCCGCCGGGCGCTGACCGCCGCCTCGATCCGCAGCAGGTTCTTTTCGATCTCCGGGGCGGAGACCGGCTTGAACTCGAAGATCGTGGACCGGCTGAGCACGGCGCTGTACACGGCGAAGTAAGGGTTTTCCGTGGTCGACGCGATCAGGACCACCCGGCCGTTCTCCAGAAACTCCAGAAGGCTCTGCTGCTGTTTCTTGTTGAAATACTGGATCTCGTCCAGATACAGCAGAACGCCGTCCGGCGCGCCGAGGCCCTCCGTCTCGGCGCAGATCTCCCGGATGTCCGCGATGGTGGCCGTGGTGGCGTTGAGCCGGTGCAGCGCGCGGCTGGTGCGCCGCGCGGCGATCTCGGCCACGGTGGTCTTCCCCACCCCCGACGGGCCGTAAAAGATCATGTTGGACAGGGTCCCGCCCTCGATCATCCGGCGCAGCAGCGCGCCGCGGGCGACCAGATGGGCCTGCCCCACCACCTCGTCCAGCCCGGTGGGCCGGAGCTGGTCGGCAAGGGGCCGATACACGAAAGATCACCTGCGCTTTCCCGAAAAGTCCTTTTCCTGTCCGGCAACGTTTCCGGCCGGACAGAAGAAAGCGCGCGGTCCGCGCCCGTTTCGGGCGGCCGCGCGCAGATCCGGCCCGTTCCGGCGGCCGGACGCCGCAGCCCCGGACCGGTCCGGCGGGAAGCCGGACCGGCCGAAGCATATCTCACTCGTACAGCGGATGGGCGGCGCAGATGTCCGCCACCTCGGCGCGGATCGCGTCCGCCTTGCCCTCGAAGTCCCGGGCCGTCTCGGCGATGAGCCGGGCGATTCGGCGGAAGTCGGCCGTATCCAGTCCGCGGCTGGTGGCCGCGGGCGAACCCAGGCGCAGACCGGAGGTGACGAAGGGGCTCTCCGGGTCGCCCGGGATGGTGTTCTTGTTGACTGTGATGTTGACCTCGTCCAGCTGGTGCTCCAGCTCTTTGCCCGTCTTGCCGAAGGGCCGCAGATCGGCCAGCATCAGGTGGTTGTCCGTCCCGCCGGACACCAGACGGAACCCCTCTTCCAAAAGGCCGGCGGCCAGCGCCTGGGCGTTGTCGAGGATCCGCTGCTGATAGGCCCTGAACTCGGGCTTCAGCGCCTCGCCCAGACAGACGGCCTTGCCCGCGACGATGTGCATCAGCGGGCCGCCCTGGGTGCCGGGGAACACCGCCTTGTCGACGGCGCGGGCGTACTCTTCCCGGCAGAGGATCATGCCTCCGCGGGGACCGCGCAGGGTCTTGTGCGTCGTGGTGGTCACGATGTCGGCGTAAGGCACGGGCGACGGGTGCAGTCCGGCGGCCACGAGGCCCGCGATGTGGGCCATGTCCACCATGAAGACCGCGCCCACGGACCGGGCGATCTCGGCGAAGCGCGCAAAGTCGATGACGCGCGGATACGCGCTGGCGCCGGCCAGGATCAGGGCCGGCCGCTTTTCACGGGCCAGCGCCTCGACCCGGTCGTAGTCGATGCGGTGGGTCCGGGGATCCACGCCGTAGGGAACGATGTTGAAATACTTGCCGGAGATGTTCACGGGGCTTCCGTGGGACAGGTGGCCGCCGTTGGACAGGTCCATGCTCAGCACGGTGTCGCCCGGCTTGAGAACGGCGAAAAAGGCCGCCAGGTTGGCGTTGGCGCCGCTGTGCGGCTGAACGTTGGCGTGGTCCGCGCCGAACAGCCGACAGGCGCGCTTGCGGGCCAGCTCTTCGGCCACGTCCACACACTCGCACCCGCCGTAATAGCGCTTTCCCGGGTACCCCTCGGCGTACTTATTGGTCAGAACCGAAGCGGCGGCGGCCATGACCGCCGGGCTCACGAAATTCTCGGAAGCGATCAGCTCGATCTTGCTCCGCTGGCGGGCAAGCTCGCTCTCCACGGCCCGCCCCAATTCCGGATCGGCGGCGAGCAGATACTCATTGACGGTCTTGCAATCGAACATGGCGTGTCCCCCTGTCGGCCCGCAGGCCAGGCGCCTGCGGACCTGTTTTCCGCCTATCATTATACCAAATTTTCTTTCTTTTTACAAGTCCGGTCTTTACTTTCTGTCATTTCAACAAACAAGCCGCCGCATCTGGTTTTTTTCTGTCGATTGTGGTATAATGATCCCGTCAAAAAAGCACCGCGAAGGAGCAGCGATCATGGACAAGATGCAAACCGCAAGCGAAGCCGTCCGCCGCCTGAAGGCCGAATACCCCGTCGCCGAATGTACGCTGGACTACCGGGACGCGTGGCAGCTTCTGTTCAACGCCCGTCTGGCCGCCCAGTGCACGGACAAGCGCGTGAACGAGGTGGCCGTCGGCCTCTACGCCCGTTTTCCGACGCTGGAGGACTTCGCCTCGGCCGACGTGGCCGAGCTGGAGGAATACATCCGCCCCACCGGCTTTTTCCGCGTCAAATCGGCGGACCTGAAGAACTGCGCCGTGCTGCTGCTGGCCGAGTTCGGCGGGATCGTCCCCGACAACATGGACGACCTGCTGCGCCTGCCCGGCGTGGGACGGAAGGTGGCCAATCTGATCCTGGGGGACGTCTATCACAAGCCCGGGGCCGTGGTGGCGGACACGCACTGCATCCGCCTTTCCAACCGGCTGGGACTCTGTGACACCGCGGATCCGAAAAAAGTGGAGCTCGCCCTGCGCGAGCTGCTCGACCCGGCGGAGAGCAACGACTTCTGCCACCGGCTGGTCCTGCACGGCCGCGCCGTCTGTCAGGCCCGCTCGCCCCGGTGCGCCGCCTGTTCCCTGGCGGACCTGTGCCCCTCCGCCGGCCGGACCGTCTGATCCGCCGTGGAACGCCGAACGCCGGACGGCGCCCGGGACCGGACCGTCCCGGAAGCGCCGTGGTTCACCGTCGACCGGATCGACGGCGACACCTTCGTCCTCAGCGAATGGCGGCACCCGGAAGAGACGCACTGCTATCTGCTCTGCGGCCGGGAGCGAGCGCTCCTGATCGACACGGGTCTCGGCGTTGCGGACCTCCGGCGCGCGGTGAGCGCCCTTACGGACCTGCCTGTCCTGGCCGCCGTCACCCACGCGCACTGGGACCACATCGGCGGACTCGGATCGTTTTCCGGGGCCGTCGCCGTCCACGAACGGGAAAAGGATTGGGTCTCCGGCGGTTTTTCGCTTTCGCTTTCGGCGGTGCGGGACGCCTTGACCGGCTGTGCCTGCGCGTTCCCGCCGGATTTCCACCCGGCGGACTACAGGCTCTACCGGGGCGGCGCGCAGCGCCTGCTGCGGGACGGCGACCGGCTGGAGCTGGGCGGACGGAGCCTGACCGTGATCCACACGCCGGGCCATTCCCCCGGCCATTGCTGCTTCTACGAGCCGGAGCGCGGGGCGCTCTATACCGGCGATCTGATCTATGCCGGGCAACTCGACGCGTTCTATCCCACCACGGACCCGCGTCAGTTCCGGCGATCGGTCCGGCGGGTGCGGACGCTGGCGGTGGACCGCCTGTTTCCCGGGCACCACACGCTGGACCTTCCGGTCTCCCTGATCGCCGACGTGGACGAGGCCTTCGCCCTTCTGGACCGGGTGGGGAAGCTCCGCCGCGGGAGCGGCCTCTTCGACTTCGGCGCGTTCCGGATCCGCCTGTGAGGCGTCTTCTCTTTTCCCGGGAAATCCTCCTGCCAAACAAAAACGGCCGCTGCGGCGCGTCTGCGCCCCGACGGCCGTTTCGCCGTTTTCTCCCGCGGAGGGCCGCTTTCAGAACCCTTCGGCAAAGCAGGCCTTCACCGCGTTCATCATCCGGTCCGCCGCCGCGGTCACGTATTTTTTCTCCATCCGGACCAGATAGTAGGTCCGCTTCAGCGGCCCGCCGTCCAGCGCCACCGGCTTCAGCCGGCCGTCCGCGCAGAAGCGCCCGGCCAGCCGCTCGGGGAACACGGCGTACCCCATGCCGCAGCGGGCCATCTCCGCCAGCCCCAGCGTCGAGGTGCTCTCCGCCGCCGGCGCCGCGCCGCGCCCCAGCGAGGCGAACAGCGCGTCCACACACTCGCGGCTGCCGCTGCCCTTTTCCCGCAGCAAAAGCCGCTGTCCGGCCAACTCCTCTGCCGACAGGCGGTCCGGCGCCCAGGGACCCGCCACCACCAGCATCCGGTCCTCCCACAGAGGCTCGGACACGGTGCCGGGCAGGGCCGCGCGGTCGATGATCGCCGCGTCCAGCTCGTTTTCCGCCAGCATCCGCTCGATGGCCTCGCAGTTGTGGACCCGAACGGCGATCTCCGTCCCCGGCAGGGCCCGCTTCAGCCGCGCCATCAGGTCGGACAGCACGGTCTCGGCCACGGTCATGTTGACTCCGAGGCGGCACGTCGCCTCGCCGCGCCCGTCGCGGACGGCGGCGGCCGCCTCGTCCGCCAGCGCCAGGATCTGGTCGGCATAGCGGCGCAGCACGCGCCCCTCCTGCGTCAGATAGATCCGGCGGTTCATCCGGTCGAACAGCGAGACGCCGTAGGCCGTCTCCAGCTCTTTGACGGCGGCGCTCACCGCGGGCTGGGACACGCCGAGCCGCTCCGCCGCGGCGGTCACGCTTTCGGTCTCGCACACGGTGCGGAATATCTGAAACGCGCGGATGGTCACGGTCCGATCCCTCCCCTTTCCCGGCGGCGTGCCGCCGCTCACGCTTTTTTCAACAGCCGGTTCGGCCGGAAGCAGTACAGATCGCAGCGGATCATGCCGTTGTAGATCTTTCTCTTCTTGTCCGCCTTTCGTCCGAAGGCCTTTTCCAGTTCGGTATCCGGCGAGATGATCACGGCGCCCAGCTCCCGCGCCGCCGTGACGCGCCCCAGAAAGGCGAACAGCCGCCGCGACTCGTCCCGGTCGCCGATGCGCTCGCCGTAGGGCGGATTGGTGATGACGACGCCGCTGTCCGGATAGCGCACCTGGCGCAGATCCCCGACGGAGACGAGGATCCTGTCTCCGACCCCGGCCTTTTCGGCGTTGGACCGGGCCAGCTCGGCAGCCTCCGGATCCACGTCCGAGGCGAAGATCTCGCCCTCGAAGGCCGTCTCGCTCTCGCGCGCCTCTGTTTTCAGGCGCGCGAACGCCGCCCGGTCGAAGCCGGCGAACCGCTCGAGGGCAAAGCGCCGAGCCAGGCCCGGCGCCCGGTTCCCCGCCATCAGCGCCGCCTCGACGGCGATGGTGCCCGAGCCGCACATGGGATCGATCATGGGCCGGTCCCCGCGGCGGCGGCTCATCATCACCATAGCGGCCGCCAGCGTCTCGCTGATGGGCGCCAGCGTCGACTCGGCCCGATAGCCCCGCTTGTGCAGCGGCTCGCCGCTGGTGTCCAGATACAGCGAGCACACGTCCCGGATCAGCGTGAAGTGCAGCTGATAGCGCGCGCCGGTCTCCGGCAGCTCGTTCCGGCCGTAAACGCCGCCCAGCCGCACCGCGGCCGCCTTTTTGATGATGCGCTGACAGTCCGGAACGCTGACCAGCCGGGATTTCACGCTGTGGCCCTTGACGGGGAACGCGCCGTCGGCGGGGATCAGCGCCTCCAGCGGCAGGGCGCGGACCCCCTCGAACAGCTCTTCGAAGCTTCCGGCGGGAAACCGCCCCAGCAGGATCTGCACCCGCTCGGCGGTCCTCAGCCACAGGTTGGCCCGGGCCGCCTCGGTCAGATCGCCGGCGAAAAAGACCCGGCCGTCCTCCGCCGTCACGTCGGCGAAGCCGGCGCGGCGCAGCTCGTCGGCGCAAAGCCCCTCGACCCCCATGACCACGGGGGCGGAAAGACGCAGCTGTTCAGACATGTTCTCCCTCCGGTCTGTCGCCGCTGAGCCGCATGCCCGGAAATCCGAGCTGGCGCAGGGCCTCGTATACGACGATGGCCGCCGAATTGGACAGGTTCAGACTTCGCGCCTCGCTGATCTGGGGGATCCGGATCGCGCGGTCGTAGTGCTCGCAGATCAGGCGGTGATCCAGTCCCGCGCTCTCCTTTCCGAAGAGGATGTGGCACCCGTCCGGATAGGAGACGTCCGTGTAACAGCGGGCGCCGTGGGTCGTGGCGTAAAAGCGGACCGCGTCCGGGTTCCGGGCCAAATACTCGTCAAACGAGACATAGTGCCGGATGTCCAGCAAATGCCAATAGTCCAGCCCGGCCCGCTTCAGCTTGGCGTCGTCGATCCGAAAGCCCAGCGGCCCGACAAGATGCAGCACGCTGCCCGTCACGGCGCAGGTCCGCGCGACGTTGCCGGTGTTCTGCGGGATCTCCGGTTCGACCAATACGATGTTCAGCATGAAAACGACCGCCATTCCCCTTAGATAAGCACATTATACACGATTTTGTCTTGTCGGATTGCACAAAGATAGAGCTCCGTTTTTTGCTCAAAATCGTTAGAACGGCAAAACAACGATCCGGGCGGAAATTTTTTTTAAATATCTGTTGAAAAGTCCGGCAAAAAGTATTATAATTTTCGATGGTGTTTCAGAGCAATTTAAGAAGGAGAAAGCTATGACTTACAACAAAAAGAGCATCGAAGACATCTGCGTCTGCGGCAAGCGGGTCATCGTCCGCTGTGACTTCAACGTTCCTCAGGACGCGGATAAAAACATCACCGACGACACGCGCATCCGCGCGGCCCTGCCCACCATCCGCTATCTGATCGACAACAAGGCCAAGGTCGTCCTCTGCTCGCATCTGGGCAGACCGAAGGGCCAGTTCAATGAAAAATACAGCCTGGCTCCCGTGGCCGCCCGCCTCGCCGAGCTGCTGGGCAAGCCCGTCGCCATGGCCGCCGACGTCATCGGCGAGGACGCCAAGGCCAAGGCCGCCGCGCTGAACGAGGGCGACGTCCTGCTGCTGGAGAACGTCCGGTTCCACGCGGAGGAAGAAAAGAACGATCCCGCCTTTGCCAAAGAGCTGGCCTCCTTCGGCGAGATCTTCGTCAACGACGCCTTCGGCACGGCCCACCGCGCCCACGCCTCCACCGCCGGCATCGCCGACTATCTGCCCGCCGTCTGCGGCTATCTGATCAACAAAGAGATCAGCATCATGGGCAAGGCCCTCAGCGATCCCAAGCGCCCCTTCGTGGCGGTGCTGGGCGGCGCCAAGGTCTCCGACAAGATCGGCGTCATCAACAACCTGCTGGAAAAGGTCGACACCATCATCATCGGCGGCGGTATGGCCTATACCTTCATCAAGGCCAAGGGCGGCTGCATCGGCAACTCGCTCTGCGAGGAAGACAAGATCGACTATGCCAGAGAAATGATCGCCAAGGCCGAGGCCAAGGGCGTCAAGTTCCTGCTCCCCATCGACACGGTCATCGGCGACAAGTTTGACGCGGCCTGCGAGAGCAAGGTCGTCAAGACCATGGAGATCCCGGACGGCTGGATGGGCCTCGACATCGGACCGGAATCCATCGCCTGCTTCTCCGCCGCGCTGGCTGACGCCGGCACCGTCGTCTGGAACGGCCCCATGGGCGTGTTCGAGATGGAGCGGTTCGCCGTCGGCACCAAGTCCATCGCCAAGGCCATCGCGGAGAGCGGCGCCGTCAGCATCATCGGCGGCGGCGACTCGGCGGCCGCTGTGGAACAGCTCGGCTTCGCGGACAAAATGACCCATATCTCCACCGGCGGCGGCGCCTCGCTGGAGTTCCTCGAGGGTCTCACTCTGCCCGGCATCGCCTGCCTGGCCGACAAGGAGTGAACTCCCGCTTCCCCGTTCGTTTCCTATTTTGTCGTGTTCATTATAATAATCAATACTATACTATTCTTTGAAGGGAGAATAACATGAACAGAAGATATCGCAAGACCATCATCGCCGGCAACTGGAAGATGAACAAGACCCCCAAAGAGGCCCGCGCCCTCGTCGACGCCATGCGTCCCCTGATCGCCAAGGCCAAATGGTGCACCACCGTTCTCTGCGTCCCCTTCGTGGACATCAGCTCGGCCATGAAGGCCACCCGCGCCACTAAGATCGCCATCGGCGCCCAGAACGTCCACTGGGAGAACTCCGGCGCCTATACCGGCGAAGTCTCCGCCCAGATGCTGGCGGACCTCGGCATCAAATACGTCATCATCGGCCACAGCGAACGCAGACAGTACTTCGGTGAGACCGACGAGATCGTCAATAAAAAAGTCCTCGCCGCGCTGGAAGCCGGCCTGAAGGTCATCATCTGCGTCGGCGAGACGCTGGAAGAGCGCGAGCGCGGCGTCACCACCGAGCGCATCCGCTATCAGGTCAAGAGCGCGCTGAACGGCGCCAGTGTGGAAAACATCCGCCACATCATCATCGCCTACGAGCCCATCTGGGCCATCGGCACCGGCAAGACCGCCACGCCGGAACAGGCCAACGCCGTCTGCACCGTGATCCGCGACACCGTCCGCGAGATCTTCGGCGCCCGCGCAGCCCGCTCCACCACCATCCAGTACGGCGGCTCCATGAACGCGGAAAACGCGGCCGCTCTGCTGGCCCAGCCGAACATCGACGGCGGCCTCATCGGCGGCGCTTCGCTGAAGCCCGAATCCTTCAAGGCCATCGTGGACGCGGCCAACCAGTAAATCCCTCTTTCCCGGAACAAAAAGACCGCTTCGATCCCTTTTCCAAGGGCCCGAGGCGGTCTTTTTCCGCGCCCGGCTCAGACGGCGGCCGTCTGCCGCGGCCGGTGCGCCGGACGGCGTTCCCGCGCGTCGGTCGCGCAGTAGCTCACGGCGATGACGGTCCGGTCGTCCCGCGCCTCGCCCGGCAGCAGCCGCATGAGGATCTCGCACAGATCCCGCGGATCGTCGGTCATGACGCCGAGGATCGCCTTTTCCAGCGCAGGCCCGCACTCGGCCCCGTCGCTGACGATCAGCACCATGTCGCCGTCGGACAGCCGCGCCGACGCCTCGGCCACGGCGTAGAGCTCTCCCCCGCCGCCGCCGGCGCTGATCCGGGACAGGCTGTACTGCCCGTCCGCCGTGCGGTGACGGATATAGGCCGGCGCGGCGCCGTATTTCACCGAGGTCAGCACCGAGGAATAGGGGTCGATCCCCGTGACGTCCAGCGTCGCGTTGACCGCGCCGCCGTCCCGGCGCTCCAGCGACGCGGCCACGATCTCCACCGCCGAGGCCGGCGAAACGCCGGCCCGCAGAAAGTTCTCGGTCAGGCGCATGGCCGTCTCGGCACAGCCGTGAGCCCGCTCGCCGCTTCCCGTCCCGTCGCACAGGATCACATAGGTGACCCCGTCGTCCGCCCGGAAATAGGTCCCGCAGTCGCCGCTGACGCGCTCGCCCCGGCGCCGCTCGGCACAGGCGCCCACGCGGCACACGAACCTCGCCTGTTCGCGGAGCGAAAGGCTGGCGTACAGCCTTCCCTCGGTCTGGGTCGGCGGTTCGAAGGAGGTCTCCAGCGCGTCCTCCGCCCGGCGGCGGAACTCGTCCGGCTGTCGGAACAGCACCGACAGGTCCGCGGCGCAGAGCTCGACCCGCAGCGCGCCGCGGGCGTCCCGGCGGACCACCGCCTCACAGTCGGCCCCCATCTCCGCGGCGATGCGCCGCACCCGGGCCTCGGCCAGCTTGTCCTCCCGGTCCTCCGCGCCGATCTCCTCGGCCGAAAGGTCCAGGATGTCGGAAAGGCTTTTGAACTGCCTCTCCAGCCGCCGTTCTTCCTCCTCTCTCTCCGTGAGGCGTAGCTGTTCCCGCCGACGGTCGCGCAGCGTTTCGGTGACGGCCGCGCAGAACGCCTCGGGCGACCGGCAGTCCAGCGCCTCGGCCAGATCCTCCGGCTCGGCCCGTCCCCGGGCGAAGATGCGGTCCGCCGCCGCGATCAGGGCCTGACGGCGGCCCTCGCCGCCGTTCCAGCAGATGCTCCGTTTGATACAGCCCGCGCAGACCGTCTCACAGGCGCGGCCGAACAGGCTGAAGCGCTCGCCGCCGCCGGTCTCCCCGGGCGGCGCGGCCAGCGTGGAAAACGCCTCGGACATGCCGTTCAGCCGCACGGCAAGTCGGGTCTTCTCCATGCGGAAGCGGCCGCCCCCGTCCTCCTCCGGCTTTTCGCGGAAGAACAGCCGCCGCACCCCCTCCGGCACGGTGCAGGAGAGGGCCGCACCCGCGGCCAGGTGCACCGTCACCGCGAAAAACGGTACGCGCCGGAAGACCAGCGCCGCGGCCGCCGAGGACGCCGCG
>JAEEGL011152275.1_pt1 | contig 30668 bp, 26 predicted proteins | sample 9134231 | NCBI WGS metagenome assembly JAEEGL01 (sample SAMN16246548, study PRJNA631951) | gut metagenome | biome: gut microbiome; feature: rumen; material: fiber-attached | host: Bos | place: Iran: Karaj | collected 2018-10 | reverse complement strand
AGGGTCAGGTGAAGATGATGAGTCAGCTGCTGAACTCTGCCGTCTTCCCAGGACAGCAGGGAGGTCCGCTGGAGCACGTCATCGCTGCCAAGGCCGTGGCCTTCGGCGAGGCTTTGCAGCCTGAGTTCAAGGAGTGGGCCAAGCAGGTGCAGAAGAATGCCAAGGTGCTGGCCGAGGAGCTGGTGAAGCGTGGCTTCGGCATCGTCTCCGGCGGCACCGACAACCACTCGATGCTCGTTGACCTGCGCACGAAGTATCCCGACCTGACCGGCAAGGTGGCCGAGAATGCCCTCGTTGCAGCCGACATCACCGTCAACAAGAACATGGTGCCCTTCGACAGCCGCTCAGCCTTCCAGACCAGCGGCATACGCCTCGGCACGCCGGCCATCACAACGCGCGGTGCCAAGGAAGACCTGATGATTCAGATTGCCGCCTGGATAGAGGAAGTGCTGAATGACCCGCAGAACGAGGAGGTCATAGCCAGCGTACGCCAGCGCGTCAACGAGAAGATGAAGGAATATCCGCTCTTCGCCTACTAAAAAAAAACAAACGATGAGAAAACTAACGCTACTAATCTTTATTTTTACACTTTCGATAGTCGCTTCGCTCGCCTCCCCCAAAATTGAGGCGGGCAAGCGCTATCATATCTCTTGCCTTTTTGCGCCCGGTGGATGCGTGGTCGACGGTGCCTCAGTGGGACAGAACACACCACTCTACTACCTACGCACAGCAAATCAGAGCGACGAGGCCGCATGGCTTTTCCAGAAGGTTGATGGCGCTGATTATTATTACATCATCAACGCCAAGACCGGCCAGTACATCACTTACGACGGCGTCAGGCAAGACTCGCCCGAGCTGCGTCGCTATGTCTGCATGTCCGACAAACCCGATGGCGACAATTCGCTGTGGTACTTCAGCGCGGAGGGCGACGGCAACTACTCCATCTTCAGCCTACCCCAGAATATGGAGGCGTGGGACTTGCGGACAGGCAGCTATTGCGTGGGAACACACGCTTATTCAGGCGACACCAATCAGGTGTTCTTCTTCACCGATGAAGAGGGAAAACGCGTGCCTGAACACCAACCCAACGATATCGGCACAGGCTTCATAGTCAGTTCATGGTTAGGCGCCACCGAGGCATCAGCTGACGGATGGACGTTCACTGGCGACAGCTGGAGAGACCCTAACTGGGGCGACTACTACAACGGCGATGCCAGCGTCAGCACACCGTTCCTCGAGCGCTGGCATGACAGCTGGAATGGCCCGCTGAGCAACGGCACGATATCGCAAACGCTGAAAAACCTGCCCCAAGGAAAATACGAAGTGGCCGCCGATGTCATCGCCGTGCTGCAAGGATGGGGCAACGGCACACCAGCAAACGGCGTCACGCTCTTCGCCAACGGTCAGAGCATACAGTGCAGCACCTACAACGAGCGTCCGGAAAGCTACGTCGTAGAAACAACCGTAGGCGAAGACGGCACACTGACGCTGGGCTTGAAGATAGAAAACACCAATGCCAACTGGGTGGCCTTCGACAACCTCTGGCTCGTCTTCATGGGCACCGAAGAGGAAATGATAGAAGGCGAGAAAAACAAGATTCGCCTCGAGCTGGCCGACTATTACTCTGCCAGTGAGATTGAGGTGATGATCTCCCAGGCTGGCGACAACTTCGACAAGCTGGAAGAGCTGCGCAAGAGCACCAGCACGCTGGCCTCTATCGACCCGCTGGCCAGAGCTTTGAAAGACCTGACCATCGGCGGGCACAAGCCTGTATGGGTGGAGTCACTCGACCTCTATCTCACCTCTCTGCCCTTGGAACACTTCGATAACAGCTATACGGCCCGCATCGACTATGAGCCGCGTGAGGGCTACGGAGAGCTGACCATCGACGGTAAGGCAGCAACGGCCAATGCCGACTTCACCTTCGCCACCATAGAGGCTGGACGCGAATACGTCTTCAACGTGAAAGCCGACGACGGCACCGTCATCGAGAAGAAGCTCACCTTCACCTCGCTGCCCGTGGTGAAGATGTACGGCTCTTTTAACAACGACTACCTGCCAGGCAGCATCGCCGTGTATGAGTGCGACAAGGAAGCACCGGAACTGATGAGCATGAAGGCCAAATGGCGCGGCGGCATCACCAATGGCAGCGGAAAGCACAAGCGTAACTACCATGTGAAGCTGCTCGATGAGAACGGTGAGAAAAAGGAGCAGTCGTTCTTCGGATTGAGAAACGACAACAGCTGGATTCTGGAGAGCTGTCAGGTGGACATGAGCCGCATACGCAACCGTGTGCTCACCGACCTGTGGAACGCTTTCTGCACCAAGCCCTACTACATCAAGCAGGAGAAGAAAGCCATGAGCGGAACGCGCGGACACTTCGTAGAGCTCGTCCTCAACGATGAGTACCGCGGCATCTACTGCATGACCGAGAACCTCGACCGCAAGCAGATGAAGCTGAAGAAGATAGACGAGGAGACACTGACCGTGCACGGACAGCTGTGGAAATCGAAAGACTGGAGCTACGGCGTCTTCATGGGCCACGATTCTGACAACAACAACTATCCCAAGCGCCATCCGTCAAGCTATAACGAGTGGAGCGAGATGTGGGAAAACTATGAGGTGAAGTATCCTGACTTCGACGATTATGGCTATCAGACCGACTGGTCAACACTCTACGATGCCGTAGACTTCGTCTGCACCGCTACCGACGCCAACTTCCGACAGCACTTCACAGAATACTTCGACCTGCCTGTCGTCATGGACTATTACATCCTCATGGAGACCATCCTCTCTACCGACAACCACGGCAAGAACATGTTCTTCGCCTGCTACGACAAGCAGGAGGACAAGCGAATCACCCTTGCTGTGTGGGATATGGATGCCACCTGCGGCCAGCGCTGGAGCGACGACTACTATCACGACACCTTCCTCGGTCCCGAGCAGGACTATGCACAGTTCATCACGCGCTATGAGCATGGCGACTACAACCTCTTCCGCCGACTGCGCAACACCAATACCGAGGATTTCAACATGCAGGTGCGCCTGCGCTATCGCGACCTGCGGCAGAACGAGCTGGCCACGGAGAACATCCTCAACCGTTTCCGCACCTATCTGGACGAGTTCAAGAGGTGTGGCGCCGATCAGCGCGAGTATGACAAGTGGAGCTTCGACAGCGATGTGGCCCACCATCAACTGAACTTCGACGTGGAGATGGACTACCTCACCTACTGGTTCACACACCGCATGGACTACCTCGACCGGGTGCGGTTTAAGATTGATGAGCTGCCCAGCGACATCTCCGACATCAACCGCATGGAGGATGCAAAAGCCCACAACGCCATCTACGACCTGCAGGGCCAGAAGGTAGGCACCGCCGACGACTACGACCGTCTGCCCGCCGGCATCTACATCATCAACGGCAAGAAAAGTGTTAAAAAATAACAAGGGCAAGCAACTTTTTCACAGCCGAGGCCGTTTGTTATGCCACTTTTTGCTATCTTTGCAACACTAAATACAGAAATGAAATATCAACAATAAACACTAAAAACAAAAAACACTATGAGAAAAGTATTATTTGGCCTCAGCGCTATTTTGATGTGTGTGCTCCTGGCATCCTGCGGAAACCCCATGAGCAGGCTGGAAAGCATTGTTGACGACATGACAGAAAACGGCAAGGAATACGATTCCGACCAGTGGGAAAGCGTCTTGCGCGATGTTGCCGATCTGCAGCTGTCTTTCTGGGAGTCGGAGCCCTCCAGTGCCGACATCAAGGAGTTTGACAAGCTTGGCAGGAGTTTCGAAAAGGCAATCGATAAAGCCATGAAATCGAAAAAGTCGTTAAAAGCCTTTGAGAAAGCGTACAAGGCCCTGGATAAGGACAAGGAGTTCAAGAAGCTCATCAAGGACGGCGAGAAGGCTGAGAAAAAGGCTCGCAAAGCCGCCAAGAAATCCGCTAAGGACGAGGAGGACGACGAGGATGAGGAGGATGAGGAGGATGATGACGAGTAGTCCTCAACACTTCTGAATCAATAATCTGTAAGTCTGAGGATGAAGGCAACCTTCTCCTCAGGCTTTTTTCTTAATAAAAACCTAAAAACAGCAACACTGACATGAAAAAGATTCTTTACACCCTCATGGCCGCCACACTATGTCTGATGGTGGCTTCATGTGGCAACCCCGCCAGCAGAATCCAAAGCCTGGCAGAAAATATTGAGAACAACGGTGACGACTGGACCGATGCCGACCAGTGGGAAGGCGTGCTCGAAGACTTTGCTACCGCCACTTGCGACTTCCTCGAATCCGACTTTACGGAAGACGAGGCCATAGAATTTGGTGAAGCATGCTCCTCTTTCATGGAGGCTATCAGTGACATCGACGATAGGAAAGCCAAAAAAGCGATGGAAAAGGGAGCAAAAGCCATCGGTAAAAACAAGGAGCTGAACAAGAGACTGAAGAAAGCCGGCAAACGAGCAGAGAAATATGCCGAGGATCAAGACCTCGACGAAGACGAAATCAGGGATGCCTTCAGAGGGATTCACCTCCTCTGACCTGTTTGCGTTACCCCGAAGGAAAGACCAATCATCTGTAAAAGAAATGAAAAGACTGCTTCTCTTTCTGGTGGCAGCTTTGCCTATCACGGCGCTGGGACATCACAAAATCCTGGCGCCGGACTTTAAGTCGCTGCAGGTCATCGTCAACGACAACTGGCTTGCACCGCTGCCCATCATGGAGCTGGGCACCAACGATGTGGTGAACATCAGCTTCGACCAACTGTCGCATAACTACCACCGTCTTGTCTATCACCTGGAGCTGTGCAATCCTGACTGGACACCCAACGATGCACTCTTCGAGAGCGACTGGCTTGAGGGCTTCAACGACCGGCCCATCGATGACTACGAGAACTCGCTGAACACCAACGTGCTCTACACCCACTACCACATGACGCTACCCAACAACGACACGCGGCTGAAGATGAGCGGCAACTACCGCCTGCACATCATCGACGAGGACAACGACGACGACGAAGTCATTGTAGTAGAGCTGAGAGTCCTCGAGCCACTCACACAAGTAGGACTCAGCGTCACCACCAACACCGACCTCGGGCTGAACGGACGCTACCAGCAGGTGAACATGACTCTGGGCTTGGGGGCACTGCGGGTCACCGACCCTAACAACCAGCTGCAGACCTTTGTCCTGCAGAACGGACGCGAAGACAACATGAAGGAGAACGTCCGACCCAACTATATCACCCCGCAACAGCTGACGTGGGAGCACAACCGGCGCCTCATCTTCGATGCCGGCAACGAGTATCACAAGTTCGAGCTGTTAGACCCCAACTACCCCACCCTCGGCCTTGACCGTGTGCGATGGGACGAGCAGGAACGACGCTACCACGCCTTTCCCCTCCTCGTGGAGCAGCGGCGCAACTATGTCTATGACGAGGATGCCGACGGCGCCTTCATCATCCGCAACAGCGACAACATCGAAATAGACAACACTTCGGAGTATGTCTATGTGCACTACAAGGTGAAGGCTGTCCGCCGTTACGACAACGCCCGTGTCATCCTCGACGGGCGATGGACAATGGAGCCGGCCGACACTTACGAGTTGGAATACAACGCAGAAGACAATACCTACAACGCTGTCGTCATGCAGAAACTGGGCTACTACAACTATCAGCTCCTGCTGAAAGACTACGACGGAACCACCCACCCCATGCCCGAGGAGGGCTCCTTCTTTCAGACGGAAAACAAATACGAAGCCCTGGTCTACTACAGAGGCACCGGTGAACGCTCATGGCGCCTTGTGGGCTTCCATGAGATGAAGTTCAAAGCCTTATAGCCTCCTTTCCCCGATGCCTTTGCGACATCAGATGTGACCGCCGCCAGAAACATTGGTGCGCTTCTCACGGATGAGTTTCGTCTTGCTGAGCACATCCTGATAGTGCAGGGCGGCGATTGACGAGGGCTGGGAGAGTGGCGAGAGCTGCTTGCGGCAATACTCATCGATGTCGTCGAGATGCTGCAGGAGATAGAGCAGCACATCGCTCTGGTCTACGCGTGTGATGGCAACAGCCTTGGGGTCGGGATTCAGCAGACGGTCTATCTGTGCTATGTACGAGCGCTGCAGGTTGCGGCGCTCTTTCTGTTGCCACTCGCTCATGCCTTCCGGCATCGTCCACACCTGGGCGAAGAGGTCGCTGAGATAGCTGCCTACAGCATAATCGCCATTGTTGCACAGCGTGTTGAGCGTATTAGCCGACAGCAGGCGCCCAACGAGATTGTCCTGACGCGAGTTCTGCGTATTGGTGGGGTCAGTGCCAGTCTTGTAGATGATGTTCTCGGGATAGAGCCACTCGGGTGCCGTGAAGATGTTGCGGCCGATATACTCCAAGGCCTCCTTCTGGCGCGCAGCGGGCACGAAGGCGTGCGGCTCCTGTCCAGGCATGTTATTGCGGTAGCGCCCGGCAATGTTCTTCATCACATGGTTCTGATAGCGGTTGAACTGATCCTGCACGGCCTTGTACATCTCCGACAGGTCGTCATACTGGTCGTTGTCTTCGTGCGTCCACTTCGGCAGGGCCGACATCACACGCTTCAAGTTCTTCAAACCGTACTCCGATGCCTTCATGGAGTTGTCGCCCAAGTCCTCGGTCTGAGCTCGCGGGTCTTCGCCCTGCCCCTCGCCGCCAAACCACAGACGGGGGTTCTGGCGCAGCACCTTCGTCGTCTCGCTCATCAGCTTGTCTTTCTCCTCATACTCGTCCTTGAACTCCGGCCTCCACTGGTAGCCCCATTTGATGGCCCACTTGTCGTAGTCGTTGATGCGGGGGAAGAGTCCCTTCGGACTGATCTTGTCCTCGGGCTGTGCCACATAGTTGAAGCGGGCATAGTCCATGATGCTGGCGGTGTGTCCGTGGGCCTCCACCCACTGCTTGTTCCTCAGATTCTCTACCGGTGTACCCGACGAGGCGCCCATGTTGTGGCGCAGGCCTAAGGAGTGGCCCACCTCGTGTGAAGAGACAAAGCGGATCAGCTCGCCCATCAGCTTGTCATCAAACTTCATCGTCTGTGCCCGTTTGTCCAGTGGGCCGCACTGCACCATATACCACTTTGTCAGCAGGTTCATCACGTTGTGATACCAGCAGATGTGTGCCTCGATGATTTCGCCCGAGCGAGGGTCTACGATGCGCGGGCCATAGGCGTTCTCTGTCTCTGAGGGCAGGTAGCGGATGGCTGAGTATCTGGCATCGTCCAAGCTGATGCTTCCGTCCTCAGGCAGTTCCTTGGCCACAATGGCATTCTTGAAACCGGCAGCCTCGAAGGCTTCGTTCCAGTCGTTGACACCCTGTATCAGGTAAGGCACCCACTTCTTAGGCGTGGCGGGGTCGATGTAGTAGACTATCTGCTTCTCAGGCTCCACCAGCTTGCCTGCCAGGTATTTCTTCTTGTCCTTCGGCACCAGACGGTAGCGTGAGATGAACGACTCGTGCTGTGTCTTGTGCTGGTCGTCGCTGAAGATGGTCATGTTGTTCACGAAATAGCCCACCCGGTCGTCCCACAGGCGTTTGCGCATGGGCACCTCGGGCAGCAGGACGATGCTGGTGTTGAAGGCCATGGTGAGCGAGCCAGTCCGTGCGGCCGGCGAATTGGTGCCGCTAGAGCCGTAGGTTCGTGTGGTAGCCACTTCGATGTTTTGAGGAAAGACCATCAGTGTGTCGATGTAGGTACGGTCAGCCTGCAGACCACCCACCTTCAGCTGTGTCTTCATGGTGTTGGAAAACGAGGTGAGATGGCTGTCGGACTTGAACAGCGGCGTCACTTCGATGAGACTGGCATCGTCGGCCTCGTTACGGCCAATAATCTTGAATGCCCTCACCATCGGGTCGACGGTGGCACGGTTCAGCGTCAGCGAGATTTGATCCTCAGGATTGCTGAAGTGGCTTTGCACATACTCTCGCATCAGCAGCTGCGCCGTGTCGCGCTGTTCGAAATAGACAGTGTTGTGGGTGATTTCCTCGCCGGCAAACTGCCCAAGGCCCTGTGGCACAGAGGTGAAGCGCGTCACACAGAGCAGCATGCGGCCCATCAGCGAGTCGGCCACCTCGAAGTAATACTTATCCTCGATGTGGCGCACCAGAAAGAGACCCTCGGTGGTCACACCGCCTTTCTTCACCAATTTTTCATACTCCGACTCTTTTTTCTTCTGGTCGTTTTTCTTACTCAGCGTGTCGGTGGCCAGTGTGTCGGCCTTTTGCTCCGTCACCGGGATGCTGTCGTTCAACAGGAAATGCTTGACTTGCGCCTGTGCGCAGATGGCCATCATGCTGGCCACAAGAAGTAAACTGAAATGTCTCATGGGCTTAGTTTGGAGGTTTCTCGTTTGCAAAGTTATGCTTTTTATTTCAATTACAGACTGTTTTTTCACTTTTTCTGCATTTTTCTTTGACGCATAGGAAAAAAAATGTATTTTTGCACTGAAAAAGCTATTATCAAACAAACCTTATATGGCAACCGTAAAACCTTTCCGTGGCCTCAGGCCACCGCGTGAATTAGTAGAAAAAGTAGAGAGCCGTCCCTATGACGTGCTCGACAGCGAAGAGGCCCGCCAAGAAGCCGGAGACAACGAGATGAGCCTCTACCACATCATCAAACCCGAGATTGACTTCCCCGTAGGCACCAGCGAGTATGACCCACGGGTCTACGAACAGGCCGCCAGAAACTTCCAGAAGTTCCAAGACAACGGCTGGCTCGTGCAGGACTCGCGCGAACATTATTATATATATGCGCAGACCATGAACGGGAAGACGCAATACGGCCTTGTCGTCGGTGCCTGGGTCAACGACTACATGGAGGGCCGCATCAAGAAGCACGAGCTGACCCGTCGCGACAAAGAGGAAGACCGCATGAAGCACGTCCGCGTGAACGATGCCAACATGGAGCCGGTGTTCTTCGCCTATCCCGACAATGCCGTGCTCGACGCACTCATCACGCGCTATGCACAGACCGAGCCGGAGTATGACTTCATTGCACCCATCGACGGTTTCCGCCACCAGTTCTGGGTCATCGACGACGACGACGACATGCAGACCATCACCGACGAGTTTGCCAAGATGCCGTCACTCTACATTGCCGACGGCCACCACCGCTCGGCAGCAGCCGCGCTCGTGGGAGCCGAGAAGCAGCGGCTCAATCCGCATCACACAGGACAGGAGGAGTACAACTATTTCATGGCTGTCTGCTTTCAGGCATCGCAGCTCACCATCCTCGACTACAACCGCGTGGTAAAGGACTTAAACGGCTTGAGCTCAGAGCAATTCATAGAAAAGCTACAGCAATGCTTCACCGTGGAAGACAAAGGCACCGACATCTACAAGCCGCAGCAGCTGCATGAGTTCTCGCTCTATCTCGACAGCCATTGGTACAGCCTGAAGGCCAAGGACGGCACCTACGACGACAGCGACCCCATCGGCGTGCTCGACGTCGACATCTCCAGCCGGCTCATCCTCGACCAGATACTCAACATCGGCGACCTGCGCTCTTCCAAGCGCATCGACTTCGTGGGCGGACTGCGTGGCCTCGGCGAGTTGAAACGGCGTGTAGACAGCGGAGAGATGCGGGCCGCCCTCGCTCTCTATCCCGTCTCTATGCAGCAAATCATCGACATCGCCGACAGCGGCAAGATCATGCCTCCCAAGGCCACATGGTTTGAGCCGAAGCTACGCTCGGGGCTCGTCGTTCACAAGCTGTCCTGATTCGTTACCGTTATCACGTTATTACGAAATTTCGTTATCCCGTTATAACGTGATAACGTGATAACGAAAAAAAAAGAAAAAAAGAATGCCTGACGAATATCTCACCATCAGCACCACCGGCGAGGGATACTACACCGAGAAGCGCAGCAAGTTTCTGGCGTGGGCCCATCATGTGGAGAGCATCGACGAGATAAAAGCCTTGCTGGCCGACTATCGCAAGCGCTACTACGATTCCCGCCATGTGTGCTATGCCTATATGCTGGGGCCTGAGCGTCAGGATTTTCGCGCCAACGACGACGGCGAGCCGTCATCCACAGCAGGGAAGCCCATCCTCGGACAAATCAACTCCGCCGAGCTTACCGATGTCCTCGTCGTCGTGGTGCGCTACTATGGCGGGGTCAACTTAGGCACCAGCGGACTCATCGTGGCCTATCGCGAAGCAGCCGCCCTGGCCATTGCCGATGCGGGGAAAGAGACACGACAGGTGGAGGAGCTCGTCACCTACGACTTCCCCTACCCTATGATGAACAGCGTGATGCGCGTCGTCAAGGACATGCAGCCGCGCATCGTCAGCCAGACCTACGACAACACCTGCCGCATCACCCTCGCCATACGACAAAGCATGGCCCAACAGCTGCAACAACGCCTCGACAAACTGAGTTTCGAAGACAATTAATCCATTCACTAGTTTTGGAGTTAAAGGAGTTAAAGGAGTTAAGGGAGTTAAAGACAATAGCTCTGCAACGGATTTCAGCCCAGAGACAAAGGCTTTTCATGGAGAGTCATTTGTCTTTAACTCCTTTAACTCCTTTAACTCCTATAACCTGTAACTTGAATTAACCCCCAAAAACAGAAATCATATGAGAAAAGTAAAATTCATCCTGATGTCGCTCGTGACCGCCACCATCATCGGCTGTGGCACCACATCGACAGTGCCCATCACTGGGCGCAAGCAGACACTGATGGTAAGCGACGGTGAAGTGCTCTCGCTGGCCAATCAGCAGTACAAAGAGTTTATGACCAAAGCCAAGAAGTCGACCAACGCCGCCAACACCGCCATGGTGCAGCGCGTGGGACAGCGGTTGGCCAACGCCGTGACACAGTATCTCAAAGCCAACGGCATGGCCAACGAGGTGCAGAACTACCAGTGGGAGTTCAACCTCGTAGCCGACAAGCAGGTCAACGCCTGGTGCATGCCCGGTGGTAAGATTGTGGTCTACGAGGGACTGCTGCCCGTCACCCAGGACGAAGGCTCGCTGGCCATTGTCCTCGGACATGAGATAGCCCACGCCATAGCGAAGCACTCCGCTGAGCAACTCTCAACGCAGATGCGCCAGCAGCAGGGTCTGCAGATAGGCACGGCCATAGCCGGAGCACTCGGCATGGGACCGAACACGCAAAGCATTGTGCAGACAGTGGCGGCGCTCAACTTCAACTTCGGCAATCTGAAGTATTCGCGCGACCATGAGAACGAGGCCGACCACATCGGGCTGATCATCACCGCCATGGCAGGCTACGACCCGCAGGTCGCCCTACCCTTCTGGCAACGCATGGCAGCATCGTCGACGCAGCAGACGGCAGAGTTCCTCAGCGACCACCCCTCCGACGCCACACGCATCAGGAACATACAGAACTGGATGCCCGAGGCACTGAGGTACTACAAAAGGCAGTAGAGTATTCGCAACTGTCGATATTTGGAGTTAAAGGAGTTAAGGGAGTTAAAGGAGTTAAAGACAATAGCTTTGCTATGGATTTCAACCCAGAGACAAAGGCTTTTCATGGAGAGTCATTTGTCTTTAACTCCTTTAACTCCTTTAACTCCTGAAAATAGAGCGAATGCGAAACTTGAATAAAGTATTCGCAACTGTCGCATAGATGAACTCAGACACAGAAGATACTGATTTCTGCGTCATCTGTGGTAAGAACATCTTACAGTCAGCGGCTCCCTGATGGTTATCACTCAGGAAGCCGCGTGCGTTTCATAGATGAAAAAACATGCGCAGGGGAAATTCTTACAGAGAATGAAGGGGCTTTGGAAAAATAGAATTGATTTCAAACATTTCAACGCATTGAATGGAATATTTTTATCGCAAATGCCTCATCATTTGAAAAAATTTGACTATATTTGCAGCGATTTACTTCAAGGATGCGCTGGTATCCTCACGAAAGTATTATAATTGAAGACAATGAAGATAGGATTCGACAACGAGAAGTATCTGAAGATACAGTCAGAGCACATCCGCGAGCGTATCGCACAATTCGACGGCAAACTTTACATGGAACTGGGCGGCAAGCTCTTCGACGACCACCATGCGTCACGCGTGCTCCCGGGATTCAAGCCCGACTCCAAGCTGCGTATGCTCGCACAGCTGCGCGACAGCATAGAAATAGTCATCGTCGTATCGGCCGATGACATAGAGAAGAACAAGATGAGGGCCGACCTCAGCATCACCTATGACGAGGATGTGCTGCGACTGCGTGAGGAGTTTATGAACAGACACTTCATGGTGGGCAGCGTGGTCATCACCCATTACAACGGCCAGCACGCCGCCGACCAGTTCCGCCACCGCTTAGAGAGGCTCGGCATACGCAGCTATGTGCACTACCTCATCGACGGCTATCCGCACAATGTCGAGCTGATAGCCAGTGAAGAAGGGTTTGGCAAGAACGACTATGTGGAGACCACACGCGAGCTGGTCATCGTCACCGCTCCGGGGCCTGGCAGTGGCAAGATGGCGGTCTGTCTCTCTCAGCTTTACAACGAGAACAAGCGCGGCATCAGGGCGGGATATGCCAAGTTCGAGACATTCCCCGTGTGGAACCTCCCGCTGAAGCACCCCGTGAACATTGCCTACGAGGCCGCTACGGCCGACCTGAACGATGTCAACATGATCGACCCGTTCCATTTGGAGGCCTACGACAAGATTGCCGTCAATTACAACCGCGACATCGAGATTTTCCCTGTCCTCAATGCACTCTTCGAAGGCATCTATGGCGGCAGCCCCTACAAGTCGCCTACTGACATGGGTGTCAACATGGTGGGATTCTGCATCAGCGATGACGAGGTGTGCTGCAATGCCTCTCGCGACGAAATCATCCGACGCTATTACAATGCTACGAACAAACTGGCTGAAGGGGCCGACAATGAAAGCGAGGTCAATAAAATCCTGATGCTCTTCAACCAGGCACACATCACCACAGCCTACCGACGTGTCACCGTGGCAGCGGCTGCCAAGAAGGAACTGAGCGGACACACCGCAGCAGCGATGGAGCTGGACGACGGCACCATCATCACGGCCAAGTCATCGCCGCTGTTAGGATGCTCCGCAGCACTGCTGCTGAACGTCACAAAACACTTGGCTGGCATCGAGCACGAGGCAAGACTCATACCGCAAAGCCTCATTGAGCCTGTGCAGAAGACAAAGACCGAATATCTGGGAGCACGTAATCCGCGCCTGCACACTGACGAGGTGCTGGTGGCGCTGAGCGTGCTGAGCCGCACCGACGAACAGTGCCGACGAGCATTGGAACAGCTGCCCAGACTGCGCAACTGTCAGGTGCACAGCACGGTGATGCTCAGCGAGGTGGACAGGAAAATCTTCAAGAAACTGGGCTGCGGCCTGACATGTGACCCCGTAAAGAAGAAATAAAGACAGACATGACCTACGCAGTAATTGGAACAGGGGCCATCGGCGGCTATTATGGTGCACGCCTGGCACAGAGCGGAAAGCAGGTACACTTCCTGCTGCACAGCGACTACGACTATGTGAAGGAACATGGCCTGCAGGTGGATTCGTGCAACGGCTCGTTCCACTTGGAGCCAGTCCTTGCCTACAACGACACAAAGCTCATGCCCAAGGCCGACGTGGTGCTGGTATGCCTGAAGTCGGTCAACAACCACCTGCTGCCCACCCTGCTGCCACCGCTGCTGCATGAGAACACGCTGGTGGTGCTCATTCAGAATGGCATCGGAGTGGAGGAAGATGTGCAGCAGGCCTTCCCTAACGTGCAGCTGGCGGCAGGACTCGCCTTCATCTGCTCGGCCAAATGTGAGCACGGACGCATTGACCATCAGTGCTATGGGCAAATCAATCTGGCTGGATACTCCTGCCGCCAAGAGGAAGTGCTGCATCAGGTTTGTGCCGATTTCAACGCTGCCGGTGTGAAAGCCGGATTGGTGGAGTATCACGAGGCGCGATGGAAGAAAGCCGTGTGGAACATGCCCTTCAACGGAATGACAGTGGCACTGCACACACAGACAGACACGCTCCTGCAGCACCCCGCTACACGGCAGCTCATACGACAGCAGATGATGGAAGTGATAGGCGCTGCACAGCATCTGGGGGTCAAGAACATTGACGAGACGTTTGCCGACCTCATGATCAGCATGACCGACGACATGACGCCCTATTCTCCCTCCATGCGGCTCGACTACGACTTCCACCGCCCCATGGAGCTCCACTATCTCTACGCTCGCCCCATACAGATAGCCGCCAGCGCTGGCTACCCCATGCCACGCCTGGAGATGCTCATGCGGGAACTGCAGTTTCTACAATCACAGAACCAATAATCACTAAAACAAATATGAAAACAAACTATCCCAAAATCGGTATTCGCCCAACCATCGACGGACGTCAGGGCGGTGTACGTGAAAGCTTAGAAGAGAAAACAATGGCCTTGGCCAAGGCAGTGGCCAACCTGGTGACCAACAACCTGCGCAATGGTGACGGCTCACCGGTGGAGTGCGTCATAGCTGACAGCACCATAGGCCGAGTGGCGGAGAGTGCTGCCTGCGCAGAGAAGTTTGAGCGTGAGGGGGTGGGAGCCACCATAACCGTCACCTCATGCTGGTGCTATGGCTCAGAGACGATGGACATGAACCCACACTATCCCAAAGCTGTCTGGGGATTCAATGGCACAGAGCGGCCGGGCGCCGTTTATCTCGCTGCAGTGCTGGCGGCTCACGCACAGAAGGGACTGCCCGCCTTCGGCATCTACGGCCATGATGTGCAAGACCTTGACGACAACACCATACCCGCTGATGTGGCAGAGAAAATACTGCGCTTTGCACGGGCAGCTCAGGCTGTGGCCACGATGAAGGGAAAGAGCTATCTGTCAATGGGCAACACTTGCATGGGCATAGCTGGAAGCATTGTCAATGCCGACTTCCTGCAGCATTACCTCGGCATGAGGACAGAGTATGTGTCGCTGGTGGAGATACTGCGGCGTGTAGACTTCGGCATCTACGACAAGGAGGAACTGGCAAAAGCAATGGAATGGGTAGAGCAATACTGCAAGCCACAGGAAGGACACGACTACAACGAAGACCGTCCTCTCTTCCCCGGCACACCGATGACATCATTCAACGGAAAGGGCAAAGGCAAGAACCGGGAGGAGAAAGATGCCGACTGGGAGTTCACCGTCAAGACGATGATGATCATCCGCGACCTCATGGAGGGCAATCCCCGCCTGCTGGAGATGGGCTACAAGGAAGAGGCACTGGGACACAATGCCATAGCTGGAGGCGTGCAGGGACAGCGGCAGTGGACTGACTATAAGCCGAACTTCGATTTCCCTGAGTCGATGATGTGCACCAGCTTCGACTGGAACGGCACACGCGAAGCAAAGATACTGGCCACAGAGAATGACTTCCTCAATGGCATGGCGATGCTCTTCGGACACCTGCTCACCAACCGTGGCGTGATGTTCTCCGACATACGGACCTACTGGAGTCCCGAAGCAGTGAAACGTGTGGCAGGAACAGCACCGACAGGCATGGCCGAGGGAGGATTCATACACCTCATCAACAGCGGAGCCACCACGCTCGATGCCACGGGTGCCATGACAGATGCTGAGGGGCAGCCCACGATGAAGGAGCACTGGAACATCACCGACGACGATGTCAAGGCTTGTCTGAAGGCTACCAGCTGGATGCCCGCTGACCGCGACTACTTCAGAGGCGGGGGCTACAGCTCGCATTTCGTCACAAGAGGCGGCATGCCGATGACCATGATGCGTGTGAACATCGTGGAAGGTCTGGGACCCGTCATGCAGCTCGCAGAAGGATGGACGGTGGAGCTCGACCCGAAGACGCACGACATCCTTGACAAGCGCACCGACCCCACATGGCCCACCACATGGTTCGTTCCCCGTCTGGACGAGAGAAAGGACTGCTTCAAAGATGTCTATTCAGTGATGAACTGCTGGGGAGCCAACCACGGTGCCATAGCTTACGGACATATAGGCGCCGACCTCATCACCCTGTGCTCCATCCTGCGCATCCCTGTCTGCATGCACAATATATCCGATAAAGACATCTTCCGTCCTGCCGCCTGGAACGCCTTTGGCATGGACAAGGAGGGTGCCGACTACCGTGCCTGCCACAACTTTGGCCCTATCTATAAGTAACCATCACAGTAATCTCCATCATTATTTTCGTCATTTGAGCGGCCTAAGAGGCCGCCACCACCGAAAAATCTCCTTTATATTAATTTTCGTCATTTGAGCGGCCTGAGAGGCCGCCCCCACCAAAAAAAATGCACACACGAGAAGAACAGATGCAGGCTTTCGGGCGACTGCTCGACGTGCTCGACCAGCTGCGTGAGAAATGCCCCTGGGACCGCAAGCAGACCAACGAGAGCCTGCGCCCCAACACCATAGAAGAGACATTCGAGCTTTGCGATGCCATCATGCGCAACGACAGTCACGACATGAAGAAAGAGCTGGGCGACGTACTCATGCACGTATGCTTCTATGCCATGATAGCCCGCGAAGAGGGACAGTATGACATTGCCGACGTGCTCAACACAGAGGCCGACAAGCTCATCTTCCGGCATCCACACGTCTACCACCACAGCCAGGTGGGAGCAGAGCATCCCAGACCCCTACCCTACAAGCCCGAAGACGACCAGACCAGCGATGACTTCTCCACTGCCAAGACCAGCGGAGAGGTGCTGCAGAACTGGGAGCAGATCAAGCTGAAGGAGAAGGACGGCAACAAGAGTGTCCTGGGTGGAGTGCCAGCTTCGCTGCCAGCGCTCATCAAGGCCTACCGCATACAGGACAAGGCGCGCAACGTGGGCTTCGACTGGCAGAAGAAAGAAGATGTGTGGGACAAAGTGCATGAGGAGCTGGCAGAGCTTGAAGCCGAGCTGAAGCGCGAGGACAAGGAGAAAAGCACCGACGAACTGGGCGACTTCCTCTTCGCCGTCATCAATGCGGCCAGACTCTACAAGCTCAACCCCGACAATGCGCTGGAGCGTACCAATGCCAAGTTCATACGCCGATTCAACTACATCGAACAGCACAGCATACGTGCCGGCCGCCCACTCACAGAGATGACGCTCGAGGAAATGGATCAGCTATGGAATGAGGCAAAAAACAACGAGACGGCCGGCAACGACATCTAATCATGATACCTATCTTTTATTAAACTTAACGATTATGCAGGACAAACGACATCACTCAAGCACGCTTTCTTTGGCTATCGTCTTCATTCTCACATTGGGCAGCTGTAACATTAGTAAACAGCAGCATTATGAATTTGAAGAGGTGTCACCCATCAAGCAAATATCCGACACCACCATCTATGGCATTTGCGGGGCACAGTCCACTGCCAACAGGCTGCAGCTCATCACCGACAGCGAGGACACACTCTATTTCGATGTGACCGAAGCAAGGAAGAAAGGCATGATTTTGCCCAGCTACAGGAGAGGTGAAAACCTGTGCATTGTGGCAGACACCACAGGCACTCGTGCCTTGACAGTCATCAACAAAGACCAGTTGCTGGGCGAATGGGTCATTCCCAGCCCTTACGATGGCAGTTCGCCTTCAGGCATCATCATCAAGGACAATGGCGATGCCGAAAGCTTCGGCCAGCAGGGCGACATCATCTACAAGGCATGGCGCATCTTCAACGGCCAGCTACAAATCGTAGAGACGCGCGATGACGATACTGGACTCTACACCGTCCACACCTACGACATCACCCGAATGACTGCCGACTCACTCTATCTGTCGAATGTCAATGAAGACGAGACCTTCGAGTTCGGACGCTATGTTCCTGAGCCAGAGACAGACTTAGGCATCTCCTTCGAAGATGACGACATGGACAACTACGACATCAACTGGTAGCCATTCTCCCTCTCACCCACAATGCCCACAATGCCCACAAAAGCTTGGTGGGCATTGTGGGCATTGTGGGCTTGGTGGGCTTTTGTGGGCCTACTCTAAAAACGCTCCCCCTTCCTTCATCACAAACTCCACCTTGGCCTTCCGCCCCAGCTGCGGCTTCTCCCATTCGCCGCCCAGCACCTGAATGACGCAAGGCTTGGTGACATCGACCCTTTCAAGTGCTTCCTCAATGGTAAGCGCATCGCCACGCCCCTGACGGTCGACGGTGATGTCATACCTTACGCGGTATCTCGACAGCAAAGGCACCTCCTCGCACAGTGCATCGGCAAGCAGCGAGGCCACGACGTGGGCACCATAGACGTTGTAGTGAGTGTTGTCCTGACGTCCCTTGGGCACCGAAGGCTCTTCGTCGGGCAGGAACCACATGTGCAGCTTCTTCGATGCTTCTGTGCCCAAACCCTGCTCCAGGTCGTGGGTGATCTGGTTGGCATCAACGAAATGGCAGTTCATGCGCTGGGCCACATCACGGGGAGCCACGCGATAGAGTCCGTGAGTATCGATAAGTGTGTCACCCTCAATCATTTTTACGCCATCTGTAAAAGTAGTGGTGCGCAGCTTCTCGTCATCGTCATTCTCAGGCGCCACTACAAAGAAGTTGCGGCGCACCACGCAGTTCATCATGATGGGTATGCCGCCATGCTCACGTGTCTCGCGCACGAACTTTGCCAGATTGTAGTCAAACGTCGAGCCCGGGTCAGTATGTCTGTCGGCCTTCGGCTTCTCGTCGTTATGTCCGAACTGGATGATGACATAGTCGCCGGGCTTCATCTTCTCTAAAACTTTGTCCCATCGTCCTTCATCAATGAAACTCTTCGACGAGCGTCCGTTGACAGCATGATTGTCCACATGGATGAAGTCGGCATCGAAATAACACTGCAGTGCCATTCCCCATCCTCGCTCCTGCTTGCCTCCGCTGATGTCTTTGTTGGCAGCAGTAGAATCGCCGATGATGAAAATGGTTGTCACTTTCTGTTCCGTTGAGGCTGTCAGCACAAGCAATGCCACAGTCACCAAGCTCATGAGTTTTAATAGTCTTGACATGTTCAGTAGATGATTTTGTTTGTTATATGTGTGCAAAGGTACGAATATCATTTGAAATAACCATATAAAAACGAGAAAAAGAAAAACGGTAAAAAGCTTGTCGGTTTTGTTTTTTTTGCTTAACTTTGCGGCAACTGAACAGTCATCATGGAAAGAATGTCTTTACCGGAAGCCTTTGTCAAGACCACAGTCGACCTGATGGGCGAGGAGCGCTTCAGCCGTTATCTGGCGTCCTTCGGCGAGGAAGTGCCTGTCAGCATACGCATCAATCCTAAAAGGATGGAGGGTGAGAGGTGGAGCGTGGAAGGTGGCGAACCTGTGCCTTGGTGCCGCCACGCTTATTATCTCTCTGAGCGTCCCAACTTCACTTTTGATCCATTGCTCCACGCAGGTTGCTACTACGTGCAGGAGGCCGCCTCCATGTTTCTCGACGAAGTGCTGCGGCAGCATCTGCCCGCCCTGAATCAGCAACCCTCATCTCTCATCTCTCAACCCTCAACTCTCATCTCTCAACCCTCAACCCTCAACTCTCAACCCTCATCTCTCAACTCTCAACTCTCAACTCTCATCTCTCAACTCTCATCTCTCAACTCTTTAGACCTTTGTGCAGCCCCTGGCGGCAAGTCTACGCTGATGAGGAGTGCTTTGCCTGAGGGCAGCGTGCTCTATAGCAACGAGCCCGTGGCCAAGCGTGCCAGCATCCTGTTGGAGAACATCACGAAATGGGGCTATCCCGGCAGCATCGTCACTAACAGCTATCCCCGCGACTATGTGCGCTCCGGGCTGATGTTCGACCTCATCCTCTGCGACGTGCCCTGCTCGGGCGAGGGCATGTTCCGCAAAGACCCGCAGACCATCGGCGAGTGGAGTCCGCAGAACGTGGAGAAGTGCTGGCGCCTGCAGCGCGACATTGTCAGCGACGCATGGCAGTGCCTCAGCAGCGGCGGCCTGCTTATATATAGTACGTGTACATTTAATATAAAGGAGAACGAGGAGAACATCCGCTGGATCATGGACACCTTCGATGCTGAGTTGCTGCCGGTAGCTACCGACCCCTCATGGGGCATCACCGGCTCGCTGCTCAAAGACTTCGATGCTCCCGTCTATCGCTTCATCCCAGGCATCACCCGCAGCGAGGGATTGTTTATGGCAGTGCTGAGGAAAGGCGGTTCTCCCCTACCCTGCCCCACGAAGGAACAGAAGAAAGGGCACAGAGGCGTCAAGAGCCAAGTGCTTCAGGTCATGTCGCCCATCCCTCACAGAGAGGGGCTGGAGGACAGCGGCGTGGACTTGACCTTCGCCCAGGCCATTGCCTATCTGCGCGGCGAGGCGCTGGTGCTACCCGCCGAGGTGCCCAGAGGCATTGTCAACGTCACCTTCATGGGCCATCCGCTGGGACAGGTGAAGAACCTCGGCACACGTGCCAACAACCTCTATCCCAAGGAGTGGCGCATCAAATCCACCCGTATCCCTACCACCTTCGTCTCACCTCTCATCTCTTAACTCTCAACCCTCATCTCTCACCCCTCAACTCTCATCTCTCACCCCTCAACTCTCATCTCTCAACCCTCATCTCTTAACTCTCATCTCTTAACTCTCATCTCTCAACTCTCAACTCTCAACTCTAAGAGCATGAAGCAATACTTAGACATCCTTGACCGCATCCTGCGGGAAGGCACACAGAAGGGCGACCGCACAGGCACAGGCACCCTCTCCATCTTCGGCACACAGAGCCGCTATGACCTGAGCAAGGGTTTCCCCCTTCTCACCACGAAGAAACTGCACCTAAAGTCGATTATCTACGAACTGTTGTGGTTTCTGCAGGGTGACACCAACGTGAAGTACCTGCAGGAACACGGTGTGCGCATCTGGAACGAATGGGCTGACGAGAACGGCGAGCTGGGCCCTGTCTATGGTCATCAGTGGCGCTCGTGGCCCGACTACGACGGCAGCAGCATCGACCAGATTCAGATGGTGCTCGACCAGATAAGGAACAATCCCAACTCACGGCGCATGATGGTCTCGGCATGGAACGTGGCAGAGGTGAACAAGATGGCGCTGCCTCCCTGTCACACCATTTTCCAGTTTTATGTCGCCGACGGGAAACTGTCGTTGCAGCTCTATCAGCGGAGTGCCGACACCTTCCTCGGCGTGCCGTTCAATATTGCCTCCTATGCCCTGCTCTGCATGATGATGGCGCAGGTCACAGGACTGCAGCCCGGCGAGTTCATTCACACCACAGGCGACACCCACCTCTACCTGAACCATCTCGAGCAGGCACGGCTGCAACTCACACGTGAGCCGCGTCCGTTGCCCGTGATGAGAATCAACCCCGACGTGAAAGACCTCTTCAGTTTCCAGTATGAGGACTTTCAGTTAGAGGGCTACAACCCCTGGCCGCACATTAAAGCCGAAGTCAGCGTGTAGAAGTAACCTACCTTACCTACCATTACCTACCTTACCTACCTTACCTACCAAATAATGTATAAGCGGCTGATTATTATGATGGCAATTCTTGGAACACTCTTTGCCTGTAAAAGCAAGGAGGAGACCACACAGCAGAAAAATGGCAGCGATGTCATCACCACTGCCCATGAGAAAGACAAGCCTGCTATGCCTGAAGGTCGGCTGATGAGGGTGACCTACTTCCGTCAGGGCATGATGATAGAGGAGTTCAGTCGATTTGAATTGCAACGCCAGCCCGAAGGATGCACGCTGACCTTCCGGCACTACAGCGACAAATTGTCCTTTGAGGTGAGCGACACGCTGCTCGATGCCGCTCGTCGCATCATCGAACAGGAGCGTATGTATGAATATGCTCCCAACTACTCGCTCGATTCAGATATAGAGGTTTCTGACGGCTACTTTTGGGCCTTTGAAGCCTGGTTTGAAGGCGACCGGCATCTTTCCTCTGGCGGTGAGCAAGCCGGTCCCGATGGCAATGGCCTTTACCTGATGGGCAATCTGCTGAGAGATGCTGCCCGCCGGGTGTTTGAAGCCGCCAGCAAATAAGGCATCTCCTTACCAATCATCCGTTCTGAAGGGGAAGAGGGGCAGTCCGGCGCCGTTCTTCACATTGCCTATCTGGTAGTTCTTGAAGCAGTAGCGCACGGCCACAGGATGCTCCACCTCGGGGCTGCTCACAGCGATGCCCTCATCCCAATAGCCGCCACCGGGCCGCCAGTAGTGCACAGCCTTGGCGGGGTGGAACACACGGTCATCGCCAGCCACCTCAAAGCCCACGATGTCTTCGAAACGGCTCATGGCACCGTACTCGTCCTGCAGGTGGATGCAGACGGTGCTGTCCTTCACCATCATATCCTTGTACGACGAACTTTTATACCACACCTGCTCATAGCCGTAGTCACGGTTCAGCGCCGTATAGGCCAGACGCTCGCCCACCTGCCGCTTCTGCGCCGGGTGTATCTGTGTCGTCTCGTAGGGATAGACCAAGTCATTGGTGCTTACCAGCGAACTGTTGGGGATGATTTGCTGTGCCCTGTACTGCTGCTCACGCAGACGTGCACCCCAGTCGGCGTTCACATTGTCGTAGTGATAGGGAGCAATCTCGACGAAGTAGAAGGGAATCTCGCCCAGTCCGAACTGCCCGCGCCACTGCTCCACCAGCAGCTTCAGGCGCTCGGAATACTGATTGCCGGGATCGCCCACGTTGGAGCAGCCCTGATAGAAGAGGATGCCCTTCACAGTATAGTTTAATATGGGGTTGAACGTGCCGTTGCCCCAGAGCAGTGCACGCTGGTAGTCCCATTCCGGCTTGAAGTTGACAATGCCCATCGAGTCGGTCGGCTCGTTGGTATGCTTCTGCAGGTTTTCCTTCGTCAGCCAGCTCTCCACACGCGAGCCGCCCTTGTTGGCCTCGATGATGCCGACGGGCATGTTCAGCGTCTGGCTCAGCAGGCGTGCAAAGAAATAGCCTGTGGCCGAGAAGTCACCCACCGTCTGCGGCGAGCACACCTTCCACTGGCATTGCGCATCGTCCTGCGGCTCCATGCGCATGGTACTGGGAATCTTCAGCGAGTGCACACCGGGATGGTTCACGGCGTCGAGGATGACCTCGTTGTGGTCTTCCACCGGACAGTTGCCGAAGCCCCTGACAGGCATCTCCATGTTCGACTGTCCGGCGCACACCCACACCTCGCCCACCAGGACGCCACTGATGCTGACCGCCTCGCCGTCGTCGAAGGTGATGGTCTGCGGCTCAAAGCTGGCTTTCGGCGTCTTCACCTTCACCAGCCAGCGACCGTCCTTGTCGGCTGTGGCCGTCACCTTGTCTGTGCTCCATGAGGTTGTCACCGTCACCTTCTGCTTCGGCTTGTCCCATCCCCAGAGCCTCACCTCCGTCTGCTGTTGTATCACCATGTCGTTGCCAATCATGTGCGGAAGACGCACACGGGCCTCGGCGCTCGCTGTCACGACGGCCAGGGTCATTGCTGCTATCACTCGTTTCATCATTTGTTATTAGGTTTAATATTTCAACGTGTTGTAAGTTCTTTTTCTTGTCATGTTTTTCGGAACACAAGGCAAAAATAAGAATAAAAAATGATTCGGCAAAATATTTTGAGACATAATTCACCTCAAGTCGGAAAAAAGCACTACCTTTGCACCGAATCTAAGAATCACACCAAAGATGGAGAAACTGGACGAAACCGACTTGCAGATACTTCGCACGCTGCAGCGAAATGCCAAACTGACAACCAAGGAACTGGCCGACGCGGTGCACCTGACGCCTACGCCCGTGTTTGAGCGGCAGAAACGGCTGGAACGGCAAGGCTACATCAGGAAGTATGTGGCGGTGCTCGACGCCGAGAAGTGCGGCCTGGGCCTGCTGGTGTTCTGCAAGGTGAAGCTGAAGCAGATGAACCGCGAGATAGCCGAGGCCTTCGTGCGTCGCATCCAGCGCATACCCGAGGTGACGGAGTGCTACAACACTTCGGGCGAATACGACTACCTGCTCAAGATTCGTGCCCACGACATGAAGCAATATCAGGAGTTTGTGCTCAACAAGCTGGGGGCCATCGAGAGTTTAGGTTCTTTAGAGAGCACCTTTGTCATGGACGAGGTCAAGCACTCCTACGGCCTGAACATCTGAAAGAACACATGCACCAGAATAGTCCCTTCGGGACTTTGCTGCGCCTTGCCCACCGCGTAGCTCAATGCGCAGCCATCACTTAGCCGCCGCAGACTTTTATCCTCGAACTTACTCCACTTCAAGCTGCTCTATGCGCTTCTCCATGTCGCGGTAGGCCTGGTTGAGGTCGCCCTGTGTGATGTCGATGTCGCGGTTGACAGGACGGTCGGGGTCGCGCAGGGAGTGTGAGAAGAGCCACTCGTAGGTTTTGTAGGTATAGAAATAGCGTGCCAGCGCTCCGTGCGATGCACCCGGCAGCCAGTCGAAGCGCAGTCGGCTGGTGATGCCGGCCTGCTTCATGCGGTTGACGACGACCTGCGACTCTCTGACGCTGACCGCCTTGTCGGCCGTGCCGTGTATGATCCACAGCGGTGCCTCACCCATACGGCTCTGGTCTTTCAGCGTGCAACCGCCGCAGAGGGCCATGGCCGCAGCCACCTTCTCGGGATAAGTGCCCACGAAGTCGAGTGTGCCGTAGCCGCCGAGGCTCATACCCAAGACGTAGATGCGGTTGTGGTCGTAGGCATAGTCATTGTTGTCGAGCCACTCCAGAATGTCGTTCAGCTTCTTCGGATTCCACGGTCCGCCAGGGTTCTGCGGTGTGATGACCAGCGCAGGTACCTGGCGCCCCATCTTGATGGCAGCCACCGTGCCGTAGCGCAGGGCTCGGTTGAGGTCGCGTCCGCAGAGGCTGGCGCCGTGAAGGAAGAGCACCAGCGGCGTGGACTCCTGCGTGTAGTAATAGTCCTCGGGGGTATAGACCCAGAAGTTATAGCCTCCGGGTATGACGTTGCGCTTGGCAGACAGCAAGTCGGTGCCCTGCGCGAAAGCGGTGATAAGTGAAAAGTAAAAAGTGATAAGTAATAAGCACTTCTTTATCATAGCTCTATTATTTTTATAATTCTTACTCGGTCTCTCAACTCTCAACTCTCATCTCTCAACCCTCATCTCTCATCTCTCAACTCTCAACTCTTAACTCTCAACTTGTAAATCATCGTTCCGCGACAGCCTACGACGAGACTGTTGCCCACCACGCAAGGTGACGACTCGAAGTTGGCCCCCATCGCCTTCTTGCATAGCACCTCGCCATCCTTGCCCCTGACGACGTATGCCACGCCGTTGGCATCGGCAGTAAAGACGAAGAACTCGCCCTTCTCATTGGTGAATCCCACGGGCGATGTCCAGCAGAAGTTGCCGTAGCCTACGGTGTAGCGCACCTGTCCGTCGCTGGTGCTGATGGCTGTCAGCTGTCCGCGGTCGGGATGAGCGCTGTTGCGGCAGATGTTGGCGAAGATAAGTCCCTCGCAGTCGCCCTGCCCCAGGAGCGGAGTGGCATACATGCCGCCGTCGAGAATCTTGGAACCCAGGTCTACGCGGTTGCAGTCGATGAAGCTTTCCCACACCACCTCGCCAGTCAGGGCTTTCAGCTTCAGGAAGCGGCAGCGGCCTTGGGTGCCCTGCTTGTCCACCTCGCACGCGCTATATAAATAAGGAGTATGGTCTTCTATGCGGCAGACGATGGTGCCGTCGCTGTCGTCGAGGTTCTTCACATGCCACACCGGGCGCATCGTGTTCAGGTTGACGCCTACGATATTGCCGTGATTGTCAGAGAAGAATCCGTAGTTGCGATAGACGCAGAGGCTCGACTCTATGCCTGGCGCAGCGCCGTTGACCCTGTAGCGCAGGGTGCTGACGCGCCGCAACACGCCGTTAGCCTGTCTCTCAAACTTGAAGAGGCTGCCGTTCTCGCCCGGCCAGAACAGGTAGCCGCCAGCCACGATGGGCGATGAGTCGAAGGCCTGCCATCCGCGCCAGGCCCGTGGGTCTTGGAAGAAGGTACCGCGCTGATGGCTGGTCAACGAGAAAGCCTGACAGCCCAGCGGCTCGCCCTTGGGAACGCCCTGACCTACGTAGAGGTTCATCAGTTCGGGGTCCATCGACATGGTGCCTTTCACCACATTGTGCAGGTCAAGAGCCGTGCGCGAGGGCTTGCCCGTCTCGAAGTTCAGGAAGAAAGCCTCGCCACAGAGCGAGCCTACCATGATTTCCTCGGGGCCGAAGTCTGCGGTCAGCGGTGCGCCGCCGTTGCGGATGCTGTCCATCTCAGCCTCTGTCCAATGGGCGTAGAGGGGCTGCCCTGTCCATCCTGTGCCTCCGCCCCACTGGCCGAACTTCGTCTCGGCGCGTCCGTAGGGTGTCTCAAAGCTCCATGCCACCTCTATCTCCTTCGGCGTACCCTCGATGTGCCCGTTGAAGGAGGCATCGCGCAGCAGCGTGCGACGGAAGGTCATCACACGGTCAGGACGGTCGTAGAGGTCGTCGTAATACATGAGCGGACGAAGCATAGAGTCCACATTCTCAACAACATATCTCATGTCAGCAACAGAGGCGTATGCTGTGTCGGGCAGCGACAGCTCCTCCAAAGTGGGGGCTGGTGTCACCTCCTCAACAACAGCAGGCGTCGCGTCGGTCTTCTTCTGCTGACAGGAGCAAGCCGTCAGTAAAATGAGCCATTGAACGATAAGCAATAATCTACGCTTCATCCTCATTTCTTAAACCTCTGGCAGAATTTCTCGCCTTCTTGATAGCCCTCTTCGTAGAGGCGCTCCAGCTTCTCCGGGTCGCGGCAGATGCGGTCTACCTCCATAGGTTTTTGCGGACGTATGACCACCACCTCGCCCCAGTTCTCCATTCGCTCCACCAGCTCCAACTGACGGTTGTAGACCTCTACGCGGCGGCTCAGCGCCACACGCAGACGCGGATAGTCGGTGTAGATGAAGCGTGGCACCTTGCGGTCGTTCTCCTTCGAGCGGAAGCCACGGTTGCGGGTCATCACCACCACGTTGAAGGGATGGCCCATAGCGATGGAGTGTTCCACAGGGATGGAGTCGACAATGCCGCCGTCGAGCATGGGCTTGCCGTCGACGTCGGTGATCTGTGCCACGTAAGGCAGGGAGCTGCTGGCTTTCACAATGGCCATCATACGTTGGCGGTCGGTCTTCTCGCTCAGATATTCGGCCAAGCCCGTCTGGCAGTTGGTGCACACCATCTCAAACGTGGCGGGATTGTTGGCGAAGGTCTCGTAGTCGAAGGGCAGAATGTCGTTGGGAAAGCGCTCGTAGAGCAGGTGGGGGTCGAAGATGCTGCCTTTCACGATGAGGTTCTTCAGCGAGATGTAGCCATACTTGCGCAGCAGGTCGATGTTCGAATAGCGTGCGCGCCGAGGCTGCTGGCTGATGTAGCTCATGCCGTTGCAAGCACCTGCCGACACGGCTACGACGTAGGGAAAAGTGACGCTGTGCTTCATAAACGCATCAAGCACACCACAAGTGAAGACGCCGCGCATACCGCCGCCTTCAAGCACCAATCCCGTGTTCCTTTCAAGCCGTTCCATGCTTTCCGCCTGCAAAGTTACGAAAAGTTGAGAGCAAAACAAAAGAAATTCATTTCTTTTTTTTTGCCGAGGCGCAGGAGTTTCCTTGAGCAAAGCGAAAAACTTCGCCAACTTGTTGGTAAAGTTACTTAATTTTACTGAATAATTTGCGGAGTTTGTAATAAAAATTTCGTTATTTCTATTTTATTGATTACTTTTGCGGCGTTAAAACTAAAAAACTTCAGAAAGCGCATGCCGATGATGGATGAACTATTACAGCAGATGCCGCCTATCACATTGGAGCAGATGAGCAGCGTGAAGCTGATGAACCGCACGGATACCAAATTCGTGACCACCATGCCGCGACTGCTGCAACTGCTGCAGATGGCCCAGAACGACTATTTCGTACAGGACATCAACGGCGAGCGCAATATGCTCTACGACACCACCTACTTCGACACCGACTCCTTCGCCATGTACTGCGAGCACCAGCACGGCTATGCCCTCCGGCAGAAGATACGCTTTCGCACCTACGTCAGCTCCCACCTGCAGTTCATGGAAATCAAGACGAAGAACAACCACGGACGCACGAAGAAAAAACGCATAGAGGTGACCGATATGAACCTGGAAGACAGCGTGAAGCGCGACTTCATAGCCCAGCGCTTGCGCTTCGACGTGGACACGCTGCAGCCTCACATGCACAACTTCTTTCATCGTGTGACGCTGGTGAACAAAAAGATGACCGAGCGCCTGACCATCGACACACAGCTGGAATTCAACAACCTGCTGTCGGGACAGAGCCGCGAGATGGGGCCGCTCGTCATCATTGAGCTCAAGCGCGACGGACTTGTGCCTTCACCAGTATTAGAGATGTTGCGCCTGCTGCACGTACATCCCCACGGATTTAGCAAATACTGCATGGGCGCAGCCATGACCAATCCCGCGCTGCCCGTCAACCGATTCAAGGAGAGGCTGCGATACGTGGAAAAGACCATTGTCACTCTCAACCCTTAACTCTCAACCCTCATCTCTCAACTCTTAACTCTCAACTCTAAACTCTCAACCCTCAACTCTCAACAATATGGAACAATTCTTGAAAGAAATCCTCATCGGCGAGTTCAGCAATATTCTGCTGAGATTCGTGCTTTGCTCATCGGTCATCTTCCTGCTCATCGACCGGCTCTACTATCCCAAGAGCAAGCGCCGCGACTTCTACTTCACGTTCATGCTCATCTCCGTCGTCATCTTCTTCCTCGTCTACTTCATGATGGGCATGGATAGAGGTAAGGCAACGATGGGCGTGGGACTCGGACTGTTCGGCATCTTCAGCATCATGCGATACCGCACCGATGCGATGCCCGTGCGCGAGATGACCTATCTCTTCATCATCGTCTGCCTATCGGTAGTACACGCTATGGCCGACGAGACAGGGCTCTCAGCCATGCAGGTGCTCTGCGACTTTGGAAAACTCGTGGTCATCGACATCATCGTGCTGCTCTTCACCTTCGTCTGCGAGCTGCGGCTCAAGATGCAGTCCACCAAGCTCGTGCAGTATGACCGCATCGACCTCATCAAGCCTGAGAAGCGCGAAGAGCTGAAGGCCGACCTCGAAGAGCGGCTCGGACTCGACATCGTCAGGATTGAGGTGGGAGGTGTCGACTTCCTCCGCGACTCGGCCATCCTGCGCATCACCTATAAAGGCAAGGGAAGAAATAATGTTGACAATCAATATGAAGTAAGAAAATCACAATGGCCAAACACGTTTGTATTGTGATGATGCTGGCTGTGGCCACCGTCATCCCCGCTCATGCACAGAGCGACGACTTCGGCATCTGGACCGAGGCAAGCATAGAGAAGAAACTGAGTAAGAAACTGACCATTGATGCCGATGCGGAGCTGCGCACACGCGACGACGGCTTTGGAGAGATAGACCGATGGAGCGTAGGCATAGGCGCCTCCTATAAGCTCACCAAATGGCTAAAGGCTTCTGTGGGCTACGCGCTCCTCGATGACAACAACCACAAACTCAACGACAAACAGACGAAATATGCCGACTACTGGGGACTGCGCCACCGCCTGAACGTGTCGCTCACAGCCTCGCAGGACTTCGGCGACCTCACCGTGTCCTTGCGTGAGCGCTGGCAGTACACCTACCGCCCGGAGAAGACCGTGAAGCGCTACTCGAATGTAGACAACGACGACTACGACTTTGGCGAGTACCGCGACGACCACACCTATGCGGGCAAGGGCAGCAACAAATGGCGCAACCGTCTGCAGCTGAAGTACAAGCTCACCAAGCAATGGAGGCCTTTCGTCAATGCAGAGAGCACCATCGGCGGCAGTGGCCTCGACAAGATGCGCTATGCCCTGGGCACCGAGTACCGTCTGTCGAAGCAACACTCGTTTGAGCTGAGATACCTCTATCAGCACGTCTACAAGGACGACACCGAGGGCAACTGCCACGTCTTAGGCATCGGCTACTCCTATAGCTTTTAGTCCAAGTCCTCTATAGTCCTCTCCAGTCCTCCCAAGTTGAGCCTCCTACGCGAAAAGCTTGACCAATGGATCAGTTTCCTGAAGACAGGCGATATTCCCGAAAGCTTCGATGCTCAGGGCCTTCCTGAGGCCCGCGAGCGGCTGCGTGTCGACAACCTCCCGGAAAAGGAGCGCCGTGAATATCAGCGCGAGCTGGAGCGTCGCATGGTGGAGAATGACGTCATGAACACTTATTTCATCGACGGCAAGGACGAGGGAGTGAAGGAAGGCGAGAAGAATGAGAAAATGAAAATTGCCCGCAACATGAAGGGCAAGGACTATCCCATTGAGGATATCATTGACATGACGGGCCTCTCTGCTGAGGAGATAGCCGAACTGTAACAAACAGCGAGACGCGCTTCCAAACATCAAGGAAGCGCGTCTCGCTGTTATGTGTCAAAAGATGGATACCCGTTAACTCTTTCTTTTTCACACGAATGACCATAAATGGACACACGCTCGGCTCTGCCGCTTGCTACCAAAGGGACACAAGAATTTCTCATGAATTTTTATGGCAATGATATAGCAGTTGACCCTTTGCAGAAAGGATTTATGCGCAGCCATCCCCTCCCTTCAAGGGGAGGGGCAGGGGTGGGGTCTGTAATGTCAGTAATGTTCCT
>JAEEGL011869730.1_pt1 | contig 30670 bp, 17 predicted proteins | sample 9134231 | NCBI WGS metagenome assembly JAEEGL01 (sample SAMN16246548, study PRJNA631951) | gut metagenome | biome: gut microbiome; feature: rumen; material: fiber-attached | host: Bos | place: Iran: Karaj | collected 2018-10 | reverse complement strand
GATAAAGAGCGGCTACGGTCTCTCGACCGAGAGTGAGCTGAAGCTGCTGCGCGTCATCCGCCGTCTGAAAGAGAACTCACCTATGACCATCAAGTCGAACTTTCTCGGCGCTCACGGCATACCGATGGAATATCGCGGACACCAGGAGGACTACGTGGACCTGGTCATCAACGAGATGATACCGCGTGTGGCGGCCGAGGGGCTGGCCGACTTCATCGATGTCTTCTGCGATCAGGGTTTCTTCACCGTCGAGGATACGGCGCGTATCCTCGAGGCGGGTATCAAATATGGCATGAGGCCCAAGATACACGCCAACGAGATGGCTGTCTCGGGCGGCGTGCAGGTGGGTGTGAAATACAACGCCATATCGGTCGACCACCTGGAGCAGATGGGCGACGCCGAGATAGAATGCTTGAAGGGCACCGAGACGATGCCCACCATACTGCCTGGCTGCGCCTTCTTCCTCAACCTGCCGCTCTCGCCGGCCCGCAAGATGATCGAGGCAGGTCTGCCGGTGGCTATGGCCTCCGACTATAATCCCGGAACCTCGCCCTCGGGCAACATGCAGCTCATCCTCTCGATGGCATGCATCCGCTACCGCCTCACGCCCGAGGAGGCTATCAACGCCACCACTCTGAACACCGCCTACGCCATGGGTGTGAGCAACGAGGTGGGCAGCATAGCTGTCGGCAAGAAGGCCAACTTCTACATCACCAAGCCGATAGCGAGCTACGAGTATATGCCTTACGCCTATGGCGAAAATAAGGTGGAGCGGGTGTTCCTGAACGGGGTGGAAGTGTAGAGGTTGAGTAGTTAAGTAGACAGTAGTTAAGTAGTTAAGACAATAGTGTGATACAGGCAGTCAATATCAATAAGAGTTATGGGGCGTTGCATGTGTTGCGTGATGTGACGCTCACCATTGAACGGGGTGAGGTGGTCAGCATCGTGGGCGCCTCGGGTGCTGGCAAGACTACGCTGCTGCAGATTCTGGGCACGCTTGACCGGGCCGACAGCGGCTGTGTTATGTATGGCGATGTGGATGTTACACGCTTGAAGGAGCGCGAATTGGCACGCTTCCGAAACGAGAAGATAGGGTTCGTTTTCCAGGCCCACCACTTGCTGCCCGAATTCACCGCTGTCGAGAATGTGATGATACCCGCTCTCATCCGAGGCGACAAGCCGGACGACGCCCGACGGCGGGCGTCTGAGTTGCTGGAACACCTGCACTTGGCTGACCGAGCCTTGCACAAACCCGCCGCCCTCAGTGGCGGCGAATGCCAGCGTGTGGCTGTGGCCCGAGCCTTGATGAACAAGCCTATGGTGGTGCTTGCCGACGAGCCCAGCGGCAATCTCGACAGCCAGCACGCGCTTGAGTTGCATGAACTCTTCTTCACACTACGCAAAGAACTGGGGCAGACGTTTGTCATCGTCACCCATAACGAAGAGTTGGCCAATATGGCTGACCGTAAAATCACTATCAGAGATGGAAAGAATACAGAATAACAAGGCGTCAAACCAGCACGTCAACGAGCCTAAGTTTCAGCGTGACAATAAACAGATTGTCTATGGTTTACGACCAGTGATGGAGGCGTTGGGCAGCGGTGCCCAGGTGGAACGTGTGCTCATACAAAACGGCCTCAACAGTTCGCTGATGTCCGAGTTGCGAACGTTGATTAGGGACCATGGTGTCCCATTCCAGTATGTGCCTGTGGAGAAGCTCAACAAGCTGACCTCGGGCAATCATCAGGGGGTGGTGGCCACGTTGGCGGCTGTGAAGTACCAGAGTTTTATGGAGCTGGTGGAACGGGAGGACGCTCCACAGCTGATTGTCATGTTGGATCATATCACCGATGTGCGCAATATGGGAGCCATAGCCCGAACAGCCGAATGTACCGGAGTCGGAGCTCTGGTGGTGCCTGACCGCGGGACGGCGGCGATGAACGAGGATGCCATCAAGACCAGTAGCGGTGCATTGCTGCGGCTACCTGTCTGTCGCGAGCAGAACCTCAAGACCGTTGTCAACTTGGCGCACCAGTGTGGCTATCAGGTGGTGGCGGCAACCGAGAAAGGTGCCGTGCACTATCGTGATGTCGACTTCAGTCGTCCCACGCTACTCGTCATGGGCAATGAAGAGACGGGTATCAGTCCGGAGCTGCTGAAGCTGAGTGATGTGAGAGCCTGTTTGCCCATGGTGGGCGAAGTGGCCTCGCTCAACGTCAGCGTGGCTGCCGGCGTGATGATGTATGAGGCGCTGGAGCAGCGTCGCCGCCTTTGATTCAGCATCGTATCAAAACATCATCGTTGGTTTGACTGCGGTTGAACCATAGTCGGTGAGGAATCGGAATAACCCCGGAGTAACCTTTGCGTTACGACGGGGATTTTTTTTTTCTATGGATGTAATTTATGCTGTCTTTATTTCGCTATTATAGTGAGGGAAAAAGAGCGATGAAAGACGGAAAACCCAAAGTGGACGGGGTGTTAAAATGGGTTAATTTTTTATTTTTTATTATTATTATTTAATCACATGCGAAAAAAAATGTATCTTTGTGCTGGCATTTTGGCGTCCGAAAAGGGGGCGAAATGCGCATGTGTATTTGTGTAAAATATTGAAAAAGAGAAAATAATAGAAGTAATTATATGAAGACAAAGTATTTGCTATTAGGAGCAATTTTTGCTGTTTTTGGCCTTGCTGCACGGGCTCAGGTCTCTGAAATGTACTATCAGGGTTTTGAGTCGGGCGAGTCGATCAACTACAGTGGCACGCCCACAACGGGGGTGAGGTATTCTTCGACAATCCGTAGCGGCGGTAACCGTTCGTTGAAGCTGGTGCAGAATTCCACACAGAGTGTGGAGGTCATCCTCGACACCATCGACTTCACGCAGAACACGACGCTGCGATACATCGCGTTGCGATTTGACCACATCTGCCGCATACCGATAAATTCGTCGGAGGACAATGCAATGGCAATGATTTACTACAAGCGTGCCAATCAACCGTCCTGGACGCCTTTGTCGAGCCAGGAGTACAACATCTCGGGCGGTAGCGGCACCTACAGTAACGACTTCTACACGATGGGTGCATTCAAAGATGAGTCGTACAGCGATTGGTTGGCGTCGAATGCGCCGAATGTGTCAAACAATCAGTGGCATTCGGAGCGTTTCGACCTGGACAACGTGATGACGTCGTCGGTGCCGGTGAACGAGCGCAAGCTGCTGATCAAGTTTGTGCTTTGGCATCGGACGCTGAACACTTCGCTGGACACGTCGAAAGTGGCATGGTGGATAGACAACATCAAGGTGAGTGCGAGCGCGGAGCGTATGGTGACGCCGACGATTACGATGCTGGAGTATCCGACGGTGGAGTTCTATCCGAACAGTCGAGGTGCACATATCGCACTTGCGGCGTCGACGGCCGTGACGGCTGGTATAAACCCTGATTCGGTGTATTTGGTGTACACTGGAGGCAGTGACCCGACAGAGCACCGGTTGTCGTTGACGCCGGTGCAGGGAATGGCGAACCAATATGAGTGCCGTATCCCATTCTACGGTTACGACACGTTGATGCGATTCTATTGTGTGGCATGCGATGCGACGGGTAATGCGAACCGAGTGACCTATCCGCCGACGGACAACACGTGGGTGGAATACCGGTGTGTGCGAGGCAATACGGTGCAGCCAGGATTGGCGACGCCTGAGTTTGAGGGGACGCTGACGACGACGAACTGTCCGTTTGTGGAGCACGCGGACCACCGGTGCGAGATGGTGTATGACTCGGCGCTGCTGCGAGCGGCGGGCTATGGACCTGGCGCCATCACGGCGTTGCGTTTCAAGGTGGCTGCGAGTGTGAACCAGGCACGAACGGAGCCGCGATTCCAGATTAAGATGAAGAATGTGCCGTCGGATTATGTGGTGACGATGGCGAACGACTACAGATACTACTTTACGACGGAAGCCATGCAGACGGTGTACGACTCGGCGCTGACGATACCGGTGATGCCGTCGAACCTGGAGCAGACGATTGTGTTCCAGGATACGTTCTACTATACGGGCAACGACATCGTGATGCAGATTACGTATGACGGGACGGTGGACCACCCGGCGCCTATTTCGTTGAAGGCCATCCCGAGTTCGGAGAGCAAGAAATCGTTCTACTTCTATAACGGTTCGGCATCGTACGGATACAATCCCTTCACGTCGCCGGACTTCAAGAAAACGTCTCTGTCGGAGAATATGCGTCCGGCGTTCATCTTCACGGAGACACACCTGCAGCCGTTGCTGTACGATGCTGGAATCAGTGAGTTGGTGGACCCGAATTACGACGTGCCGATGACGGAGCATCCGGACAGCCTGACGGTGAAACTGAAAAACTTCGGCGAGCGGGTGCTGAATGCGGTGCGTATTTCCTACATGGTCGACAATACGATTTCTGGCTACTATGATTGGACGGGAACGCTGAACGGCGGCGAGGAAACGAGTGTGCTGATTGCGACGAACGTCAACCTTACGCCCGGCTTCCACCACCTGTGTGTGTGGGTGGAGGATTCGGTGACGTCGAGCGGCCAACTGTACAGAGACCACGAGCCGTACAACGACACGGCCTGTTCGGACTTTGTGGTGTGTGACGGTCCGATGAACGGTGTGCGGAATATCGGCGGAACGAATGCGCACTTCAACACAATCGAGGAGTTTCTCTTCTCGTTGAGCCGCTGCGGAGTGGACGACAGCTTGATAGTGCGTCTGGCTCCGGCCGACTATCCCGGCTTCACGATGCAGGCAGTGCCCGGTGTTTCGGAGAACAACTACATCGTGTTCGAAACACGTCAGTCACCGAGTGGTGCACGTGCGGTGCTGTACAGCGACAGCACGATGGGGCGGACTTCCATAGTGAATTTGGAGAATGCGGACAACATCCGATTCCGGAATATTGACTTCAAGCGCAACAACGGTCCGTTGACCGACATGGTGACGCTGGGCCCCAACAGCGAAAACTGCCGCTTCGAGCAGTGCGGTTTTACAGATATGCTCGGATATGCAGGCAACGAGGTCGCAAGTTTGCGCATCGGGGCGCTGATCAACAGTGGCAATGCCGACAATATGATTGTGGACACCTGTACGTTCAACGGCGGTAATATCGGTGTGAACGTGCGAGGTGCCGCTCCTGACGACCATTCGGAGGGCGTGCTGATTAGCCGCAGCGCCTTTACAGGTCAGTATACGAATGCCGTGAAGGTCGAGTATATGGACAGCATCACAGTGGTTGACAACAGCATGATGGATGTGTCAACTGGAGCGAGCTATGTGCTGCTACTGAACGGATGTGGCGGAGCCGTGAACGTGGAACGAAACAAACTGTACACGAGCTATGGTGCCGGCGCTTTGGCAGTGAACGATGTGGTTGCCACGCAGAACAGACATGCGGTGGTGGCCAATAATATGATTGTGAGTGATGACAACCAGTCGGGTGTGCAGCTCACTACGCCGCTGAATATCATCCAGGGCGAGTGGATTGACGTGGTGTACAACTCGGTGAAGTTGAATGCGCCGACCCGCAACAATATCGCAGCGGCGACCTTCGGCGGCGGCACGCTGAACAACAGCCGGTTCATGAACAACATCGTCGCCTCGTTCGGCGAATTGAACTTTGCGTTGAGCTTCCAGCCCCTGGGCAGCACGACGAATGTGGTCTCCAACAACGACTACTATTCGACAGGAATGGTGATTATCCGCCGAGGCTCATCGGCATTCACGTCGCTGGATGCATGGCGCATGGTGATGACCGAGGATACGATGTCGGTGTCGGTGAATCCGAATTTCCTGAACACGACGTTGGTCGACCTGAGAACGTACAACCGTAACCTGAAGGGTGTGGGCGTTCCCATTGCGGCAGTGACTTCCGATATCTATGGCAATCCCCGAGGCGACAGCGTCAGCTGCCCCGGTGCCTTCGAGTTCTCGTCGCTGCCCTATGACTTCGAGCCCGAGGCTCTTGTGTCGCCCCTGAACGAGACCTGCTATATGCCAGCTTCGGTCGAGCTGGTGGTTCGCATGCGCAACAACGGTATCAATGTTTATGACTCGACGAACACCACGCCGCTGCAGCTGAGATATCAGGTGAACAACGGTACCATCCATACGGTGACAATCAATCAGACCATCCCTGCCGACGACACGGTGTCGGTGCATACGGGCCAGACATTGTCGCTGCCGTCGGGTACGTACAATGACGCGGTTTACACCCTCCGCGTGTGGAACACCTATGCCGGCGACCCGAACCAGACGAACGACACGAATGTGTTCACAGCCATCAGCCGTTATCATCCGGCTGCTCCCGGCAGTTTCACCGACTCAATCAACTATTCGGCCAGCGATACCATCACGCCGACGGTGGGTATCAACACATGGCAGGTGTACGGCAATGCCGGCGCACCGCGTCGCTCGTCGTCAATCTACTGGTACAGCGACTCGACTTCTTCGGAGCCCATCTATGTCGGCCCCACCTTCATCACGGGTCCGCTGCAGAACGACACCACCTATTATATCCGTCAGCGCCGCGCGATGCCTATAGTGCGTATCACGCAGGTGGAGCTGCTGCGCGGAAACAATGTGGTTGGATTGACGAGTCCGATACCCTACTGGCTCGAAAACAACCGTAAGGCTGCGGTGCAGCTGACGAACATCGGCGATGCAACGGCTTATCTTGCCGGAGACACCCTTATGACTGTGTCGCCGACGTCGAGTCTCCACAACAAGGTGTACGTCTTCGGGAATGTGAAAATTGAGCCGGGCGAGTCGTTGGTGTTGCAGTATGTCGGCAACGGCGTTACCGACAGCAGCGTCACTATTCGTACGGGCCTGACTCCCACCTTCGCCTATAACTCCAAAGTGGGCTTCATCTATCGTCACGGCGGTGTGATTGAGGATGCGGTTGTATTTGAGAGTACGACTACCAACTCGACCCAGTGGACCTCGCAAGGTGTGCCCTCGTACATCTGGAACGGTCCGGGATTGACTTTCAGCCAGAATACCGCCGGTATCATCCGTACCAGCTTCAACGGCGGTGTCGGCGACTGGGATATCTCGACGGCCGCATCTCCCATGTTCCTCGGAAATACGAACGAGGAGTGGGTGATGTATGAGGATTATGGCTGCGAGGGCGATTATGCCACTGTGAGAGTGGGTATCATCGCACCTCCGTTGGTGGACATCGACGTGATGCCTGCCATGTTGCCGGAGTCGAGCTGCGGATTGGGTAACGAAGATGTGACCGTCACGGTTTCCAATTTCGGTTCGGATACAATAGCCAATCTGGTGTTGAACTATTGTGCCGGTGCCGACACGGTGACAGATACCCTCGTGGGTGTCATTCTGCCGCACAGCGATACCAACTACACATTCAGTACGCAGCTGAATCTGGCCTTCACCACCGACTCGGTAGTGACGGTGCGTGTGTGGGCTGACTCGTTGGCCGACGACCCCATCAGAACCAACGACACCAGTGTGTCGGTGGTGACTTCGCTGTTCACGCCGGGTGCTCCTACCGCTATAGCCGACCGAGTGGTGCAATACGCCACGAGCGATACAATCACCCACATGCCGACACTCCCAGTGATGCCGGTGTGGTATGACTATGACATGAACCCCGTCGACACAGGTTATACACACATCACCGAGCTGCTTTACGGCAACGGGACGCGTGGAATATCATACCTTGCCCTGAAGCCCGGCGGTGGTCAGGTGGGTACAGCGACGACCACCAACGGCAACACGGCCTTCCCGTCGCCCTACCAATCTACTGCAAAATATGTCAAGCAACAGTACCTGTATACGGCCAGCGACCTTGCTGCCGCGGGTGTGGAGCCGGGCACAATTACGTCGCTCTCGTTCTACCTCGACACTATCCTGGGTAACGTTGCCTCGATAAACTATCTGGATTATACACTCTCCCTTGGAATGACACCCGACACCATCTTTACCGCAACCAACGCCACAGGATGGAAAGATGCTTCGTCGACGGTGTTTACCCGGGATACGCTCACATTGACAGCCAATGATGACAAGGCTTGGGTGACGCATGTGTTCGACACTCCGTTCGAGTGGGATGGTGTGTCAACGGTGGTGGTGCAGGTGGAATACCATCTGAGTGCAAAGGTGACGACGGGTGTGAAGACCGCCTATACCGCTAAATCCAACACCACCCTGCATAAGAATCAAGATGCTCCAATCACGGCCTCAACGGTATCGCTGACGAAGGGTGGCAACCGACCCAATGTCAAGTTTGGAATGCGGTATTATGGTTGCTCGGGTCCAATCACACCGTTCAATGTCACCCTCTCGGGAATGCCTATGCACGATGCTGCTCTCTTCTGGGCCGACGGACATGACACGTTGGTGTACAACTCCTGCGACACCATCTCGTTGCCAATCAAGATACGCAACCAGGGCAGTGAGAATATTGACACGCTGACTATCCGCTATTATCTGGATGCTCAGGCTGCCGACTCTGTCATGTATATGGATACTGTGTTCGTGGCTGGACATACCTACGACCTCACATTCCTCGACAGAGTGCTCTTGCCGGGTCGCCATTCGGTGACGGCGGTCATCAATGTAGCCGGTGACACCATCAGCAGTAATGATACCATCAGCACGGTCTTCACGGTACGATTCTGCGGTGGAAACTATACGATTGCCGCTAACGATACTACGGCTGACTATCAATCGTTTGGCGCTGCCATCGACACACTGAACCAAGTGGGTGTCGTGGGACCGGTGACCTTCCTGGTTGCCCCGGCCACCTATACCGAACAGGTGGTGTTGAACAATGTCGACGGCTCGTCGGAGACCAACACGATTAGTTTCGTGGGTCAGGGTGAGGATGTGATGCTCACCGCCTCGACCAGTCAGACAGCCAACTATGTGATGAAGATTGATGGCGCTTCCAATGTGAGTATAGAGAATCTGACGATTGTCGCCCGTCCTACGGCAAATAACGTCAACTTCGCTCATGCTCTGGTGATGTTGAACGACAGTAATATAAACGTTGCCGGCTGCCACTTCAAAGTGAAGGGAACCATTCTGAACGCCAATGCTTCGTGTATAGTCTTGCAGGGTAATATCGCTAACCTCACCATTGATGGCTCGGTGACGGATAGTGGCTATTACGCTCTTAAGACAGTGGGCGAACAGACCAATTACTCCAACATCCGTATCAGCAATAACACGTTCCGTGATTTTGCCAGCGGTGGCATCTATCTCCGCGGTGTCAACCGTGTGAATGTCGCCCAGAATGAGATTCGTTCCAGTAATTCGGCCAACAACCGAGGGTTGATCGGTGTCTATATGGCAGCCACGACCGACAGTATGGTCATCCAGAAGAACTTTATCTATCTGGTCGACGAGCGTCCGGGCGCCAAGCGAGGCATCCAGTTGGAAAATGTCACAGGTACGCTTACCGCTCCCGCCATGGTGGTCAACAATATGATAAGCACACATGGTACGGGTTCGGCAGGCCTCTCGCCGGCCAAGTCGGCAGGTATATGGATCGACTCGTTGAGTTCGTATGTGAACGTGCTGTACAACTCGGTGCGTGTGAAGGGAAGCAATGTCACAGAGTTCAGCACCGTGAGTCAATTGAACAGCGCTAATAACTTGACCTATGCCTTCTGGTGCGGTACTTCGCCCACCCAGATTTCTGTGATGAATAATATCTTCTCCAACTTCGGATATGGATATGCCTATTTCCTGTCGCAGGCCAATACGGTGACTGTCTCCAACTACAATGCCTTCTTTACGATGGCCGATAGTAAGTATGCCGTCGGAACGCAGACCTCGATCGGCAACCTGGCTGCTTGGCAGACAGCATCGTCGATGGATGGTAATTCTGTACAGGAGGAACCCTTCTTTGTGGCAAATGACGACCTCCACTTGCGGATGACCAACTTCGCTGCCAAAGCACAGTTCAACACTTCGGTGATTGATGATATCGACGGCACCACTCGTCCCGTCCTTGGCCCGACCATCGGCGCACATGAGAAAAACCGTGAGAATCATGATATGGCAGTGGTCCGCATCATCAAGCCGCAGCTGCCGCTAAGTCTTGCCAATCCGGAGAATGTGGAGACCGACTCTGTCCTGGTGAAGGCATTGTTCAACAACAACGGCCTCTCTATCGAGTCGAACGTCACATGGTATGCATATATTGAGGGTTATGAGGCCACGACACGTTCGGTCAACCGTAACCTTGGCACCTTCGCTGTGGCACAGCAGAAAACCGACTCCGTGTATATACCCACAACTTTGGGTATTATCGACACGCAGAATATCCGTGTTGTCGTCGTCGCCAACAACGATCAGGATATGAGCAACAACCAGATGAGTCAACCGTTCTACCTGGCGCCTGCCTTCAATCTTGCAGCATTGAAGGTGACTGCCACCTGTCCTGAGACTCCTGCCGGATGCCGTATGCATCAGACGCAAATCAGTATTAATGTCAAGAACGACGGAAGCAAGGATTTCCCAGCCGGTACTACATTCAAGATTGGTTATCATACCGAAATCACGAATCCCGCTAACGTCACCATCGCCACCTTGCCCGATACGGTTGAGCAGATGGTCACGCTCAACAACATCCTTCCCAAGCAGTCGGATGTGTGGTTCACCTTCGACAGCTTGGCTAATCTCTATCCTACAGGAACCTTCACCAATATCAAGGTCCGGGTAAGAGGTTGGGTCAACTTTGACTACGACATTACGCAGGCCAACGACACAACCAGTTTGAATGCCAGCAATTCGCCTGTCAAGGATTCTTACTTCACTCCCGCTCCTCCTCTGGGACACGATACCACGCTTGCCTATGGTACGTGGGGTGAGGTGACTGCCGAACAGGAGAACAGCCGGGCGATACGTTGGTACAGAGATTCCACCGCCGCTCCGTTCTACAGTCCTACTCAGTATAATAACTCTAGGAGATGGAGCAACACGCCGCAGTATTTCCATGACTCGACCTACTACCTGAATGCGCTCAGTGACAAGCAGTGTCCCAGCTACTATTCTGAGGTGCATGTATCTGTGATGCCGCGTAAGCCCAGAGATATGGCTGTCGAGTATATGTTGGCCCCGCTGGGCGGTCGCGTCTATATGGAAAACGACACGGTGCGTGTACAGATTGCCAACTATGGCACCACAGCGCAAGCCAACTTCCCCATCACCTATCAGCTCAAGCGCGGTAACAACATTATTCAGACCGTTACCGAAACAGTGACGCAGAGTGTCGCATCGGGCCAAACGTATGTTTATACCTTCGACACCTTGCTCAACATTCCCACTCCGTTGACGACTCAGAACTATTCCTTGATGGTATGGACTGACTTGACCAACGATGCCACTCGTCGCAACGACACGCTGCGTACGGCTCACACCTTCTCGTCAAAGGCGCAGGAAACCTATGAGCAGAATGCCGACTTCCCCAGTGCGGACGTCACCCGCTTCGACATCACGCGCGTATCGTTTAATGGTATCGACCTGGATATGCCGCCGCTGAACCGCTCCTTTACCAATCTGGCCGACTACAATAGCCCTGACTATCCTGTGCTCCATGTAACTCGTGGAACTACCGACTCCATCCTCATCCAGGTGACTCCGCTGGATGTTACCGAACAGCATTTCCGCTGCCGAGGCACGGTGGCTATCGACTTCGACCGTGATGGTGCATTCACCTCTGGCGGCTCCTGCAATGAGGTGTTGGTGAACAGCACAGTCTTCTACAGCGACTCCACACTCGCGTCAGTCATCTCGATCCCGACGTGCGCTTCGCTGGGTTATATGAGAATGCGCGTCAGGGTGACGAGTTACACCGCTGATTCCCCCGAGGGCCATGTCATCGACTTCCTGCTCTTCGTCGACGATCAGGCTCCCGAGATTGACCTCGGTATTACCCAGATGGTCTCCCCGCGTGACTTTATCATCCGCGACGAAGATCCCAAGGTGATAAGATTCCGGATGACTAACCGGGGCAGCACCGCAATCAACAGCGTCGATATCCACTATAGCTTTGCCGCCGACACTATTGATTCGACGGCGACGGGTGTGGTGCATTGGACCGGTACGCTTGATGGCGGTACCAGCACAGTGGTCGCCCTGCCGGCCCACGTGTTCCCCATCGGCACCTCGTCGCTCACCATCTGGCATAACCTGGAAGGTGATTCCGACTCCACCAACAATACCTTCTTCTATGAATATCACCGCTTCCTCTCCACGCGTCCCATCTTTATGGATAATTTCGACGATGAGAACAACTGGTATGCACCGAGGGGATACAATAACTTCTCGCACAACTATTGGCAGCGGGGTATGCCTAACAAGGCTCGTTTCGATACCACCTATTCGGGCGACTATGCTTGGGTCACCGACCTGCACAACAGCATCGTTACCGGTAAACGTGGCAATGTGAGCTATCTCTATAGCCCCATCATCAACATAGCCAATACGAGACCCGACACCATCGGATTCCGTCTGCGTTACAACCTGACCAGTGGTAGCGCAATGTATGTCGAGTACTACAACTATGAACGCAAGTGGGTACGCCTGGCGCACGACTCCTGCACCACCTTCTATAATACGAGGGACGATATGGACAATCAGATCTTCTCCGGTACCTCGCCCACCAGCGAAGGCTATGGCTTCTACTACATCAGTGCCACCTCGATGCGTATCACCAACGACTTCAACGAGGACCTCCAGTTCCGTATCGTCTACACTACGCCGATGGGCTCCAGCACCACTTCGGCGTTCGGCGAGGGCTGTGCCGTCGACGACTTCTATGTGGGACGCGCCCGCGCCAAATATGATGCCGGTGTGATAGCCATCACACAGCCCGAGGCTCCCAAGTATGGTCAGACCATCTACCCCGAGGTGGTGGTGATGAACTACGGTTGGGATACCTTGAAGTTCGTCCGTGTCGGCTACACTCACCACGGATTCTATCTGGCCAAATACACCGATTTCAATTGCCGCATCGACCCGGGCAAGGCCGACACCTTCTTGTGTACTTCGCCCTTCATCATCACCAGCGACTACCCCGAGGAGTTCCATATCACCGCCTTCACCACGATGGCCAGCGACACCTATCGCAACAACGACACCCTGACGCAGATGTTCACCCTCATGCCGCTCGACAATGATATCAGCGCCGAGGAATTTGTATCGCCGCTAGACAATGTGGTCGCCGGCGACACCTCGGTGAAAGTCACCGTCCGCATGCGTAACTTCGGCGTCAATCCCATCTACGCCGCCACCGCCAGCTTTATCGTCAACGGCATCACGCGTGTCGATGAGGTAATCGACTTCGAGGAGTACCTGGGACGTCCGCTCCAGTCGCTCGAGTATTTCAACTACACCTTCCATCGTCGCATCACGGCCCCCATGGGTGTGATGAACCTCACGGCAATCGTCAAGAGCCCCACCAACGACTACATCTATAACGACACTATCACCAAGCGCACCGAAGGTATCATGTCGATTACCGACATAGCCGCCTCGGCGCTCATCGTCGACACCTCCGACCACAACGGAACCCATATCGGCCTTGTCATCGACAACGTGGGTGCACGTGGCGTCAACAACTTCGAGGTGGGCTTCTGGATTGACAATGACACCACCAACATGGTGCACGAGACCTACTATCGCGCCGAGCCCTTGGCAGCACTCAACACTGGCTACTACCGCTTCAATACGGTGCTGCCTCCGCGTTCGTCCGGCTACAACATCGTCAACGCCTTTGTCCATGTCGACGGCGATAACGATTCGTCCAACGACACCACCAATGTCTTTGCCAACCAGTTCGTCGACGTCGAGGTGCAGAAAGTCCTCGTCGAAGAGAATGCCAACAACGATTGCCGTGTCTTCGTCGAATTGACGAATAAGGGTAATATCCCTGTGGTGGGTCAGGAACTGCGTCTGCGTGCCGTCATCAACGGCAGCGACTCCAATGCCACCAACGTCAGTCGCCGTCTCGATCCGGCCGATGTGATTCACCTCGAACTCCGCCGTCGCATCCCCAAGTCGCCCACCCGCAGCTATGTCGGTATGGGTCTCATCAGGGAGGTCTCCGGCGATAACAACCGCGTCAACGACCAGACCACCGTTGTCGAAGTCATCAACTACTTCGAAGATGCTCCCACCGTCAATGGCGACAACCTGGTCCTCGAGCAGAACTACCCCAACCCCTTCACGCAGCAGACCACCATCCCCTTCACCTTGCCCAATGCCGCCAAAGTACGCTTCTTCGTCATGGATGCCATGGGACACATCGTCCACCGCTTCGAGAACTTCTACCAAGCCGGTAGCCATCTCCTCACGGTCGACATGGAAGCCTATGCCGCCGGCGTCTACTACTACGGCATCGAGGTGAACGGTCAACGGCAGATGCGGAAGATGATTCTCAAGTGATGCTCGACCGTTTTAAAGAGTATCTGACCCAGCAGCACCTTCTGCCCTCCGGCGCGAAGGTGCTGCTGGCCGTCAGTGGCGGTCGCGACTCGGTGTGCATGGCCCACCTCTTCCATCGCGCCGCCATCCCTTTCGCCATCGCGCATTGCAATTTCCACCTCCGTCCCGGCGACTGCGACCGCGACCAGCAGTTCGTCCGTCAGCTCGCTCAGGAAATGGGCGTGGACTTCTTTACTACCGACTTCGATACCCGTGAATTTGCCAGATTGCACCACCGGGGCATTGAAGAAACCGCCCGTCATCTGCGGTATAACTACTTCTTCGACCTCTGTCACGAGCACTCTTTCCGCTACATCGCTACGGCTCATCATCGCGACGATGCCGTCGAAACCTTCTTCCTCAACCTCTTCCGCGGCACCGGTATCGCGGGTCTCCACGGCATCCGTCCTTCCTCCGAACGCGCCCTGATGACCATCATACGGCCGATGCTCTGCTTCTCGCGCAGCGACATCGACGACTACGTCAGCCGCCACCACCTCGTTTACGTCGAAGACAGCACCAACAGCCAACTCGTCCACCAACGTAACCGCATACGCCATCAGCTTATGCCGCTGCTGCGCGAACTCTATCCGTCGGTCGACGATACCATGCTGGCCAACATGGAACGCCTCCGTCAGGTGGAAGAGGTCTACGACGATACCATCGACCAGCTTAGCGATCGCATCGAGCATACCGCCACCTCGCCCTTCGGCTTCAACTACAACTACTTCGACCTGTCCGACCTGTCCGGCCTCCGTCCGCAGCGCACTCTCCTTTTCGAACTCCTGCGCCCTTATGGTTTCTCGGCTGCCGTGGTCGACGATATTATCGAAGCCCTGCCGAAATCCCATTCCGGCACACGCTTCTTCTCCCCCGATTATATGGCGGCTATCGACCGTGACCGTCTCATCCTGGTCGACTATCTCTTCTACGTCAAGCCCCGGGTCGACATCTCGCCCGTCACCGTCGACCAACTGCCTTACCTCGGCACTGGCCGCCGGGAGGCGACGGTCGAGTATATCGACGCCGACCTCGTGCGCCAGCCGCTCACGGTCCGCCCTTGGAAACCGGGCGACCGTTTCTATCCTCTGGGCATGACGCACCGGCGTCGCCTGAGCGACTTCCTGAAAGATTGCAAGGTAAGTGTTTTCGAGAAGTATTGCGTCTATGTTGTCGTCGACGCCGACGACCGCATCGTATGGGTTGTAGGCCTGCGCTCAGACAACCGCTTCCGCATTACCGACGCCACCCGCCACGCGCTGCGCCTCACCATGACTACCTGACACCCCCCACCGCCGTGCTCACCGCCACCAACCGTTCGGCTACATCCGACGGCCCGTGTTGGTACACAAATATGGTGTAACGGTTGTGCGTCTCGCGGTGGTCGCCTTCCAACGCCGCCGTTGCCGACCGTCCGTCGATCCTTCCGCCTTTCGTGTTGCTCACCAGCAGTTGATAGGCATAGTAGCCCTGCTTCAGCAGCAGTCGTTTGGTGTAGGCCTTGTGTTTGGGGTTGTATTCCATCCGGCTTCCCTCGTCCAGCCGCCAATTCGTCAGCGCCCCCACGATATACACGTTCCCCTCCAGCATCGGCTGCGCCATCGGCAGGCTGAAGTTCACCCACACATAGTCGGCCTCCAGCCGCGGGTTGTCCCTGTCCCACACGTTCACCTTCATCCCCCCGTTCAGCGTTGTCTCGGTCAGGAAGTGCTTACGTGAGCGGTCCTCTTCCGGTCGTAGCAGCACAAACTGCTCGCCGCCGTATTCCTCCACCCGGGCCACATTGTACATCGGCGTGCGTAGGTTGCTGCAGTCGAAATATCGGAACGTGTTGCCTCCGTCGAAGATGTTCTCCTTCCGCTGGCGGAAGGCCAGCGCCCGGCCGTCATACCCCGAGAACACCAGCTCGCGTCGGCTGTCCAACCGGCCGTTTTGCTGCACCGTCACCGTCAGCCACTGCTCGTTTACGCCCGTCGCGTCGACGCGCACGTCTACCTCCTGCCTACGGTCCAGGTCTACCCCGTCATAGGGGCGTCCCACCTCGGCGCTCACCCGCACCCCCTGTTCGCTCACGCAGAACCGCCGTGTCAGCAGAACCGCCGAGTCTGACCTCCGGCTTCCGGCATCCGACTCCTGGCTCCTCACCTCCACAATGTAGTTGCCCGAAAGGATGAACTCCGCGTAGGGACCCGGCAGCACACATCGGTAGTGCACATAGTCGCGCCGTGTCGTGAACGAGAAGTCGAACTCCTCCACCGTCCCCTCAGCAAAGCCCGACAGGAAGTCGCTTGCCTCCAGCTTGTCGCACACCCAGTGGCGGTCGCAGTGGTAGATGCGCCATTGCAACGCTTCGGCACCGCCGCCGCGCTCGGACAGCATGTCGCTCATCACGTCGAACTCCAGCACCAGCTGGCTTTCCTGCCCCATGATGAGTAAGGGAAAATCCAGTTCCGCCCCCGGGCGGTACAGCTGTACCGTCTTCACGTCGTCGCGCCATGCCGAGTCATATATCACCCCTTGTGGACATCCCTCCTGAGCCTGCAGGCTCAGGGTCAACATACAAAGCGCTGTCAATATCATCCTTTTCATGCTGCAAAGATACGAAAAAAATACAAATCACTACACTCATTCATCACTCTTGTGTGACTACCGCCCATGATAAGGCTGTTTTGCCGAAAATGCCTAAATCGTTCCGTAGAATGCTCTAATACTCCACAAAAGTACAAATCTTCCATTTACATAATGAAATGTTTTAAAGATGTGCGTCTTTTTTGGGGTATTTCTTCGGCATATCTTCGGTATTTCTTTGGTTTTTACCGAAGAAATACCGAAAATATGACTGTAAATCAGTGCAAAATACAGGTGTATGAAGCGCGCAGCACTCCGGCAAAACACCATCTGTTCTTTTACTGTTCTACAGACGTTCTTCTCGAATTCGAGAAGAACGTCTGTAGAACGTCTGTTAATCGGCTGAAAAAGAGTGCTGCTTTTGATTGGTTCGGATTGATTGACTTTGTCAACGATCCTTCATCTTGGCAATGTTCATGCTTGCATGACACTGCGCTCGACTTACGGAGATTTCGGTTAGAGAAAAGTTCTGATAGTTCTTTTAGTTGACTCGCTGTGTTTAATTGATCTAAAAGTGTTCGCAGGCATACCACTGATTGTGATTTAGAAGAGAGGCTGGGTTGCTGGGTGACTGAGTCAACGAGACATTGAGTCTTTAAGTCGTCAAGCTTTTTTTTACCGTTTAGCTTTTTCGACTCTTCGACTCGAAGTCTTGAAGTCTCGCCGACTCGCTGTCTTTTTATCTGTTGCATGTCGGAAAAAAGTTGTATCTTTGCAGTTTCATTACCGACTGCGATGAGTGAGAAAATATATATAGAAACCTATGGTTGTCAGATGAATTTCGCTGACAGCGAGGTGGTGGCGTCTATTCTGGAAAAGGCCGGCTACCAGCTCTGTGGCGAGATTGAGGGGTGCGATTTTGTGCTGATCAACACTTGCGCCATCCGCGATAATGCGGAGCAGCGGGTGCGCCATCGAGTGCGCGAGCTACGCGCCATGCAGGGGCGTCACAAGCGCCTGCGCATAGGCATCCTGGGTTGCATGGCCGAACGGCTGCAAGACCGTCTGATGGCCGAGGAGGACAATGTGTCGTTTGTCTGCGGCCCCGACGCCTACCGCCGCTTGCCCGAACTCATTGCGCAGGTGCGGCAGGGCCAAAAGGTCGCCGAGGTGGAGCTGAGCACCAGTGAGACCTATGCCGACATAGAGCCTGTGCGTCTGGGAAGCAACGGCATCTCGGCCTATATCAGCATCATGCGCGGCTGTCAGAACTATTGCGCCTATTGTGTGGTGCCTTACACGCGCGGCCGCGAGCGCTCGCGCGACCCGCAGACCATTATCGACGAGGCCCGCGCGCTGTTCGACCGCGGCTACCGCGAGGTGACGCTGCTGGGACAGAATGTGAACAGCTACGGACTCTCGCCTGACAGGCAAGGAGTGCAGGTGGTTTTCCCCGAACTGATGGACCGCGTGGCGTCGATCGACCCGGCGCTGCGGGTGCGCTTCGCTACGTCGCATCCCAAGGACCTGAGTGACGAGCTGCTACAGGTGATGTCGGCACACACGAATATCTGCCGCTGCATACACCTGCCGGTGCAGAGCGGCAGCAACAGGATGCTGAAGCTGATGAACCGCAAATACACAGTGGAGTGGTACCTCGACCGTGTCGATGCCATCCGCCGCTACCTGCCCGACTGCTCCATCACTACCGATGTGATTGCCGGCTTCTCGACCGAGACCCTGGAAGACCATCAGGCCACGCTCGACCTCTTCCGCCGCGTGCGCTACGACTACGCCTATATGTTCAAGTATTCGCTCCGCGAGGGCACCTATGCCTGGAAGCATCTGGCCGACGACATACCGGAGGAGGAGAAGACGCGCCGCCTGAACGAGATTATCGCCCTGCAGGGGCAGATTGCGTTGGAGAACAACCGGCAGGAAGTGGGACGCGAGTATGAGGTGCTGGTGGAGGGCGAGAGTCACCGCTCGAAGGAGCAGCTCTTCGGCCGCAACAGCCAGAACAAGGTGCTGGTGTTTGACCGCATACCCGCGGAGGACGGCCCCGAAGCAGTGCCCGGCACCTACCGCCGTGTGCGCGTCACCGACTGCACCGCTGCCACGCTGCTTGGCAAGTTGGTGTAATAAATTTGATGTTTCCCCGTTATACCGTATATGAAGAAAGAAAACATATTGAAGAAGCATCCGTGGCTGCTGCACCTGCTGCTGATGGTGGGTGTGTCGCTGGTGGTGCTGATGCTGGTGTTCCTGTTTATCCGCATCTATGCCCGTCAGGGCGAGGAATTCGAGCTGCCCGATATGGTGGGTAAGAATATCGTCGAACTGCAGGCCGACAATCCCATAGGACTCGACATCGTGGTGCTCGACTCTATCTACCGTCCGGGGCAGGAGGGGGGACGCATCCTGACACAGGACCCCAAGGGTGGCACGATGGTCAAGAAGGGGCGCAAGCTCTACATCACCATGACGGCTTTTACACCGGAAGACGCCGTGCTGCCCGAGTTGGCAGGTCTCACGGTGCGCCAGGCGGTCAACGAGCTGCAGGCATCGGGTCTCGTATGTGGCAATTTGAAATTCGTGGAAGATCCCTATAAGAACAACGTCATAGAGCAAACCTGCAAGGGGAAGACCGTCTATGCAGGCCAGCAGATAGCGCGCGGCTCGGTCATCGACTTGACGGTGGGGCTCGGCGACGGCAGCGGCCGTAGTGTGGTGCCCTTCGTCATCGGCAAGACCGCCGACCGTGCACGGCGCGACATACAGGCGGCTTCGCTCAACGTGGGGCGTGAACATTTCGGCGGTGTCAAGGACAAACAAACCGCGGTGGTGTGCCAGCAAGAGCCCGACTACACGGGTGTCAGCAAGTATCCCTACGGTACCAAGGTGGAGTTGTGGTATACCGATGCCGACGCTGTGGATGTGGAACGTATGGTGCGCGAATTCAAGGTGGATTCGAGCAAGATAGAGGATCCCGAATTCATCAACGACGGCCGGCCCACGCCGGAAGAGATAGAGAGTAAAGACGACTGGGCATGGTAGAAATGAGGAAAGAGGAAAATGGAAAACCGATGGGGCTGAAGCTCTGCTTCTGTCTCGTTTCCTTATTTCTTCTATCCGGTTTTCGTCAGACAGCGGCGCAGGAGGTGCTCTTGCCGCTGCAACACGGCATTTCCCGCGTTTGCGCATTCAAGCAGTTGGGCGGTCAGGCAATCGTCCTGCCGCTATTCGACGACTTCGCCGACGGCAGAATTGATGCTGACTTATGGGATCCACGGGGCGGCGTCACGGTCTCGATGGACGTCAGTCCGCAGGCACCTACGGTGGGTGTCGCTACGCTCGACGCCCTCGATGCCGACGGCAACCTCTATTCCCATGCTTCGACGGACCTTTTCATGGCCGACACGCTTCTGTCGCTTCCCGTGCGGCTCGACAGCCTCACGCCTGCCGACTCGGTGCTGTTCAGCTTCTACTATCTGCCGGGTGGTGGCTACGGCAATATGTGGGAGCGGGTAGGGGAGACTCCCGACCCGCAGGACTCGCTCTTCCTCGACTTCTACCGGCCGGCGGACAGCACATGGGTGACGGTGTGGAGCACCGGCGGCGTCAGCGTCGACACGCTGATGGCACGCACAGGTACGGATTGGCAGTATGTGTGGCTCCGGATTGCCGACAGCGTTTTCTTTGACAGCACCTTCCGTTTCCGCTTCCGCAACTATGCTTCGCTCGAGGCATCACCCAAAGCCGGCAAGGCCGGCAACGGCGACTACTGGCACCTCGACTACGTTAGACTCTATCAAGTGCAGGACGGGGAAACGGGTGTGACAAACGGGATGACGCGCGACGTGGCTTTTGCCGCGCCGGCTCCTTCGATGCTGCGCTTCTACCGCGCTATGCCTTGGCGCCAGTACACACCTGCCGCCATGTCTTCGACATTGTCGATGACCATCACCAACCGCTATTCCTCGCCGCTGGCGACACACTATACCTATACCGTCCTCGACAGCACGGGCGACACGTTGCACGCCTATGACGGCGGCTTCGACAATGCGCCGTGCTTCCAGCCGGACGGCAGCTACCAGACGAGCCCTTTACATGCCACTCCCGCCGTCGGCTTCGTCTTCCCGACGATGACGTCGGAGACCGACTACACCGTGGTGCACGTGATTCGTGAGGGTACGGGCGGCGACGCCTTCCCGCAGAACGACACGGTGAGCTACAGCCAGCACTTCGGCGACTACTACGCCTACGACGACGGCAGCGCGGAGAATGGCTACGGCCTCACCTCGACTGCCTCGCGGCTCTACCTGGCCTACCGTTTTGACCTGAACGAGGCCGACACGCTTACGGCCGTCGACTTCTGGTTCAACGCTACCCTCGACTCAGGCAATGCCGCCATCCCGTTCTACCTCACGCTGTGGAGTGTGGGCGACGATGGTCGCCCCACCGATGTGCTTTATCGCGACGAGATGCGTCGTCTGCTGCGTGATGGCTCGGACGGCTTTGTGCGCTATGCTCTTGAGTCGCCGGTGTCGGTCGACGGTTCCGTCTTTGTGGGTTTTGAACAGTCGGGCAACGATTATATCAATCTGGGCTTCGACCGCAGTCTGAACACTTCCGACCGTATCTGGTATCTTACCGGGACCGAATGGCAGCAGAGTATTCTCAGCGGAAGTCTGATGATGCGGCCGGCCTTTGGCTCGGCTGCCACCGTGGGTATTTCCGACCTCCTACCTCTGACCTCCGACCTCCGTGTCTATCCCAATCCGGCCAACGACAGAGTGTTTGTCGACGGGGCGGTGGAAGGTGTGGAATTGTACGATATGATGGGTCGCCGGCAGATGACCTCGCGCAGCAACAGCCTAGATGTCTCTGGCCTGCCCAACGGGGTGTATGTGCTACGTGTCATTTCATCCACCCAGCTGTCGGGTCATCCGGTCAGCTTGATTATTAAACACTGAAGCGATGGACGACGAAGCCCTCGAGATAGAACAGCAGGAACAGGAATTGTATGAACACCACCGCTTTGTGGTGGATCGCGGCCAGACGGCCGTGAGGTTGGACATCTACCTCCAGTCGCACCTCACTGGAGTGTCGCGCAACAAGGTGCAGGCCGCTGCCAAGGCGGGCTGTGTGCGTGTCAACGACAAGGAGACGAAGCCCAGCTATAAAGTCAAGCCGCAGGACGTCATCACGGTGCTGCTGCCCGAGCCGGTGCACGAGTTTGAGATGTTGCCCGAGCCGATGGATATCCCGGTGGTCTATGAGGATGAAGATGTGTTGGTGATAGACAAGCCGGCAGGCTTGGTGGTGCATCCTGGTGTGGGCAACTGGACAGGTACGTTGGTCAATGGCCTGCTCTACTATTTTGGAGAGAATGCCACAGCCCATCCGTTGCTGGTGCACCGTATCGACAAAGATACCTCCGGTTTGCTGCTTGTCGCCAAGAACGAAGAGGCGCAGGTGGTGTTGGCCAAGCAGTTTTTCGACCATACGATTGAGCGTAAGTACAACGCGCTTGTGTGGGGTGATTTCGATGAGGACGAGGGCACTATCGTGGGCAATCTGGCCCGTTCACCGCGCGACCGCCGCATCATGGATGTCTGCGACGACGAGCATGGTAAGCATGCCGTCACTCACTGGCATGTGCTGGAGCGCTTCGGATACGTCACCTTGGTGGAATGTGTGCTGGAAACGGGACGTACGCACCAGATACGCGCCCACATGCGGCATATAGGGCATCCGCTGTTCAGCGATGCCTCCTATGGCGGTAACGCCATCCTCAAAGGCACCACCTTCAGCCGCTACCGACAGTTTGTGGAGAATTGTTTCGAGGTGCTTCCGCGGCAGGCGCTGCATGCCCGCATCCTCGGCTTTGAGCATCCTCGTACGGGGAAACACATGCATTTCGAAAGCGCGCTACCGGCTGACTTTACGGCCTGTCTGGAACGCTGGCGCAACTACACCGCCGCCTCCACCACCTGACTCCGAGAAAAAGATTTGGCCAGTTCAAATAATCTTTGTACTTTTGCATCTTGAAATCATGGAACAGGAACAGGTCATACAGCGTATCAAAGAACTTGGTGAGAGAATCCTCCCCGAGGGGGCATCGCTGTGGCTTTATGGCTCGCGTGCCCGTGGCGACGCCCGTCCCGACAGCGACTACGACCTGCTGATACTGCTCGACAAAGACATCTTGCAAGAGCGAGATACAGATGTTATATATGATATGGCAGAGTTGGGCTGGGGTATTTCAGCGGAAATAAATGCCCATGCATACCCAAGAAACAAATGGAATACATGGACTTATCTGCCTTTCTATAAGAATGTGGAACGCGAAAAAATCGTTTTAAGATGAGCCTTTCAGATGAAGAACGCAGAATAATTGTCGAACTTGAGCTGGAGAAAGCCAACCGTACGTACGAGGCTGCCATGCTGATGGTATCTAATGAGCATTGGGAGAGTGCCGCCAATCGGTTGTATTATGCTTTGTTCCATGCTGTCAATGCATTGCTTATACACGACAGACATGAAGTGACGACACATAAAGGTTCTCATGCGCTTTTTGGTATGCACTATATCAAAACGGGAAAGTTTCCCCGCGATTATTCAAGGATATATCAGAAACTTGAGGCTATTCGCGACGAAGGGGATTACAATTGGGCCTACAATGTCTCCCCTGAGGAAATTCAGGAGAAAGTAATCCCCGCAAGGGAGATGATTGACGCCATCGCCACAATGGTGAAAGAATAAAAGCGGAAACCAAAACATATGCCATCGCAGGTGTTTTTACATGCGATGGCTGATTTTTACTTGTATAGTCCGCGAAAAAAATACGTATTCAACTCCGTCTTTTCTTTGACTGTTCTTTAGGCGTTCTTTGGGTGTTCTTCAGGGCGCCCCGAAGAACAGACGTAAAACACCAGACAAACGGTTGTAGAAAAGCCAAGGTCGAGGCCGTTTCCTCCCGCGGCGGTAACTTTTATTTTGTCAATTCGGAAGAATAATGTATCTTTGCACAATATATAGGCAACGCGTTTGTGCCTATAAAATATTGAAAATAAGAAGCGTTATGCTTCCTTGTACTTGAGAACGTCGGAAATTTTCAAGTGGTATTATCAGGGATGTATAATGGTTTCACGCTTATGGCGTGGGCTGTTACTACATTTGATAATACGGGTTTCCGACGACCTTCAAGTACAATGTGAGACATACAGTTCCACGCTTCTTTTATACACCCAAACCGCCTTTCTTGGAACTGGACAGGTATGGGAGATATAGAAGATGAAGAAAATTGGAGGATTGTTTGTTATTGTGGCTTGCCTGTTGTCGATGATGGCCTCTGGACAGGAGATACATCACATGACCTTCAAAGGTGTTCCCATCAATGGAACGCTTCGCGAGTTGGTCCCGAAGATGAAACAGCAAGGTTTTACCTATGTAAAAGTAGAACAATACGGTGAGCACAGGACGGCACAGTTCACAGGCGAGTTTTATGGTGTGAAAAATTGCAAAGTGTTTGCGGTTGCACCAGATGCGGTCAGTAATTGCCAAATGATAATGGTATTATTCCCATCTACAAATAATTGGTCAATTTTGGAGGATAGATATACCAAACTGAATAAATCGTTGACTGGCAAATATGGGGAGCCTTACGAGGTGACAGAAGAATTTAAAGGTAGAACACCAATAGACGATGCTGCCAAGATGTATGCTCTGTTGAATGGGTTGTGTGATTATACCACTGTATATGGTATTATGGAGCCAAAAGGGACTATTACAGTTCGTATCAGTCCAGACGACACGTATGAAAAAGGATGTGTGATGTTAATATACGCCGATGTGGCCAACATGTTCCCAGGAGAAGAATCTAATGATGATGATTTATAAACACAATACAATATGAAAAAACTATTTGTACCTATGGTTTGCGCCTTGTTGCTGTGTGCCTGTGGCGAAAACGGAAGTAAAGTCGGCTCTACCGATACCGTGTTGGACGAGGAGCCCATTGTGGAGAACCCGCACATGCCGTCGGCAGAAGCGCGGAAATTCTGCAAGGCCGAGAATCGGCTGGCCGACATTGACGTGTTGTTGCGTAGCTACCAAGCCAACCAAAGTGAGGAACGCTTTCGGTCGCTCGTACAGATGTGTGCCGATTTGCATTATGACTATGACCCCAGTGGGATGGACGCAGAGGGACGCCGTGAGAGTATGCTTCTTCAGGCTCGGACCGACTCGACTAGAATTGCATTGGAAGAGTTGCTGAAGGATGAATTCGCAACTATGCGGTTCCCATGTATCAGTGAGAGTGACCATTTGATTGAGGGTCCGCAGACGTGGCCTATATATCTACAAAAGGGAATGAAACTGTACTATGCAATGTCGACTAGCGGTGTCGTTACGATGAAAGTACATAATGCCGACTCCCGTAATACCATGAAAACCTATGTGGGAAAGAAACAAGTACGAGACTCTATGGTAGTGCAAAATAGTGCCATCTATTTGTTCGAAATCACTCCTAAGGGGTCTACATATATCGACTTGAAAGTGGAGAGGCAATTGTCTGACTTTAGTCAAATGGGAGAGGGAGGCGATATTCATATAGATACAATGGAGTGTGGCGCCACCGATTTTATGGCAGTCAAGGTTCCGGGTATCAGCATGAAAAGCCTCTTTGAAGAACCGCGCAAGTTTACATTACGCTCTATTGGCAAGAGCTTCTTTGGCGGCTCTTCGCGAGCAGTGATTACTCTGACTGTGCCGTCAGGCTGTACTGATATCCTCTACAGCCTGCGTGTCTCTACTAACGAAGGAGATAGGAGTGATGATGGTCAGTTTAGCCAAAAGATGTCGGAATCATATGAAAAGATAAAGTTCTTCGGAATTCCTGTATATGAATCCAACAAGGGTCACACAAACTTGTTGCGCGAGTTGCTGTACAAAAACACCCCTGTTCGTGAGGAGGAGGCTTATTGTAACGTGTATGTTTTCACTAATCAGGCCGAAGCCAAAAAGTTCCAAGATGGCCAGCCAACAGAGAATCTAAAGTACAATATCGACTTGTCTTTGATGGGTACCCAGTCATGCAACGGACGAATACCTACGAAAGGACTCTCTAAGATATATCTTGGCTTTGCTAATGAACGCTTCCGCTATTCAAACTATCTATGGTTGGAGGCTATCACCGTCTCTCCAAAGAACGAGTATTATCGTTTGAGATACAGTCTACAATAAATACCCCGCCGTGTGGTGGTGATGCGGTAGCGGTATAATTTCTATTAATAGATATTCCCTAATGGGGAATGGGGGTGACATACGCCGCTAGGCGTTTCCTATTAATAGATATTCCCTAACGGGAAATCCGCGATGCGATACGCTGTAAGGGTTTCCTAGTAATAGATATTCCCTAGCGGAAAACCGATTGCAGGCCGGTGGGGGTCTCGCGGTAGTGGCGGCCGCAGGAGCAGGTGAGGCCGCTGTCGAGGCGGCGTCCGCATTCGCACACCCAGCCGATTTGACGTGCCGGAACTCCGGCGACGAGGGCATAGTCTTTGACATCTTTGGTGACTACGGCACCGGCGGCGACCAAGGCGCTGCGGCCCACGGTGTGGCCGCAGACGACGGTGCTGTTGGCTCCCAGCGAGGCCCCTTCTTTTATCAGCGTTTTGGCGTAGACACCGTGCACGGGGAAGTGGGCGCGAGGGGTGACGACATTGGTGAAGACGCATGATGGGCCGCAGAAGACATTGTCCTCCAGCTCGACGCCTTCATAGATGCTCACGTTGTTCTGGATACGCACGCCGTTGCCGATGCGGACGTTGTTGCCGATGTTGACATTCTGCCCGAGCGAGCAGTTGGAGCCCAGGCGGGCGCCACGCTGGATGTGGCAGAAGTGCCACACCTTGGTTCCAGCACCTATCTGCACGTCGTCGTCGACGTAGGAGGATTCGTGTACGAAGTAATTCATGGTTTACTGTTTGAAGAAGTCTCTGACTGCGTCGATGATGCGGTCTTGCTGGTCGGTGGTGAGTTCGGTGTGCATGGGAAGCGAGAGTACTTCGCCGGCCAGCTGTTCGGAGGAGGTGAGGTCGCCGCCCAGGCGGCAGATGTCGCGGAAGGCTTCCTGATGGTGCAGCGGCAGGGGATAATAGATCATGCTGGGGATGCCGCGCTCGGCCAGGAAGGCTTTGAGGGAGTCTCTCCTGCCACCGAGGACACGCAGGGTGTATTGGTGGAACACATGCGTGGTGTTGCCGCTCACGGTGGGAACGCGGAGGCCGTCGACCTCGCGGAGGGCTGCGGTATAGTAATGTGCCGCTGTTTGCCGAGCCGTGTTGTACTCGTCGAGGTGGCACAATTTGACGTCGAGGATGGCGGCCTGCATGGCGTCGAGGCGAGAGTTGCATCCTATGACGTCGTGGTGGTATTTCACACGCTGTCCGTGGTTGGCTATCATGCGGATGCGTTCCGCCAGAACTTCGTCGGAAGAGCAGAGGGCTCCACCGTCGCCATAGCAGCCGAGGTTTTTGGAAGGGAAGAAAGAGGTGCATCCGATGGTGCCCATGGTGCCCGTCTTGGCTCGGTGGCCGTCGCCGAAAGTGTATTCGGCTCCGATGGCCTGGGCGTTGTCCTCGACGACATACAGATGGTGCTCTGCGGCGAGGTTGAGCAGGGGTTCCATGTCGCAGCTCTGTCCGAAGAGGTGCACGGGGATGACGGCGCGGGTGCGCGGGGTGATGGCATCGGCAACAGAGGGAATGCTCACATTGAAAGTGGCAGGGTCGACGTCGACCAGCACGGGAGTGAGACCCAGCAGTGCGATGACTTCGGCCGAGGCGACATAGGTGAAGGCGGGCACGATGACCTCATCGCCCGGGTGCAGGTTGAGGGCCATCAGGGCCAGCTGGAGCGCGTCGGTGCCGTTGGCGCAGGTAATCACCCGGTTGCCACCGAGATAGTCGCTCAGATGGGATGTGAAAGTGTTTACGGCAGGTCCTCCGATGAATGCACAGCTATCTATGACTTGCTGCAGGGCAGCGTCGATATCGGTCTTTATCTTTAGGTATTGGCCGTGTAGGTCGACCATGGGGATGTTGTTCGCCATAAACCTTAGTATTTCATGTCGTCCCAGCCGAAGGGATGGGGGGTGAGCGGCAGGCGTGCCAGAGGGTGGTAGTCGCCTTGGAGACCGATGGGGGTGGAACGACGGATGTCGCTTACAATCTGGATGCAGGGCCGGGCTTCGCTGATGCGGAAACCGTGACCCGAGAGTATCTCTTCATAACTGCGTGTGTGCAGCTCGGTGAAGCCTTGGCTGAACTCGAATTCTTCACCGTCGATGTTGAGGGTGCGGAAAGTCTTTTTCTCGCCTTCCACGGCGTTGGGAGGCAGACAGAGGGAGTTGATGCTGAGGAAGTAGCGCACGCGGGCTTGGCGGAGTTCCAGATAGCCGGCCACGCGGTCGTGGTTCATGACATGGACGATGTTTTTCTGTACGGGACCGAAAATCCACTGTAGCATGTCGTAGAAGTGGACGCCGATGTTGGTGGCTACGCCGCCGCTCTTGTGCACGTCGCCCTTCCATGAGGCATAGTACCATTTGCCACGCGAGGTGATATAGGTGAGGTCGACATCGTAGACCTTGTCTTTGGGCCCTTCGTCGACTTTCTTCTTGAGGGCGACGATGGCGGGATGCAGGCGCAACTGCAGGATGGTGTAGGCGTGGTGGCCGGTCTGCTGCTCGACTTCCATCAGGTTGTCGATATTGTGTGGGTTGAGGACGACGGGTTTCTCGCAGATGACGTCGCAGCCGAGGCGCAAGCCATAGCGGATGAAGGCGTCGTGGGTGTAGTTGGGGGTGCAGATGGAAAGCCACTGGATAGGGTTGTCTGTCTGCTGCCGTTTGGTGCAGAAACGGTCGAAGAGCTCATGCTCCGTAAAGAAGAAACATTCGGGGAATGAATTGTCGAGTCGACCGACACTGTCGAAGTGGTCGAAGGCGGCTACAAGGTTGTTGCCAGTGTCAGCGATGGCTTTGAGGTGGCGCGGCGCGATGTAGCCAGCAGCGCCCACAAGTGCGAAGTTTTGCATGATGGTCTATCTGATGTGTTTCAGTATGTCGTTGATGATATGCGACGAGGCGTCGCCGTCGCCGAAAAGTGCGTGGCGAGTGACGGTTTGTCCGAGGAGGGTGTCGTAGGCCTCAAGGATGCGCTGTGGGTCGGCATCGGTCAGGACGGCAGCCTCTTCTTGTACTATTTCTTCCCACTCGGTCTCGGGCCGCAGGATGATACAGGGACGCTGCACGAAGTAGGCTTCTTTCTGCACGCCACCGCTATCGGTCAATACAATTTTTGCACCGTGCTCCAAGGCCAGCATGTCGAGGTAAGAGACTGGTGGCAGTTGGAGGATGCCGTCGGGTAGGGTGAGATGCTGGTCTTTCAGTCGCGCAGCTGTGCGTGGATGGAGGGGGAGGACGACGGGTGTGCCACCGGTATGGGCTATCTGTCCGAGTGCCTGCAGGATGGCCTGCAAGCGGGTGGGATTGTCGGTGTTGAAGTCGCGGTGCAGTGTGGCGAGGGCGTACTGCCCTACGGTAAGGCTGTAGCGTTGCAGGATGCCACCCTGCAAGGCTTGTGGGAGGTAGTGGAGGGCGTTGTCAAGCATGATGTCGCCCGAGAGCAGCGTCCGCGAATCCAGACCTTCGTGTATGAGATTGTTGACGGCTGTCTGCGTTGGGGCGTAAAGGCGTGTGGCAAGATGGTCGGCCACGATGCGGTTCTGCTCTTCGGGCATAGCCATGTTGAAGGAGCGCAGACCTGCCTCGACGTGGAAGACGGGTACATGTAGCTTCGAGGCCGCCAAGGCGCCGGCGAGGGTGGAGTTGGTGTCACCATACACTAGAACGGCGTCATAGGAACCGTTCTGCAAGGTCTGCTCAATGCCTTCCAGCATACGTGCGGTCTGCCATCCGTGACTGCCCGACCCTACGCCAAGGTTGATATGTGGTTTTGGTACTCCCAGTTCGTCGAAAAAAACCTGCGACATGGCGTCGTCGTAGTGTTGGCCAGTGTGCAGGATGTGCTCTTCCAGCAGGGTGGGGAAGTGGGCGCGGATAGTCCGGCTGATAGCGGCGGCTTTGATAATCTGCGGACGTGCTCCTATTATGGTCAGTATTCTTTTCATGCTGCTAGTAGTCCCAAATGTCGTTTTCGATGTCATAGAGCTTGTCCTCTATCATGTCGGCTTGGTCGAGGGCATCCTCACCGGTGAGGTAGTGGTTGATGGCGCGGGAATAGATATTGCTCTCGCGAGTGATGAATGCCGTGTATCTCTGGTTGAGGAAGACCCAGTCCCAAACGGGCTGACCCACCAGGTTGTTGTCGTCAATATAGGCTGTATGGCATGCCAGCAGACGTCGGACAGTGGGGTTTTGCATGGGAACCCAGAAAAGGGGAAGACGGCCGAGGTAGATTTCCTCTTCCGTATTGGCAAATTTGTGGTAAGACTGCTTGAGGGGTGCCAGTGCAAGGCGTCGGGAGTCCATACGCGTGTCTTGACGTCCGATGAACCAAGCTTCACGGATGGAGTATTGGAATATCTC
>JAEEGL017049226.1_pt1 | contig 30673 bp, 26 predicted proteins | sample 9134231 | NCBI WGS metagenome assembly JAEEGL01 (sample SAMN16246548, study PRJNA631951) | gut metagenome | biome: gut microbiome; feature: rumen; material: fiber-attached | host: Bos | place: Iran: Karaj | collected 2018-10 | reverse complement strand
TCATTGATTATAGAGAGCGGCTGCCAACTCTCTGCGTGCTTACACAACACCTCATCCTGCTGTCAAATCCAGTCAGCCCCGGTGCGCTTGCGCTTATTAGACTGCAAAAGTAGGTAAAAATATTTCGTTTTTTGTTGGGATTGAGAAAAAAAATCTGTTATTTTGCAATAATTTAACGTAATGTGCAGTTTTTAAATTGAAATATAATAAAGTTATAGGTTATGACATTTAAATACGGAGCGCTCTCCAAGATTTTCTTTGTTGTTATATTGATGGCTGTTTCTGCAAACAGTTTTGCTCAGTCAATGACGGACAGTCAGGTTATTCAGTTTGTGCAACAGGAGCAGCAAAAAGGATCAGACCAGAAGACGATTGTTACAAAGCTTTTCCAAAAGGGAGTAACGGCAGAGCAACTAAGAAGGATTCGAAAGAAATATGAAGCCCAGAAGATACAGATGGGTGCGGTGGACTTGCAAGAGCAGGATGTTAATCCCAACAACACAGAGGGTAGAATGCGTTCCAACAAAGAAAAGGCTCTAGAGAAACTGAATCAAAAGAACGGCTATATGATTCGTTCTCAGCGCGAGGAACTGGATGAGAAACATAAATCCAGAATCGACCGACAGAATGACCTTAACGATGAGATTGGTTTCATGGATATTGATTCTCTGGTATATTATCAGAACTATTTCCGTGATGAAAATCAGGTTTTCGGCAGGAATATCTTTAATAATAAATTCCTTACATTTGAGCCTAACCAAAATATGGCAACACCTGCCAACTATTGTTTGGGTGCGGGGGATAAAGTGGTTATTGATGTATGGGGTGCCAGTCAGCAAACTTTTGAAGGAACTATATCACCAGACGGCGTAATTGTTATAGATGGCGTTGGACCTATAAAATTGGCGGGACTGAGTGTAAAACAGGCAACTCAGACTGTAAAAAGCCGTCTGGGGCAATATTACTCGGATTGCAGTTTCAGTCTCTCTGTTGGCGATACCCGCAGTATTCAGGTTCAGGTGGTAGGTGACGTTGTAATGCCTGGAACCTATACCCTTAGTAGTTTGAGTAGTGCCTTTAATGCTTTGTATGCAGCAGGAGGTATCAATGAGATTGGTACCTTGCGTGACATAAAGGTTTACCGGGGAGGTCGCCAGGTGGCTACCATCGATGTATATGATTACCTCTTGAACGGAAATCAGAAGGGTGATATTCGCTTGCAGGATAATGATATTATTCAGGTTGGACCTTATGAGTGTTTGGTAAATGTCAGAGGTAAGGTAAAACGTCCGATGTTCTATGAGATGAAGCGTTCTGAGAGTGTGAAGCAGTTACTCAGTTATGCCGGAGGCTTTTCTGGTGATGCTTATACCAAGAATGTCAGGTTGAGCCGTAAATCGGGACAGGAATACAGCATGCATACCATTGATGAGTTTCAGATGGGAAACTTCAATGTGATGGATGGCGATTCATTGTACGTGGATAGTGTGATGGCCCGTTACAGCAATATGGTAGAGATCAGAGGTGCTGTCAAGCATGCCGGTCAGTTCCAATTGGGCGGCGAAATTCAGACTGTACGTGGCTTGTTGGAAGTCGCAGAAGGGCTGCGTGAGGATGCTTTCCGTAATCGTGCCGTCATGCATAGAGAAAAAGACGATCTTACATTGGAGATGATCTCTGTAGATATTGATGGTATTCTAAACGGAACGGTTGCAGATATTCCCTTGAAGAAGGGTGATGTGCTTTTTGTCCCCAGCAAGGTGGATATGAAGGGAGAACAGGTACTAAAGATTAGTGGTGAGGTTATTTATCCCGGTACTTATCAGTATGCCGATAATACGACCATTGAAGACCTTATCCTTCAGGCGGGCGGTTTAACAGAAGCTGCTTCGATGGCTAAGGTGGATGTGTTCCGTCGTATCAACGATGTTAATTCTACAGAGAATACTGGAAAAATGGCTGATTATTTCAGTTTCGCTATTGAAGATGGTTTTCGTATAAATGAAAACGGTTTCAAGTTGCAGCCTTTTGATGAAGTGGTTGTACGTCGCAGCCCCTCATATAGTGAGCAGAAGAATGTGTCTATAACTGGTTGTGTTAATTTCGAAGGTCAATACTCCATGACAAGCAAGAACTTCCGACTAAGTGACTTGGTGAAGGCTGCCGGTGGTGTGACTTCTTTGGCTTATACCAAGGGTGCTCGACTGAATCGCGTTATGACACCCGATGAGCGTATGCAGCGTGAGAGTTCGTTACGTGCTGCTCAGATTCAATTATATGAAGAGTCCTTGTCAAGCGAAAAGGAATTTAACAAGGCTCAAGCAGATACTCTCCTGCAAATGAAGATGGATTTGGGAACTACTTATCCTGTGGCTGTTAATCTTGAAAAAGCTATGGCAAACCCAGGTTGTTCCGAAGATATCGTATTGCGCGAGGGTGACCAAGTAGAGATACCACAGTTTAGCAATACCGTTAAGGTCAGTGGTGAGGTTAGTTATCCCATCAGCATGAATTACAAGAAGGGTGAATCATTATATTATTATATCAAACGTGCTGGTGGTTATGGTAACAGAGCCAAGAAGGATGGTGTATATGCCATCTATATGAATGGTGCTGTTCAGAAGATTAGCAAGCATAGCGGAAAGGCAATAGAACCGGGATGTGAAATTGTTGTACCTTCCAAGAAACAGGGTAGGAAGATGAGTTCGGGTGAGATTGTTGCCATCACGTCAGGCGCAGCATCTATATCCAGTGTGATTGTCGCCCTTATCAGCTTAATTCGAAAATAGTTTAATGTTAGAAGAATGAGTAGCAACAATAATTCAGATTTAGCTGTACTGAAAGAGGCAGTGCAGATTCTTAAGTCAAAGAAAAGGTCATTCGCTATGATTTTGACAATTACATTTGTATTGTCATGCCTAATAATCTTTCCACATCCCAGATACTATACTTGTGAAGTAAAATTGGCACCCGAATGGGGCTCTTCAAGTACACCTACGGGGGGAATTGGCTCTCTTGCTGCATCTTTTGGATTTGATTTGAGTAGTATGCAGAGTTCGGATGCCATATATCCTATGCTGTATCCCGAACTTTTTGAGTCACCGGAATTCCTTGTACCTCTTTTTGATATCAAGGTAAATACACTGGACGGTAAGTTAAGTACCAATTACCATGATTATCTGAAAAACCACCAAAAGAAGAATCCAATAGCAGCCCCTGTCTTGGGTGGAATAAGCCTGATAACAAAACTATTTGAGCCAAGCGAGGCTTCCACAACAGTAGGGAAAAGCAATACAATCAACCCGTTCCGCTTGAGTAAGAAGGACTTTGGGTTGATGTTAAAGATGACGAGCAAGGTGAAGTGTAGTGTCGATAAGAAGAATAACGTAGTTACGATTCTTGTTAAAGACCAGGATGCGCTAATCTGTGCTACAATGGCAGATAGTGTTAAAGCGCATCTGCAGGATTTCATTATCAACTACAGAACCAGCAAAGCTCGTCAGGATGTAGAATATTATCAGAGTTTACGGGATAGTGCCTTGCTGGAATATGATAAAGCCATTGAGAAATACAGCCGTTATTGCGACAAGCATCAGAATGTAATACTACAGGCCGTTATCTCGGAGCGTGATCAGTTGGAGAACGATATGTCCTTGAAAATGGCAAAGTATCAGACCGTAAGTGGTCAACTTGAGAACGCCAAGGCAAAAGTACAGGAACAGACTCCAGCCTTTACTGTCATAAAGAGTTCTACAGTTCCCATAAAACCTGCGGGTCCCAAACGCTTGATGTTTGTGGCGTTTATGCTCATTCTGGCTGCGTTTGGTTCTACTGTATGGTATCTGAGAAAGCTCATCTTGTCGGAACTTATCTAAAAACGGAATGGAATTGTCCAACCTTGAGCCACTGCCTATACTGGTTTTTACCAATCTGTTGATGATTGGTTTCCTAATGCTTTTGGGTATGAAAGGCTTAAGGGAACCTTATATACTCCGACCTTGGCGCAGGTATATGATGATTCTCACATCCGTGGTATTCTGCCTTTTCTCTTTTTGGGGAACAGACTGGTTTCACTATGCCGAGATGTATATCAATTTGGTGTACATGGATGGTTTTAACACATCGCTTGAGAATGTGTACTATTTTATTGCCAATTATCTTTCTCCCAACTATCTGGTTTTCAGGGCTGTTATATGGGGCGGGGCGTTTTATTTGCTTTGCCAGCTATTTCGGCATGTCAGCATACGTGGTGATTTGCTGCTAGCCATATTCTGTGCATTATGGCTTTTAGACTTCAGTTACGGACGCGTTGTATTGTCCTATACCATGATGTATTTGGGAGGAGCTGTTCTGATGAAGCCTGTAAAAGGTAAAATGCTGTTGTCGTTAATGTTGGGAATTGCCTTGTTGGTCTTTTCGCTATTTTTCCACAAGACAGCCTTTTTTGGAGTAGCACTGATTCTCCTTGCCTTGCTTCCTCGGTTGCTGAATAATCGCACTTTTGCTTTGGTCCTGATGATGTATCCTTTTGTATTGTTGCTGGTTCAGTTGCTTCTGATGCAGTTCATGGATACGGCAATAGACCCCAACGAGCGAAATTCTTCTTCTACAGCCGGACAGGCTTATTTGAATGATGATACAAAGGAAATTGGACCGGCCTATTTGTTGTACTTGATAATGCGATATGTGCCATATTATATGATTGCATGGATTGCTTATAAGGTAAATCTGTATCAACCAGAAGAGAGCGCAGGGAAAAAAAGCGATGCGCAACTTTCATTACCCGATGAGGCTCCTGCTGAAGTTCGTTTTTTCTCCCGACTCATCGTGTATATTGTTTTGGTATCCACCATTTTCTTATTTGATTTAGGAGCCAGTACTACTACGCTCTATATACGTTTCCTGATGTATGGTTTTATACCTGCCTGTGTGGTATTGGCGTGGGCTTGGCAGCATAAGTTTTGCCCACGTATGGTCAAACTGACTTTTCTGGTTGGTATGGCAGGAACGTTCTATGCGTTGTTGTATTCGTTCTATCTGGCCTATTTGGGAGTGGCGGAGTAATTGTTGAAAAGAATGAGAATATTACACATACATCCATCCATGTTGGCAGGCGGTGTAGAGGCCATGATTTGTGCTACGGCTACAGAAATGGCGCATCAGGGGCATGATGTTACATTTTGTTCCATTTATCAGCCAAAGCCTGATGATATTTTCTGGTACCGATTGCCGGAAACGGTTCATAAGGTGACATTGGGTAAACAGAGTACTGGTTTCTCGTTAAAGGAAGTTTTTGCTGTATATCGCTTTATCAAGAAAGGACACTTTGATGTTGTCCAGTTACATGGTTTTCTCTATTATTTCTTTTTTTCGATAGTGTTGCTTCCGAGTCAGAAGTTCTTTTATACCTTCCATTCAGATGCAAGGAAAGAAAGTTTCAAATGGGATGCGCGTTTCTTCTGGCTAAAGAAACTAATGTTTCGCTTGGGAAGGGTTCGTGCTATTACCATTTCACCGGCCAGCCAACAGTCCTTTACTGAACTCTATGGCTGTAAGAGTGCTTTGTGTGAAAATGGTATTCCCATGCCTTTTGTTGATGATAAAGAAAATGCTGTCGACAAGGCTCGTATTACCTCTAAGACGAAGGTGTTCCTACATCCCGGACGTATCACGGAGGCCAAGAACCAACTGGTGCTGGTGAAGGTGTTTCGTAGGCTGATAGAGGAAGGTTGGGATGTTGTGTTACTGATAGCGGGCAAGGAGGAAGCCGATGCTATCCTGCAGCAGATACGTCCCTATTTCTGCGAACGGATACAATACTTAGGTTTGCGAACGGATGTCCCATCCCTGATGGCGAAGGCCGACGGGATGTGTCTTCCTTCCGTATGGGAAGGACTTCCCATAACGTTGCTTGAGTGTCTGGCAGTGGGGTGCATACCCATCTGCAGCCCTGTGGGAGGGGTTGCTAATGTCATAACAGACGGAGAAAACGGCTTGCTGTCGAAGAGTAGCGGCGAGGATGATTACTATCAGACCATGCTTCGTTTCCTGAAAGAGAGCAGTGAGAATACTGCTCGAATGAAACAGAGGTGCGTGACTTCCTTCCAACCCTATCATATTAGAAATTCTGTGAAGAAATATTTACAGGAATATGCAAAATGATGCTCAATGAAAAACATCTTATTTATATTGTTTAAACGTTATAATGGCATTCTGGAAGGGGGAGGTCTTGTCAACCAGCGCAATGTCCGTATGGCAGAGGAAATCTTGGGGAAGGAGAATGTCAGCGTCTATTATGTTCATGACGATAGTAAGCGGCGCTCTATATGTAATCTTGCTCTTTCTGCCCTGTACTTTCCCTTCGGTCACTTCAATGGGATGCTACCAGGAAAAATCAGGGAGATAGTTCGTCTGGCAGAGGGATATGACTGCGTTTTCATTAGCACTACCGTATTTGGTATTGTGGCTCGCAAACTGAAGGAAGCTGGTTATAAGGGGCGTATCGTGGCCCATTTCCATAATGTGGAGAGTATCTATTATGATAGTCTGCTGCCTAAGCGGATGCCCTTCAGGGATATCGTGGTAAACTGCGCAGCGAAGAACGATGCTTATTGTTGCCGTTATGCCGATGTGGTGTTGGCATTGAACGAGCGCGACAGCCATCTGCTCAAGAAATTGTATCAGCGTGAGGCAGACTTCTTGGTGCCCATAGCTCTCAAGGACAAATGCAGTCAGATAGTCTTTAATGAGGATGAACTCACAACCCGCCGACCTCGGCTACTCTTCTTGGGCAGCAGTTTCACGGCGAACAACGAAGGAGTATTGTGGTTTGTGCAGCATGTTTTGCAGCATGTGGATGCTGAGTTCCGTGTGGTGGGACGCGATATGGACAAGTTGCAGGCTGCCAATCCGTGCTTGCGTGACGTGACGGTATTCAGCAATGTGCCAAGTCTGGAGGAACATTTCCTCTGGGCTGATTTTATGGTGCTACCCATCTTCTCAGGGAGTGGGATGAAGGTGAAGACGTGCGAGTCGATGATGTATGGTCGTAATATCCTTGGGACAAGCGAGACCTTTGAAGGCTATCATGTTGATATAGACCGTGTTGGACGGCTTTGCAATACGGCTCAGGAGTATATCGATGCCATAACGTATTATGGAGAGCATCCCGTCAAGCGTTACAATGCATATGCAAGGGAAATGTTTCTCCAACAGTATTCCCAAGAGGTCTCGCAGCAGGTCTTCCGTCAGGTGTTTGGTTCCACTCTATTATAAATTGGTCATCATCAGTTAGGCGACCGCTTCCCGTACTTCTCTTAATAATGCATAATAAATGATTCGACAACTTTTCTTACTCATCCTTCTTCTCCTCCCTATACAGGGACTATTTTCTCAGGGTAAGGACGCTTTGCTACAGTACCTCTATCGTACTGCTGCAGAGGGAAAGGTGCTCATGGGACATCATGATGATACCTTCTATGGTCGTGACTGGAGCAAGGGAGCTTGTGTGAAAAGTGATTTAGAAGAACTTTCTGGACACCGTCCTATGGTGCTGAGTGTGGATCTTTGTCCTTTGGAACTACAGAACGGCTACTATATGTCGGGTTCTACTTGGGAGCAGCATCGTAGGGCTATCATAGAACAGCATCGCAGAGGCGGAATAACCACAATATCTTGGCATATGTATAACCCCGTAACAGGTAAGGATGCTTGGGATGTGTCGGATGACAGGACCGTGCGTAAAATCCTTAGGAAGAAAGATGTCAGAGAAAAATTTACACACTTTTTAGATCTTGCAGCCGAATATATTCTTACGTTACGCGACGATGAGGGCCAACTCATTCCCCTTATCTTTCGTCCTTTCCATGAGTCGCAAGGCAGTTGGTTCTGGTGGGGACGCGACTTCTGCAGCAGTCGTGAATTTGTTAATCTGTGGCGTTTTACCCATCAATATCTTACTCAAAAGGGTTGCACCAACCTTTTGTATTGTTTTTCTGTAAGTGGTGTGACTCGTACGGTGTATGATTATTTGGAACGGTTCCCTGGTGCTGACTATGTGGATATTCTTGGAACCGAAGTGTATCGTGACAACTCACTTTCTGGAGGAATAGAGGGTAAACGGGCAGATTTTATTCGTCGTGCCCGCCAAAACTTGGCTGTGGTACAACAGTTGAGTCAGCGTTGGAAGAAACCTATCTGTATTGCTGAGAGTGGGGGCGAGAATACCGATGATGCTGAATGGTGGACTCGTGCCGTACTTCCTGCTCTTCAGGGCTATCCAGTTAGCTACATCAACTTTTGGGCCAATCAGCCTCTCTCCTTTGGGGGAGGAAAAGGAAAAGCTCACTGTACCTATCCTGGAGCTAAAGATTCCCAAGACTTTTTGCGAGCATTAAGTACAGGTAAATTAGTGATGTGTGATAGATGACTAGTATAACAGGGTGGCAATCCTTATTCCGATAAGGTACCGATTTTGTCTTCCCAAACGATAATGTGATTATTGTGCGATTTGAATGACCACTGGGGGTTAGGAATCATGTAATCAGGCCCGTAGCGGAAAGAGAGAATCTCGTCGTAGTTCGCGGGAACATAAAGGGAAAGACCCTCAAACAGGATTGGGGTTCGTTCCTTTCTGATGGGCAACTCAATTCTTCGGGCAATCAGACCACCGTGTTGCTCTATGCTTTGTCTAAATGTGGCGGTGCCGGGGAACATGAGAAAATCACAGCAATAAGGATGCTCGTCGATAGGAGGATAAAGATAGAATATATCTATGGAAATGTTGTCTTTGGCGTATGTTTCTTCTCGCCCTGATGCACCATCATCGACGAGGAAGTTGTGAATTAGCTCAAACCCATGTTTTTTAAGGTGGGTCCTAAGTTTCGGGGACCAGTCTTCATTCCACATATATACGTCAATGTCGAGATCATGTTTGATGAACCCCTTCTCGCGGACAGCACCAAGCATTGTTCCGAAAGCCAGCGTGTAAAAATAGTCTCCTTCTTTCATCGCAGCATCAAACTGCTGCAATATGTCTTTGCCATTTTGAAGGAAAAAACGGTTCCTTTTAGTTTCCAGATACTTTTTGTACGGGTAGTATATAGGTTTAAGGAGACCTTTTATTCCTTTTATTTTGGCAACCTTGTTGGCTATTTCTAATACACGGTCTGACTGTTGGTATTTCATCGTTTACTATTCATTTTATAATCATAACTATGTAAGCCCTCCTTGCGGAAGTCTTTGTGATAACGGTTTAGCACCTCCTTGAAGACCTCTTCATATTGGGGGATATACACGTCATCCTTTGCCTCTAAGTGCATAATGATCTCTTGACTCAGATTATGTAATGCTTCAAGATTGTTTTGGCCACCATAAAAGTTTGTTCCCTTTATGGTGCCTGGGCTGACATTTAGTATCACATTACCAGAGCCGGTTTTAATCAGTTCCACGTTTACACTCTCGATAAATATCTTCAAGGCAGCTTTTGTTGCTCCATATACGGAAAAAAGCGGAGATGACATCCATCCTGCAATGCTATCTATTACTCCGCAATAGAAATCCTGAGTATTTTCGAGGCGTGAGTAGAAGCGCTTTATAATTCGTAGGGCAGATATCGTGTTCACGTTGAAGGAATCAATGATGTGCTCCTCTGGGATATCGCGAAAATGAGAAAGCTTGCCAAAGCCTGCCGTAATCATTAGGGCGTTGATGTCAGTGAAACGGTCAAAAAAGGAATAATCCTTGTTTGTTAGGTCGAACTGAAAGGCTTCAATTTTTTCATGGGTATAACATTCTTTCAGCGGTGCTTTATCTACCACGTATATTTTTTCCGTGGTTTCACGCAATGCTAACTCATGAGCAATAGCCAAACCGATACCATTTGCGCCACCTATTACAAGAATCCTTCTGATCATATTATGGTAACATTTATTCCTTTTTGGTAATCCTCGATAATCTGGGCGATGGCAATGCTCTCACGGCGACGCAGACGATAGGAACTCAGACGTTTGCTTACAATCATGGATATGAACTCCTGTATCTCGTACCTCAATCCGTCGCCATCGTAACTATAGAAGTACTTCTTATTCTTTGTCTGGTCTTCATAGCGGATTTCGAAGTAGTCTGTCAGCCACCATGGAGCGGGCACATAAACATATCCTTTGGTTCCGCTGATGACAAGGTTGCCTTCTGTCTTTACCCCAATCCCAAGCGTAATGGATGCTGTGGCGTGAGGGTAGTTGATGGCTCCCATGGTGAACACATCAACTCCATTCTCCATACGGGAATGGAAATTGGCATCAACGATCTCCCTGCCAAGCAGTTTTATCAATGCCATCAGTGTGAGGGATGCGTGTTCTGTCATACTGCCACCAGCCTGTGTCGCATCCAATTCTCGTGTTGGAGGAGCCACCATTTTGGATAGCGAGGCCTTAACATCAACAACATCGCCGATAACACCGCTCTTTACTAATGTCACCAAATGGGTAAAGCCTGGGCAATGTGCGGTTTTGCTGGCTTCTAATAGTACGAGTCCTTTGTTTTCTGCCAGTTCGTAAAGTTCACGTGCCTGAGTGGCAGAGAGAACAAATGGTATCTCGCATAGTACATGTTTACCTGCTTGCAGGGCCCGTTTGCAGTAGTCGTAATGTGTCAAATGGGGTGAGGCGATATATACGGCGTCAACGTTCTGAATAAAGGTGTCGAAGTCGGAATAGCTGGAAGTGAGGCCCATTTCTTGTTTGAAAGTCTCGGCTTCTTGTTTGTCTGGGTTTAAAACACTTACCACATCAATACCGTTTACAACCCTTGCTTCTGGCACAAATCGTTTGGCAATACGTCCACTACCAATTATTCCAACACGATATAAGACTTGTGTCTCTTCGCGCAGCATGGTACTGCTGATACCCTCAGTCCGAGGTAAATATACCACTTGGCAGTATTCCTTGAGATAATCAAACTTCCCTTCCCAATCTGAACCTATGGCAAAAATATCCACGTCGTACCGTTGGATGTCGTCAATCTTTTGACCAACGTAGTCTTCTATGATAACTTCGTCGGCATAGCCAGTGGCTTTCACCGCCTCTACGCGTTCCAATACATTGTTACGAACGTTCAATTTACCTCGACCTCGATCAAAACTATCGCTGGTAACGCCTACGATGAGATAATCCCCAAGTTCTTTCGCCCTGCGGAGCAGATTAATGTGTCCTTGGTGCAAAAGGTCGTATGTTCCATATGTAATAACTTTCTTCATAACTTTATTACGACTGGATTTTTCTTACGTATTCTTTTATCATTTCTTTCTCAGAGGCTTGCATGGCAAACAGATAGCTGCAAAGGGTAGTCATAACTACACTTGTGGAACCTATTAGCAGGAATCGAAGCCATCCCTCATCCATATTAAGTCTTATAATGGTAGGGATAATAGCCGATAATACTATCATTTTCAGTAATGGCCAAAGTACCTCTTTGGTGTATGATATAAGCGTAAAGTTGATTACTCTTTTCATTATCAGCAGAGAAACATACTGCGATAATGTAGTCCACAGCAACACCATCAATAATGCATAATTGGGAGAGTATCCATATTTTAATAGCAGATAGGCAGTAGGGATGCACATCAGAGAAACAGAACTACAAACGGTCTGATATAGCATCATTTGCCCACTGGCGTGAATAACACCGGAAACAGCAGAGTTAAGATTATTAACAAAGGAAATGAGAATGACAATAATAACAAAAGTATCAGTGTATTCCGGAATGCTTTTTATCCATAGGTGTAGAATGAAGTGGGTGTCCAAAATGATAGGAAGGGTTATTAATGTAATAACACATGATGTAACCCTGCTGACGCCATAGGTAAGTCGTAATGTCCTGTCGTAATTCTGATTTGCATACGATTGTACTACTTGCGGCCTGACGGGTATGATGATATTTGAAACGAAGGCCATCAGACCGGCATTAATCTGTGCAGCCAAAGCCTTTGCAGCGTTTACGATAGGTCCGCAGAAAAAGTTGAAAATCAGATTGATTCCTTGCTCTTTCATGATGCCAGAGAATGAACCAAAGATATTCCAGCCAGAAAAACAAATCATGGAGCGGAAGAGCTTTCGGTCAATCAGTTTCTTGAAAACAATTTCTGGGAAGTTCCATTTAGCATAAAAAGCGTAAAGGAGCAGGTTGAGTAAATTGATGGAAGCGTAAAGAGCTGCGTAGGTAGCCATGCTGTCATAGCTGATGAAACGTAGCATAAAAACAATCCCTAGTTTCAAAAAGGCATCCAGGACACTGACAAGCGCGTAGAAGTCCATCTTCTCGTGTGCCATTATCGCTGCCGAATAAGGTGCTTGGATGATAGTAAGAGTGAATCCTACAGCAGAGAAATGGAAGGCCCACATGGCAGCGTCTAACCTTTCTGCGGGGCAGACGAGTTTATGATTGATATACCAGATTCCGACAACTTCTATAACCAATAGCAGTAAGATGGCAGCAAGGAACTGAATTCTGAGCGCCGTATTGTAAACGCGACAGGCCCCTTTTATTCCATGACAATCCAGTTCAAAGTTATAGAAACGTTGAATGCCGTTTGAAATGGATAGATTCAGAAAAGAGAAAAGGCTTACGAAACCGCAGACCGTGTTATAGACTCCATAGTCTATCTCGCCAAGGATTTCCAGAATAGCTCGGGTAGCATAAAACGTCAAACTGAGCACAAAGACCATTCTGAGGCTCATGAAGAGGCTGTTTCTTGCAATCCGTTTATTACCTTGGGCGTAGTCTGTCATTACAATTTTTTCTCCTATATTTCTTTACTTGACGTATCCGTAAATTTTATCCTTCCAGGAATAATGTCGTTTTACCATCTCATAGCCTTTGATTGCCAACTGCTCTCGTAAATCTGGGTGATTCATGATGCGTAAGCATGCATCAGCCAATGTGGCAGCCTCGTCCTGGATAAGACAATTCTCTTCATGCTTAAGTTCCGGGATGGCGTTAGAGATGAGGCTTGTCATGACAACGGGAATGCCACAACTCATGGCCACAAGAACTTTGTTCTGTATTCCTGCTGCTACTCTGACGGGTGCTATGGTCAGGCAGGCATCACTAATGGTATTTTCAATATCCTCAACGAATCCCGTAACAAAAATGTTATCAGAGGCTAATTGCTGTATGCTTTGTGGAGGCTGTGCTCCCACAATATAAAATTTCGTATCAGGTTTCTGCTTGAGAATGCGCGGGAAGATATCCTGGACAAAACAGAATACAGCATCTTGGTTTTGCAATGTACGCATATTGCCTACAAAGACAATCTTGTTGGGTGTGTACTTGCGTCTTATATTCTTACTACACAATATGCCGTTGGTATGCAGTTCCAGACTTTCTGGGTGGAATGATTTGGTTTTCAAGTAGTCAATGTCAGTCTGGGAAACCAAAATGTTCTTCGGGAAGTGAAGGAGACTATATTGCTCAGCTCTTAATATGAGTCGCTGTTCCATGCGATAGATATTTTTCAAGAGCCAGTTGCCTTTACTTTGTGAGGACATAGCATAAGTTTTAGATAGCGCGTCTGTCATTTCTATGATAGATTTGCTATGAAGTCCTAATTCATCAAGGTAAGGCATCATGCGTAGCAGATGGGCGATGAAAAGGTCTGGTTTTTCCTTCTGGATAATTTCACGTAGTTTTCTTCTGTAGGTGCCTGACATGTAGAAGCCACATTGCATAGGTTTGGCCTGCAGGAAACATGTTAGTGCATGAATGAGTGATGATATGTGATTCCTGTGAACGGTGTAAACCTTGTGATATATGCGTTGAGCCTCAAAAATCTGGGGTTGTCCGTCTTCCTCTAGACTGAGCAGAATAAGTTTGTACCCCTGTTTACGCAATTGATGGGCTATGTTGTTGATACGTAAAACGTCACCGCCATTCTCTGGAACGGGAAAACGCGGAGTGAGAATACAAATTTTCTTGGCTTTGGCAACATTCTCTTCAAACTCCTTGCGTAGGTTTGACTCTAAAGCCAAACGCTCATCATTTTTTGCAATCGAATGATCTATGCGTTTTTGCCAGATGACGAAAAGTATAATATCTATCAATACAATCCACGTGATATTCAGTCCAATAAGATATAATCCTGCATTCAGTAGTGCAAAGATTATATCAGCAACCAGAATGGTTAACAAAGCCATACGCATATAATGACCTGTGCGCATGAGTTTGTGATGAAGATGTGTCTTATCTGCATGGAATGGATGCTCGCCTCGGAGAATGCGACTGCAAGCAACCCGAAGCAAGTCAAAGGTTGGTATTAGTAGAAGGGTGTAAGATAGCAGCAAGCTGTATGGCTCTGGTGCTTTAACTTCATTTTCAGAGCAAAGCTTCAATGATAAGTAGCTTAATGCATAGCCTAGCATCAAACTTCCAGAATCACCCATAAATATCTTGGTGCCTTTGGCATTATCGCCAAAAAGATTGTACCAAAGAAAAACAATAAGGCTACCAGATATAGCAGCGGTAAAGAGACAGAAGATATTCATGCCCCAATGCCAAAAAGCCCACGTAAAGACAATAAAAGCTATCAAGGAGAGACTGCTGGCAAGACCGTCTATACCGTCTATCAAATTCATGCTGTTAACCACTAACATCACAAGGAATACGGTCAGCGGATAGTTGATAACTTCTGGTATTTCATATATTCCGCAGAATCCGTACAGGTTGTTAAGGGTAAGGCCTATAAGCGGAAAACATAGTGCAGCAATAAACTGGATAAAGAACTTAAGTTGGGCAGTCAGACCGAAAAGGTCATCCAACAATCCTGTTACGTATATAGTGAAGATTCCGAATCCTATCAGCAACGTACTGGATTTAAGAGGCTCGCTTTCTCCGTAAAAGTTGAAAATAATAGCTAATGTAACGGCAATACCTACGATGGTACTTGGAACAAAAATAACTCCTCCAAGACGCGGGGTGTTGTTCTTATGTACTTTACGATCATTGGGCCTGTCAAAATACCCGTTGCGCTTACAGAGACTAAGTATCCATGGCATTAACAGCATGGATGTTAGTGCCGAGGCAATGAAGGATATGAAAATGTTGAGCGCAGTCATAATGTCGTTTATATTATATAAACGTTCTTAGAGTTTTTTTTATTGTTTTTTGTGCAAGGTTTTCCTGGAAACAAGCTGTTTATTGCAGATTTTGCTTAATATTTGCGAAAACGTAGAGTGCCCTCTTCGCTGGAAAGAACCATTTTGTCGGATTCCAGTACGTCTATGTGTAGGCAACCACTATTGGGAATCCCGTATTTTTTCAGGTCATCTACAGGATGAGCAATTTTATCAAGTTCTGCGTTGTTGAAAATCTTGTCAGGGTTGATGATGATATTACCTTCGGACTGACGATAATATGTAAGGAAATAGGTATCTGATTCTCCTGGAAGTTCTTGTAGCATAAGTATGTTGTTGCGTACCTTGTAGTACAGGGTGGTATCGGGTTTGTTGTAGGCTATGGAACCATCCGTGGCTTTCCATTCTACAAGTTGCCACATGCCGCCCAATGTGCCGCTGTCATCTCGCTTGTTTTCGCAGCTGGGATATAAGGCCAAGAAAAAGAGCGATACGATATAATATGGCAATAAATGTTTTGTTTTTTTCATTCTTTAATTCTTTTTATTGAACAGCCCGCTATAGGATACTGACAACATACCGCCATTGCTGCTACCCAATATTTCACCATCGTTATGTCCGTAGCTAGCTGTAATACCTAATCCTTTCACCCAGTTAGGCTTATAGGTGACCTCGGCCAACAGATAGTTGGCTTTCTGAGGGTCGGGAGTGGGCGCATTGTATGAGCCTAAACTCTTCTCGTGGGTGTACAGCAGACGCCAGCCCCATTCTTCGGTGGGCTGACCGCTAAGACCTATGTGATGGGCATTGATACGACTATGGTAAACCATAATGTTATGGCTCATTCCGAATCTGTCGTTATAGATAGGTGAGGAGAGTAGGGGATTGCCCATTACGTAGCCAGAGTGTTGCCATGCGCCATAAATATGATGATTGTAATATTGGTCACAACCGCTAATCTGTTCGGGCATGTTGGCTGTTTTATCGTGATAGATGGCACCGCTTTGGTCCATGGTTCCGATATGCTCATAAACGACACTACTTAGGAAAGGATTCTTGGGTAGGTTAATCTCTACGCCATATAGCATATCTTTCCATCCGTATTGCCAGAACATTTGGCTCTGGTCTTCAAAAAAGTGTTCCAAGTAGGCTGCAGCGCTCCATCCCTTGCCGTGGTAGTCGAAACGTAGGTGCCAACTTCCCAACTGGTTTCCCTCGCGATTGGAGTATATGTCGCCATCGTTACTGTCACCCCCTCCGGGGATTAAAGCGTTCCAAAAACTTTTGAAACCATTTAGAAGGTTTTGGTCATAATATTCTGGTCCGTCGAATCCCACTCTCTTATGAATGTTGTGACCTGTACCGCCAAACTGACAACTCATTTCCAACCCTCCTGTCATGGTGAGGGGAAATCTTTCTTTGTTTCCTATACGTAGGAACAGTGCCTTAGAATGATAGAGTGAATTGCTGGTGTATAAATATCGTTTATCTCCTGCGTTGTAATTGCTTTGCCAAGCATTGTCGGTATACCATCCGTATGCCAGATGAGCCTTTATGGCTAACCAATTTTTGGTTCCGGGTATGGTCAAGAAATCTGGTAGCTCCAGTCGTACCTGCGGAAGAGGCCTTGCATTGATGCCTGTTGTCATGGCACCGCTGCTTAATTCTTGGTTCTTTAGTTCAAGAGGGCGCTCTTTCTGCCCCAAGCTAAGGCGTAGCGCTTTCCACTGAATGTCAGCATAAAGTTGCTGGACAATAAAGTGTTTGTTCTCCATGCCTACTGCTGCTACCAAATCTGCACCATATCCTATTCTCCAGTTTCTGAGGCTATCTGCTATGGCATCTCTATGGAAGGCACCACGCAAATAACCGTAATTGTTTTTGTGCGAACTGAGTCCGTATCTGTTGCTCGTGAACCAGAATGGAGCATAGTCTCCGCCGCTGAATGTACTGCTTATGGTGCCTTCGTAATATACATCTTCACCCAGACGACTGAATTGTGCTTCAATCGTCATGGGTATGATGGATATTAGTAATATCAGCGCTTTTCTCATTTATTTTTCGGTATGTTCATGGTTCTCTTGGGCTCCGTAATGGCCGTATATTCCGTAGTGACCATATTTGCCATAACCATACTTACCATACTTGCCATATTTTCCGTACTTGCCGTATCCGTAGTAGTAACCATACTTCTTCTTCTTTAGGTCAACACCATTGAGTACGAGGTTTACCTTGGGCAACTTGTTGTTCTCGCTCAGATTGTTGATAAGAGCAAAATTCGAGCGTGGAGAATAGTCTGCACGACAAACTACCAAAGTTACATCTGCTATACGTGCGATTGACAAGGTGTCACTTACCAGTCCAATAGGAGGTGTATCCAATATGATGTAATCATAATGTTCCTTCAGTAATTCCGCAGCGCGGTCCAACTGTTCGCGTGAAATCAATTCACCTGGGTTGGGAGGAATAACACCAGCGGGAAGAATGTCAAGATTTGGATTGCCAATACCATGGCTAATCTGTGAATCAAGCAACTCGTAATCTGGTTCGGTGCTGGAAAGGAACGTTGTGATACCGTTCTTACTTACAGGTATTCCAAACAATTTAACCAAGCGAGGCTTACGGATATCCAAACCAACAATGATTACCTTTTTGCCCATCAATGCAAGTGACATTGCAAGGTTTGTTGAAACGAAGGTCTTTCCTTCACCAGGAATGCAACTGGTACAGCAGATAATCTTCTCATCTGTATTATGGACAAAACGAAGATTGGTTCGCAAACCTCGGAAAGATTCCTCCATGGTATTGTTGGAGTTTTCATGTACGACCAAAGCCTTCTCGCCATCCACGACTTTGTTTCCCAATGGGATATCTGCCAAGATAGGAATCGTGGTTAGTTTCTCTATGTCATCACGACCCTCGATATGGTAACGCAATAGATTCTTCAGGAATATAATTCCTATGGGGAATCCTATGCCAAGTATCAAGGCTATCATCATGATAATCATGCTCTTAGGAGAAACTTTTCCTAAATATTGAGGTGAGTCGATAATTTTTGCTTTTGCAGCTGTGCTGGCCAAAGAGATGGCGTTCTCCTCTCTCTTCTGTAACAGCATTAGGTATAGGTTGGCCTGAATCTCTTGCTGGCGCATGATGTTGGTCAGTGCACGCTCTTGGGTTGGAGTGCTTTGGATACGACTGTTGAACATGCGGAATTGATTGTCGGCACTCTTCTTCTGTGTCAGAAGGTCCCTCTTTATTGCTTCCAAGCTAACTCTGATTGATGACCACATCTCTTCCAGTTCGGTAGTGATACGCTGTACAGAGGGGTTGTCCTCGCTTGAGAACTTAACAAGGCGTTTACGTTGCAGTAGTCCCTCGTTGTATTTGCTGATAGAATGATTCAGGTTCTGATCGCTAAGACCTAAATTTGCGGGAATAACCTGTAATGCATTGGCAGGATTGTTGGTATAGTTGACCAACGCAGTGATGAGGTTCAACTGGGTCTCCAACTCTACCTGTTGCGACTGGTATTCTGTCGTTTTTGTCAAAGAGTTGGTGGCATCATTCGTCAGATTTATAAGGTCATTGCTTTTCTTGTATTGTTCCAGATTAGATTCGGTCTTATCCAAATCCCCACGGATGCTCAGCAAGCGTTCTCTGATAAACTCATCGGTTTTTGTCGCTACCTCGTTTTTGTCCTCATTAGCATCTTCGTTATAGCTCTTCAGAAGCTGGTTTAGGTAATCAATGGAACGCTGAACCTGTGTGTCTGTGAATGTAATGGCAGCCACGGTTGTCGTTTTGCTTGTAGCGGCAGCATTCAGTTTCTGTGTATATAATCTTCCTGCGATGTCCAGTGGAATAATAGTGGCGTATAAAGTACGATCCTCTGTCATCTTGCTTGCAGGATTCAACTGGAATGTTATGGTGCCGACGGGAGAGGTGATAGTACCGGGTAGCTTCTTTATCTCTCGGTTGAATTTAATCTTATCCTTACTGTTTTTGATAGGTATTTCTCCTTTGATGACAAACGTTCCCTCGTCGTTCTTGACAATCTCCAAGAAAACTGGCATCTGTAATACACTCAGTTGGCTTTCTGGCATATCAATGATAAGAGGGTTGTTGTTGTACATCTCTCTCTTACGTACCCTGCCTTCGATGGCATAAGCAACATACAACTTTAATGCTTTAACTACTCGAGTGTTGATATTGGTGCTTTTCAGAATTTCCAACTCATTGTCAAAGCCATTACTGTTGGAAAATAAACCTACGTTTTCAAGATTCATCTGCCCTGCGACCATTCTACTCTTTTTACTGTCATCATCCTTGATGAGAATTTTCATTGATGATGTGTAAACGGGATTCGTATATCTGAGATAGCAGAATGCCAATCCTAAAGCAAGAACCGTGGATACAACAATCCACTGCCAATTCAGCACGATAATATCCCATATTGCGGTCAGATTGAACGAACTGGATTCTTCCTCATTTACTTTTTCGTTAGCAACGTAATCAGCCATGATTTAATCTTATTTTTTTGTTGTTTACAATGCAAATTTTCTTGCAAAGTTAGTAATTTTATTTGTACGCGTGAAGTGTTTCGCTACATTTTTTGATTTTTGTGATAATTTTGGTGCAGACTTGAGCCTGATTGCGTAAAATGTTGTAATTTTGCAAAAATACGAGTAGTAATCCAAATATGAGACAACTATATAAGGGAATGCAGGATCCTGACAAAAAAATCCTGCTTATTGGGGCAGATGAGGATGTTGCTGAGATCCGTAAAGAACTAAGTGGTCAGGGGCTAACCCCTCAGACAAAGTGTGTTTCTCCGGAACTCTTGTCAGAATCTTTGCAAGACTTGGAGGATGTTGCGGCAGTTTGTTGTGTTTCCGGATCTGTAAAAGGGACAGACTTGTTGGCTCTCTATCAGTGTTGTCAGGACAGGAAGATGGCTATGTTCTTCTGTACGCCAGGCCTTAGTGTTCTCCAGAGAAACATGCAAATTAAGAATGTGGGTTTCCTGTCTTTCCTTTTTCCTGTTGAAGAGCCGTTAAGCCATTGGTGGAACAGATTGTTGAAACGTCTTTTCGACTTGTTGGTGAGCGGCGTTTTCTTGTTTCTCGTCTTTCCTCTGATTTATATTGTGGCAGCAATTGTCGTAAAACGAAAAAGCCCGGGTTCTGTCTTCTCTGTTGTCAAAGAAATTGGCTGGACTGGAAAGCCTTTCGGAAAGTTTGTGTTTAGAACAGATGATTTGCCTGCAGATTCATTCTTTCAGAAACCTGCAGTAAAATCTTTGCCACAATTTTTGAGTGTGTTTGCAGGTAGTATGTCTGTAGTCCCGGGAATCGTAAGTTGCCAATTCTGTAAGAACGCTGATATGTGGTATAGACAGAATTGGTCGTTGTGGCTAGATGTCAAGATACTTCTGAAAGCGTTGCTGAACAAGAACAAAATGGAAAGATAAAAAGCCTGTTATAAGTTATAATATATTATAGTATAGAACAATGTCAATATTTTCAAAATTATTTGCGCGAAAATCCGATTCTGGTACACGTATTGGTGGCATGGAAGATTTTATGTTGCTTATCAGGGTATATTACCAGTCGGTTATTGCCGCCCATTTAGGAATTAATAACCTGGCTTCTTTGCCTGATTTGAGGGTTTTTAAGCAAACTTATCATGTTCAAACGGTAAATAATAAGTTGGGCATCGGCGAAAAGAAACAGTGTCGAAAGCTGATGCAAGATATTTATCATATCAGTGATAGCTTTTTTGACGAGGTGGATAACAGCGTAAAGAAGCGTTGTAAGAAAATACAGGATGTCCAAGGCTATCTGATTACATTCCAGGGTTTCAGCCAGGATCTTATGATGCTAATGGGAAACCTTATGCAGTGGAAGTTCCGTTTGCCCAGTTTCTTTAAGAGCGCCTTGCGTCAGATGGTAGAAAAACAGATTCATGAGATTATGACCAAGCCGAATTGGAAGGATGATGGTGTGCGTCGTACTTGCGTTTCCGTCAGGAAGTACCAGTCGGCTCTTGGGTATACGGAATCATGGATGTCTGAATATGTTTATACCCTTGTTATGCTCGCAAAAAAGGAGCCAAAGAAAAATAGTGAGGAATAATTTTGCATAAAGATAAAAAAAAAGTTATCTTTGTCCTCGAAATATTGGAGTTCGAAAGAAAATGGATGCAAAACTGACAGAACTTATTATTCGACTTGAGACCCGTACTCGCCAGCTTCTTTTGCAGTACACTAAGTCTCAGGACGAGAAGAAGAGTCTCCTGTCGCGTTTGAAAGAACGTGATGAGGAGATTGTGTCTTTGAAGCAGAAAAATGAAGAGCTCCAACAACAATATACCCATCTTAAGATGGCGAAGTACATTGATATGGCAGACGATGATGTTAAAGACCTCAGAGGCCGTATCAGAAAGATGGTGCGTGACGTTGACCGGTGTATCTCCATGCTTAAAGTAGAATAGAATTATGGCTGAGCAAAGTGACACCTTATCAATAACTCTCCGTTTTGGCAGTTGGACATTGCCTATGACTGTTCGTCGTGAGGAGGAATATGTTTATCGGCAGGCTGAGAAACTTATAAAGGAGAGATTCAACTTTTATACAAATAGCTATCCTGGGCAGAGTACAGAAATGTACTTGGTTATGACCATATTGGATATAGCCGTTAAGGTTAAGCAACAGGAAACGTCGATGGATATAGAGCCTATAACCAGCCGTCTGAAGCCGTTGCTTGCAGAGTTGGAGTCCGCACTCGAGAAAAAAACAGAGAGTTAATGACCCCAATTAATAATTCAAACACCAAGAATTCATGACAACTTATATTATTTGCGGATTGATCATAGGCATTGTATCCTTTGTGATCTTCTTTTGCGTATGGTACTTTGTTGTGTTGCCAAGCAAACGCAAGAGTATGAAAGCAGAGGCTGAGCAAGAGGCTGAAATCATCAAGCAAAAGAAATTGTTGGAAGTTAAGGAGAAGTTCATCAGTAAAAAGGCTGAGTTGGAGAAAGAAGTTCGCCAGCGTAATCAGCAAATCCAGCAAGCTGAGAATAGAGCAAAGCAGAGGGAATTAAGCCTGAACCAAAGACAGGACGAACTGACCCGTCGCAAGCAGGAATCAGATACAATGCGTATGCGTCTGGAGACCCAGCAGGCTGTTCTTCAGAAGAAGGAAGAAGAGGTTGATCAGCGAATGGGACGTTTGCTGGAGCAGGAACGTACTAAGTTGGAGGAAATCTCTGGTCTTAGTGTGGATGAGGCTCGTGAACGTTTGATAGAATCTCTTAAGGATGAAGCTAAGACCAGTGCTGCTGCTTACATCAATGAGATTATGGATGATGCTAAGATGACAGCCAATAAAGAGGCTAAGCGTATCATCATACAGACTATCCAGCGTGTAGCAACAGAAACGGCTGTAGAGAATAGTGTTACAGTCTTCCATATAGAAAATGATGAGGTTAAGGGACGTATTATCGGACGTGAAGGACGTAATATCCGTGCTCTGGAAGCTGCCACAGGTGTGGAAATCGTAGTGGATGATACACCAGAAGCTATAGTTATCAGTGCTTTTGATCCGGTAAGACGTGAAATCTGTCGCTTGGCTCTTCACCAGTTGGTCGCCGATGGACGTATTCATCCCGCCCGTATTGAGGAGGTCGTTGCCAAGGTTAAGAAGCAGGTTGATGAGGAGATTATAGAGACTGGTAAGCGTACCACTATCGACCTTGGTGTTCACGGCTTGCATCCTGAGTTGATTCGTATTATTGGTAAGATGAAATACCGCAGCAGCTATGGTCAGAACCTGTTGCAGCATGCCCGTGAAACTGCCAACCTTTGCGCAGTTATGGCAAGCGAATTGGGCTTGAATCCAAAGAAAGCTAAGCGTGCCGGTCTGCTGCATGATATTGGTAAGGTGCCCGACGAGGAGCCCGAGATGCCTCATGCATTGTATGGAGCCAAGTTGGCAGAGAAGTATAAGGAGAAACCAGATATTTGCAATGCTATAGGTGCTCACCACGATGAGATGGAGATGACAACGCTTCTTGCTCCTATTGTACAGGTTTGTGATGCTATCAGCGGCGCTCGTCCTGGTGCTCGTAGAGAGATTGTAGAAGCTTATATCAAGCGTCTGAAGGATTTGGAGAATATTGCTATGAGCTATCCCGGTGTGGTTAAGACATACGCTATCCAGGCTGGTCGTGAGTTGCGTGTTATTGTAGGTGCAGACAAGATTGACGACAAACAGACGGAACTTTTGAGTACTGATATCGCAACAAAGATTCAGAATGAGATGACGTATCCTGGTCAGGTCAAGATTACTGTTATCAGAGAAACACGTTCTGTTTCTTATGCAAAATAGTATATATAATAAGGTATAGAAAAAACCTTGGGTATTCGCCCAAGGTTTTTTTTTGTTATCTTCTGGTTTTTAAAACTGCCACCATTTCTTTTTCGGTTTTTCCGGTTCCGAAGCGCCAAGTTGCTCTGTCAGAACCTGCTCGTATGTTTTGTGCTTGGAAATCATTTCATATATGGTTCCCCAGTCAGGTAAGCCACCTACATTCCTGTCGTCAATCCATATATCGGCTTTCAGTTTTCTGCTGAAATGCATGTTTTTTTCTACATCTTCCTCAGGGAAGTCTTTGTTTATGGCATAAAACTCAACGCCTCTGGCTTTACACCATTCCACGGCATCTTCCAGCAGCTTACCTTCTCTGACGCTCCATAAGATTAGTTTATGGCGATCCTGGATAAGCATCTTTAGCGTATCTGTGGCGAAGGGAATTTCCCTGCCGATCTCTGGATATTTGTGCTCTACAATTGTACCGTCAAAATCTACTGCTATAGTCATATTCTCATAAAAAAGTTTGACGCAAAGGTATATATTTTTTACCATTAATCCTTAAATGTTTCAGTATTTAACTAAAAATCGGACTATAATGGCAGAAATATAGAATAAAAGCATTAACTTTGCCATGAAAATTTGAAAATTAAAATGAAGAAGTTTTATTCCATTCTTTCTGTCCTTGCACTTGCTGCTATGATGTGCAGCTGTGTTTCAACCAAGAAGATTGTCTATTTTCAGGGATCGGATTCTCTGTTTACACAGGCACAGGAGGTAATGCAGCAGTATGAGATGAAGCTGAAGCCTGCAGACCAGATACTCGTAAAGGTGACTTGTAGTGAGCCTGAGTTGTTGTCTATCTTTGCAGACGATGTAGTTATGGGTACCTCAGGTGGTGGTCGTACAGGTTCTTCTTACCTTTCTTCTTCTACTTCCGGTGGTATGTCTAACGCTTACGGCTACACCATATCCAATGACGGATGTGTTGTTCTCCCCTCTGTCGGACGAGTTCATGTTGCCGGTCTTACAACTTTTGATGCTGCCAAGGTGATAGAGGAAAAAATCAAGGATGTTAGCAAAATCAAGGATCCTGGCGTTACTGTTAATCTGTTGAATGCACGTGTGGCAGTATTAGGAGCTGTAAAAGGTCCCAGGGTTGTCAGCCTGACCAGTGAACGTAATACCGTTCTTGATATTCTTTCACAGTGCGGGGATATCGCAGATACCGGTTTGCGCCAGAAGGTTAGACTTTATCGTGAGGTAGATGGAAAGCGAATGATGTATGAAATGGATCTTACGAAGACAGACGTCTTTAATAGTCCTGCATACTATGTTCAACAGAATGACCTGATTTACGTTGAGCCCAACAAGAGCCAGAGTATAAAGAGCAGCGCCTTCTATACGTTCTGGACTGCCGGAGCTACCATTATCAGTACATTGGCAACAGTAACTTCAATGATTTTCCTGATAAAGAACAATTAATATACTCTCTATAAATACGAAAAAGAAATGGCTTCCAGTTCTTGGAGGCCATTTCTTTTTGTTTGTGTTGTTTTATTCTTCCTCTTCAGTAAAGGCAAGGAGAAGCTTGCGGAAAATTCCTGGTAAGTTTTTCTTGTAATAAATGATGTCAAACCACATTACACAATAAACAACAACAAGGAAAATAATCCAGCCTAATAGAATCTTTATAATCATAATGTATAAGTTTTCTTTTGTTGTTAAACGTCAATCAACAAAGTGTCTTTGTCGTGATACCTGAGGGCTCTGAGTCTTTCCCATTCAGGAGCATTCATCTTCCATGTATGTGATGTGGCCTCGGAGCCAAAACTATCAATGTGTTTCACTACCATTTTTAGTGTCATTCTGTGTATGTCGATGGCAGGGAGGTATTGCGAGGCGGTATCGGCCTCATTGTGTGTCTCAACAAGCAACTGCATATTAGTCAGTTCATCCAGTAGGATTCTTACTACAGTTTCTGGCAACTGGGTGTCCCGTGCCAGAGAACGTGCTGAATAGGCTGTGTCGCCATTAGCGAATCTCTTGCATATCTTACTCATGAGAAGCAGGCAGATTGTATCCCGATAGCGTCGACTCAAATCGTAACTCTGTCGCTCAAAGGCATAGTTCTCCATACATTGGTTGGCATAGCACAACTGTCCTCCTATCAGGCAGATGCTCCATGATATCTGCAGCAGCAACATGAAAAGAGGCAGTGCCGCAAATGATCCGTATATGGCATTATAACTGCTCAGTTTGATCTGGTAGTGGACATATAGGTATTGGATAACTGAGAATGATATTCCCGCAACTATACCAGGAACGATAACATTCTTGAACTTAACATGCGTGTTGGGCATCATCTTATATAATAAGATAAAGGCAATGCAGATGAGTACAACAGGGGACATGTGAAGGATGGTTCCTAAGGTATTGCTTAGGTACAGATAGTCGGGTAGCAGACTGCGGAATGTCATGACAGCCATATTCAGACCGCTCAAGATAATGATAATAAAGGGGAGCAGAATGAATACACTGATGTAGTCTGTAATCTTCTTGTAGATGTTGCGGGATGATTTGACAAACCAGATGGTGTTAAATGCAGTCTCTATATTCGTTGTAAGGGAGAGTAATGTGTACAGCAGGAACACCAGACCTACACCCAGGAATACGCCGCTCTTAGTATGTTGAAGGTAGGAATCTACAAACCCCAGAATAGTATCAAGGATTTCTGGATTTATTTCTAGGGATTCGCGTATTCGTTCCTCCAGAAAATTGTCAAACCCGAATCCTTTGGCAATGGCAAAGATAATGGCAAGAACGGGAACGGCAGCCAACATGCAGTTGTACGTCAGTGCAGAGGCATAGCTCATAAGGTTGTTCTTCATGATGCATTCTGTAATGATGATACTTCGTTTTATCATCCTCAGACGCCATCTTTTGAAGGGGGACAACTTCTGCTCGTTAATGTTCCAGATATAATCCAGGTTTCTCATTTTCATCTCATTAAAAATAGAAAAAGACAGTAAACTTGTAAGCCGGGTTCTGTAATCTTTTCCTTTTTGGGGGAGAAAGACGCTTGTCATTTATCTACGACCTGTGTTGCCACAGGCCTCTATCGTTCTACCCTCCAGCTCAGACGGGCCGCCTTCTCTTTTTGTTCGCTGGTATACATGAACTTTCAACTCCCGGAATGCACAGCATTGATGTCACCACCAACCTGGTAGGCTCTTACCCTGCCTTCTCACCCTTACCCTATGGAATAGGGCGGTTATTTTCTTCTGCATTATCAGACTCTCGCGAATCTCTTTCCGTTAGGAAGCGGGATGCCCTGTGTTGCCCGGACTTTCCTCTTACTCTCTTGTTGCCAAGAAAGCCAGCGACAAGCCGGTTTACTGCCTAATTCTGGGGGACAAAGGTAGTGCAAATCAAGCGAAATGCAAAATAAATAGTCATTTATTTTCATTTCTTAGATGCTGTCTGCCTTCGAAATGTAGTGCCATAATTACGATTCGATGAACGATTTTCTTACAATTATTTCATGCCATGTTGTTAAACGAATGTAAATAACTTCACAGATAGCTTTTAACAACCGTTAATGAGATATGTCTCTTTGTTAAATAAAGGCAAAAAAGCGTTCCTGTATATACAGCATTCGTAATAATTGATATATATTTGCATTGTTTTAATGAAGAAAAACAAGAAAATTAACAATAAAAAACAGAAATAGTTATGAAACAGACAACTAAAATGTGGATTGGAATGACTATTCTTGCATTTGCAAGTAGTGCTGTAACAGGTGCTGTGATAAAGAATACCAAGACAAATGAAGCTCCTGCACCCATTTTCGCGCCTTCTCCTGCAGCAGCAGCTGCTGTATCAGGCGGATACGTTGATTTGACATCAGCTGCAGAATCTGCTGTAAATGCTGTAGTGTACATCAAGGTTACACAAACGGGCAAGACGCAGCGCGTGACGGTTCAGGATCCGTTCAGCGATTTCTTTGGTGATTTCTTCGGTTTTGGCGGTCGTGGTCAGCAGCCTCAGCAACGTGAATACAAGGCTCCAGACAGACATGGTGCCGGTAGTGGTGTTATTATCAGCTCTGACGGCTATATCGTAACCAACAACCATGTGGTAGGCGAGGCTGATCAGATAGAGGTGAAGTTGAATGACAACCGTGAGTTCAAGGGACGTATTATCGGATGTGATGCTACTACGGACTTGGCTCTTATCAAGATAGACGGTAAGGATTTGCCTACCATCCCCATTGGTAATAGTGATGACCTGAAGTTGGGACAGTGGGTGCTGGCAGTAGGTAATCCTTTTAATCTTACCAGTACCGTAACGGCTGGTATCGTCAGTGCAAAGGCTCGTACCCTTGGTGCCAACGGTATAGAAAGCTTTATTCAGACGGATGCTGCCATCAATGCTGGTAACAGTGGTGGCGCCCTTGTGAACGAGAAGGGTGAGTTGGTTGGCATCAACGCTATGCTGTACAGCCAGACAGGTAGCTATAGCGGCTACGGATTTGCCATTCCTACTTCTATTATGAATAAGGTTGTGGCAGACCTTAAGGTCTATGGAACCGTTCAGCGTGCTGTTTTGGGTGTAAGTGGACAGGATGTGTCTAATTACATCGATAATGAAAAGGCCAAAGGCAACGATGCAGAGTTGGGAACCGTAACAGGTGTTTACATCGAAAAGATTTACGATACAAGTGCTGCAGAAGATGCTGGCTTGGAGAAGGGTGATGTGATTACCGAATTTGATGGCAAGAAGGTAAGCAAGATGTCAGAGCTGCAAGAGGCAATCGCTCAGCATCGTCCGGGTGATAAGGTGACCATCAAGTATCTCAGAAACAAGAAGTCTCATACAGAGACAGTTACATTACGCAACTCTCAGGGTACAACCAAGGTTATGGAAGAGGTTGACCTCGACCAGTTGGGCGTTCAGATGAAACCTGTTTCAGACGAGGAGAAGAAGACAATGAACATTACATATGGTTTGACTATCAATGCCATCCGCAATGGTAAGATGAAGACGGCCGGAGCCGCTAAGGGCACTATCGTCCTGCAGGTTAACGACCAGAAGATGAATACCGTAGAGGATTGGGAAGAGGCTGTCAAGAGTGCCAACCAGAGTACCGACCGCACCCTTTGGATTAAGGCTCTCACCCCAAGTGGTAGAAAGGTAAGCTATGTCATTGATCTGAATGAATGATAGACTTTTGGTTTTAGACTTTGGTTAATTGAAAAGTTTCCCCGAAATCTTGTCCATTTCGGGGAAACTTCGTACATTTGCGAGTTAAAATCCTGAAATAAACTATAAGAATGAGGAAAAGCTTGTTTTATGTGTTGTTTTTCTTCGCCTGCCTGTCTTGTCAAATGGCAGAGGCTAAAGTGAAACAAAAGCCTGTTTATCTGTTTGGTTTTGCTACGTCATTCACAGATTCTTTGGCATATATTACAGATGTACAGTATATAGATTCTGCATACATAGACACCAAGACCAGGTTCCTGATAGGAAGGAACATGTATTCTGTCCAGTTGCAGCAGTACCTAGAGGATAAAGAGGGCTGTTCTCATCCTGTGACATCCATTTTCTTTTCGAAAAAGAAGGCAAAAGTAGATAAGAAGATTCTTTCTATACGTCGTAGGTACGAGAAGAATTATAACCTGAAGACCGTACCCTGCCTTTTCCGTCCGGAGAGTTATATGGGTTCGGAGATTATTGATGATTCGGGTTCTGATGGAGTTGGTAGTAAACCGAGCAAGAAAAACAAAAAATAACCCGTAATGAAGGAGCGTAAACTGTTTTATCGTGTCGGCGGTCATGCACTTTGTGTGATTTTCAAAGACGACTGTAACGACGAATCTCTGATACCTTCGTTCGCCCGTTTTAGGATAGAGGAATCAGCGGAACCCTTGCTGTTTACGCTTACGGTAGATGATTCCTTCCGTTTTAATGAAAAGGGACAGGAGATAGGACAGTTTGACTGTGGAGGCTGCAATCATGGCGTGTATTGTACAGATCGCCTTGAGTATCAGTACGAGATTTCTGACGTTCAGAATGTTTTGTGCAGTTATATGCAGGCTTCTCCTGATTTTAAGGAATGTACGGTTGCGATATTAGGTGAGACATGGAGTCAGCGTAATTACGGACTCAATAATGCGCTGATGATGGCTTATGCCTTTGCTTCGGCCGACCAATATACGATGCTCATGCACGCTTCTGTTATCCGCCATCAGGGAAAGGGCTATCTGATGACAGCTCCCAGCGGGACAGGTAAAAGTACGCATACCAGGCTCTGGTATGATAATATCCCAGGGTGCGACCTGATGAATGATGATAATCCTGTGGTGAGAATTGTTGACGGGGAGGCCATTGTATATGGCAGTCCCTGGAGCGGCAAAACACCCTGTTACAGAAATATTCAGGCACCCGTTGGCGGCATTGTACGCATACAGCAGCGACCAGAGAATACCATCCGCAAGTACACTTCACTTGAGGCCTTCAGCAATTTGCTTCCTGCCATCAGTAATATGAAGTGGGACAAGCGCGTGTACAATGGTGTTTGTGACGGAATATCAGAGTTGATTCGTTTGTGTGGAATGTATGAATTGGGATGCCTCCCAGATGCTGCGGCAGCCCATCTCTGTCATGATACAATTGTAAAATGAGCATAATAAAGGCCATCATACGCTTTCTGCTGGAAGTCTTGCTGACTCCGTTCCGCTATTTCAATAAGCAAAGAAACGGTGTTGCCCCGTCTGAGGTTAAGCACGAGTTACCCAATGATGTTTTTCTGGGACTTGTCTCGGAGAAATTGGCTGAGGGGCATACGGCGGTAATATGGGTCAAGGGATACAGCATGCGTCCTTTCATCGAGTATGGCAGGGATAAGGTAAAACTGTCTGCGACAGATACCTATCATGTGGGGGATGCTGTATTGGCAGAGATAGCCAAGGGACATTACGTCTTGCACCGCATCATAGAGAAAGAGGGTAATAAAATAACTTTGCAGGGAGACGGAAATGTGACGGGCATGGAGTATTGTACCACAGCAGATATCAGAGGCATGGTTACAGAGTATATCCGTCCCAACAGGACACTCTCGGCTGATGATGCCTGCCTAAAGAGGAAGATACGCATCTGGCGAATATTGCG
>JAEEGL012113411.1_pt1 | contig 30674 bp, 29 predicted proteins | sample 9134231 | NCBI WGS metagenome assembly JAEEGL01 (sample SAMN16246548, study PRJNA631951) | gut metagenome | biome: gut microbiome; feature: rumen; material: fiber-attached | host: Bos | place: Iran: Karaj | collected 2018-10 | reverse complement strand
GTCGGCATCCGTTTCAAAAATCATTGAAAGAAACGCTCCCGATTCGCTTCCAATGAATAGAGAAACGTTCGACGAATGGTTTACCACACTTCCAGCCAATGACAAAAAGAAACTGTCTGGCGAAATGTATTATTTGGAACGCGAATATGGCAAGAAATCAACTGATCAGTGGGTTTCATTCGCAATGCCCTATTCTTATTATGACGAAGAAACCGACGATATTGACCGTGTTCCTGGCGTAGCAGAAAATCGTGAATCGATTTACTTCTCCTACAATGATTCGGCATTGACCGTTCCACAAGGATACACAAAGGTGCAATATATAACCAAATACTCTGGTAACGACAACTACAAAATGGATTCAAACCACCGATTTTTGCTCAAATTCAAAACAAATCATAACATATTGATAGACACAGCAGAACTACGGGCAAAAAATGGCGAACAATTGATTCTCCAAACATCCGACCCGAACTACATATTTATTCCAACAAAGTTAAATATCATCGGTTTTGATGCTAAGTCAGAAAAATTCCATCCTGAATCTATCAACGTGAACGGGTATTTCTTTGGGAAATAAACGATGCTGTTTCTGTAGAGACGTGCCATGGCGCGTCTCTACAATGGATATCATGGTTATTTGAGATATGGGGAAATAATTTTTAACACGTTATCCTTTCGTTCTTCCATCGGCAATTCTCCGTCAATCCAATGAATGTGTATGCCACGGCGTTCCATTCCCCGAAACCACGTCATCTGACGTTTGGCAAACTGGCAAATTGCCGTGAATAATTGTTCTTCCATTTCGGATTTTGTAATTTTCCCCGTTACGTAAAGCGTAAGATATTTATACTCCAAGCCGTAATAGATTAACGTTTCTGCGGGCACGCCATCTTTGAGAAGTTGCTCCACCTCGCTTGTCATTCCTTCGGAAAGACGTTTTTGGAAGCGTTGTGCGATTCGCTTGCGTCGCTCGTCGCGTGAAACCATCACTCCTATCGTCAAAGGTGAATACGGACACGTATGTTCTTGTTTTTCAGCAGGATGAGTCGCTTCATATCGAGCAATTTCTAAGGCACGAATCACTCGTTTTTTGGAATCAATATCCGTGGTGTTGTGAAGCGTTTTATATGTTTTAAGTTCTTCGACCAAATCGTCAAAGTCGCGTAACTCGCAAGCCTGACGAAACGCCGTATCTTCGGGAACTTTATGCATATTGTAGTCTTTTATGATTGCCTCTACATACATACCCGTGCCACCGCACACCAACGGCTGTTTGCCTCTATTCACAACGTCTTTGTAGGCAGTTTGAAAAGCATCGTAGAACTTAAACAGATTGAATTTCTCCCCTGCGTCGGCAATATCCATTAAATGGTATGGAACCTGCCGCCCGTCAACAATATAGTCGTCGTAATCCTTACCTGTGCCCAAGTTCATTTTTCGATACACCTGACGGGAATCGGCACATAATATCTCGGCATTGATTTCGTCAGCTACCAACGCAGCCAAACGCGTTTTTCCCGTGGCTGTAGGACCAATTATGAAAGGTAATATGGGCTTTTCTTCACTCATTTTGATTCCAATTCTTGCAAAAGATTTTTGCATGCAACTTCAAGCATATCAATTACTAAACGGAAACCATCGTCGCCGCCGTAATATGGGTCGGGAATGGTCGGACGGTTAAATTCGCCACAATAGTCAATCAGACGACGGATTTTCTGCCGTTGCTCGTCGCTTTGTGCAATTGACTGCAAATCACGAATATTTTGTTCGTCCATGCCAAAAATCAAATCAAACTTATCAAAATCGGACTTTTGCACAGGACGTGACAGATGTGTGATGTCGTAGCCTCGAAAACTTGCATGGCAGCGCATTCGGTAATCCGCTTTCTCCCCTTCGTGATAGTCGAGAATTCCCGCCGAGTCAACTTCGTATTTGTCGCTGAGATTTTTCTTGGTGAGCAAATCGCACATAATCGTTTCCGCCAACGGCGAACGACAAATGTTGCCCAAACAGACGAATAGTATTTTTGTCTTAGATTGTTGCATTATGTTCATTTAGAATGAGTTGCTGCAACATTCTCAAGGCATACACCGTTGCTTTTTCGATATTTGTATCTCGTTCTTTACCAAGCATAAACTTCTGTGTCACAATGTTTTGCTCCGAAGCGACGGCAATCCAGACTGTTCCCACTGGTTTTTCCTCCGTTCCTCCCGTTGGTCCTGCTATGCCCGATGTGGCAATTCCGTAGGTCGTACCGATTTTCTTTCGAACTTTGGATGCCATTGTTCTCACCACTTCCTCGCTCACCACGCCAACGCGTTCTATATCGCTCGGATTCACATTCAACTGTTTGATTTTTACGGAATTATCATACGAAATAATGCTTCCGTAGTAATATGCTGAACTGCCCGAAATGCTTGTAATCATTTTTGAGATGTTTCCGCCTGTGCAACTTTCGGCAGTGGAAACGGTTTCTCCATATTTTGTGAGCAACTTTCCAATGACAGATTCAATGGTATCGTCGTCGAAGCCCCAAATGTATGGATTTATGATGGCACGAAGTTTCTTTTCCTCATTCGCAACCAACGTGTGTGCTTCCGCCTCGTTGCTTGCCGTACACGTCATACGCAATTTCACATAGCCCGGTGAAGGCAGATATGCCAAATGAATTTGCGGCGGCAGCTGCGCTTCCCAATCGGCGATGGTTTCAGCCAATTTCGATTCCGTAATGTTGGAAACCAACACATGACGGTGATAGATTGCAGGCAGTTCAAATTTGGCCTTGAGCCAAGGAATGCCCGATTCCGTCATGATAGCCTTCATTTCGTGAGGCACGCCAGGAAGCGAAATTACCACAGTTCCGTTCTTTTCAAACCACATTCCTGACGCCGTTCCGCACGGATTCGGAATCAATTTCGCCGCTTTGGGGAACAGTGCCTGCGTCTTGTTGTTCGCATTGATTTCCTGATTGCGCGACAGCACGTAGTTTGCCATTCCGTCGTATGCCTGCTGATTGAATTCCAACTCGGTGTTGAACAATTCGCACAACACGTGTTTGGTTATGTCGTCGTTGGTCGGACCAAGTCCGCCAGTGATGATTACCGCATTGTTTTCGGGAATCAGTCGGTTGAGCGACGAAATAATCTGTTCACGATTGTCGGAAATCGTTTCCACGCAATGAATGTCAAAGCCAAGCGTTGATAAATGGTCGCCAAGCCACGAAGCATTTGTGTTGACGGTCTTTCCTATCAACAACTCGTCGCCAATGCTTAAAAGAGCAACTTTCATTTATTCCGGCATTAAAATCCAACTGATAAGATATACCCACAAACCAAACGATGCACAAATAGTTGCAACAACAAAGAGGATTCTCATCAGCGTCACATCAATACCAAAATATTCTGCATAACCAGCTGCAACGCCAGCAAGCATTTTGTTTGAAGATTTTCTTAATGTAGCCATTTTCTTATTTGTTTTTTCGCAAAGTTAATCAGTTTTTGCAAGCACACCTCATATTTTGGGGAAATAATAAACATTCCCCATAAGTTTTCAACAATCACAATAAATTTCTGACTTTTCTGTTTCATTGATTGGTCGGATTTTGTAATTTCGGTCGATTTTTGAAAAAGATATAAAAGACACAGAATATGAACGAAAATTCATCAGTAAACAGCGGTTCCCACGTTGACATTATGGAACTGAACAGCCGAATCCAGCAGGAAAGTGCTTTTGTTGATTTGGTTTCGCACGAGATGCAGAAAGTGATTGTTGGTCAGAAAGACTTGATTGAAGGCTTGTTGATTGGTCTGCTTTCCAATGGAAACATTTTGCTTGAAGGTGTTCCTGGACTTGCAAAAACTTTGGCAATCAACACGTTGGCTAAAACCATCAACGCTTCTTTCAGTCGTATTCAGTTTACTCCCGACTTGTTGCCTGCCGATTTGCTCGGTACAATGATTTATAGTCAGAAAAACGAAGATTTCGTGGTGAAGAAAGGTCCTATTTTCGCGAACTTCATCCTTGCCGACGAAATCAACCGTGCTCCGTCGAAAGTACAGAGTGCCTTGCTCGAAGCCATGCAGGAACGACAGGTTACCATTGGCCCGAATACGTTCAAATTGGAAGAGCCATTTCTTGTGATGGCAACGCAAAACCCTATAGAACAAGAAGGTACGTATCCCCTGCCAGAAGCGCAAGTTGACCGTTTTATGCTGAAAATCATCGTCGGCTATCCGAAAAAAGAGGAAGAACAGAAGATTATCCGTCAGAACTTGCTACAAACGTTCCCCGTGGCAAATCAGGTCATTTCTACCGATGCGATTATAAAGGCACGCGAAATCGTTTCAGAAGTGTATATGGACGAAAAAATCGAGAAATACATCGTCGATATTGTATTCGCCACACGATTCCCCGAACAATACAAACTCGAGGAACTGAAACCGTTCATCAGCTTTGGCTGCTCTCCTCGTGCAGGAATCAGTTTGGCCAAGGCGGCAAAGGCATACGCGTTCATCAAACGCCGTGGCTACGTGATTCCAGAAGACATTCGTGCTGTGTGCCATTCGGTGCTTCGCCACAGAATCGGCCTCACCTACGAAGCCGAAGCCGAAAACGTGACGACCGAGGAAATCATTACCAAGATTGTGAATGCGGTGGACGTGCCGTAGAATGAATTAAGAATTAAGAATTAAAAGTTTAAAATTAAGGATTAGATAGAAATAGTAGGGACGCAATGTATTGTGTCCGAAACATTGTAGAGACGCGCCATGGCACGTCTCTACATAAAACAACAAAGCATTGGAAGCGAGCGAATTATTAAAGAAAGTCCGAAAGATTGAAATCAAGACGCGTGGTCTCTCCCACAATATTTTTGCGGGCGAATACCATAGTTCGTTCAAGGGGCAAGGTATGGCTTTCAGCGAAGTTCGAGAATACCAATACGGCGACGCCATCCGTGACATTGACTGGAACGTGACCGCCCGACTGAATAAACCCTACGTTAAAGTATTTGAAGAAGAACGTGAGCTTACTGTAATGTTACTCATTGACTTAAGCGGTTCACAAAGTTTGGGTAGCCGTATGCGTATCAAGCGGGAAATCATCACCGAAATTGCCGCCACGCTTTCGTTTTCAGCAATTCAAAACAACGATAAAATTGGCGTGCTTCTCTTTTCCGACAAGATTGAGAAACTGATTTTGCCTCAAAAAGGCAGAAAACACATTCTACGAATCATCCGCGAATTGCTTGAATTTGAGCCAGAAAGCAAAGGGACCGACATTCCGTTGGCGTTGGAATATTTCACCAATATGATTAAGCGTCACTGCTCGGCGTTCCTCATCTCCGACTTCAACGACCGCCATCCGCTCAAGGATGCGCTGTCAATCGCCAACCGTAAACACGACCTGATTGCCATCCGTGTATTCGACCAAATGGAATCTACCCTTCCCAACATCGGGCTCATTCGTGTGAACGATGCCGAAACAGGTGCAGAAGAATGGATTGACACCAGCAACAAGGCGACACGCAATGCATTTGAACAAAATTACCGAAACCGAATGGCTGAACTCAACGATGCATTTACCAAATCGGGCGTGGAACACGTGAATATCCGCTGCGACGAAGATTATGTAAAACCACTTATGACATTGTTTAAGAAACGATAAAGATGAAGATGATAAAATATTATATATCAATCATTTGTGGATTATTGACAAGCACCTTATTGTTTGCCGACGACATAACGATTTCCGCACAACTTGACACAAACCAGATGCGCATTGGCGAACAACAAAACATTTCGCTTTCCATAGAATACAACTCCGACAAAACACTCGTACTCCCCGACTTTGGTAAGGAATTGTCGCACAATATATTAGTCGTTGACACATTCAGTTTCCAGTCAACGGAAAACAAGGATAAAAGCATACGAAAAGCGAAGTTGCCCATCACCTGTTTCGATGCAGGAGAATATTCGTTTGAAATTGGGCCGTTTATCTATGGAAACGACACCGTATGGTCTTCGCCTGTGCAATTGTCGGTACAGACCGTTGCGCTCGACACTACGGGCGTTATAAAGCCAATCAAGCCCATTCGTGTACCCGAATATTCATTCAAGGATTATCTTCCGAAAATACTCACCGTAGTAGCCATTATTTTAGTTCTCGCTTTGATTGCGTTTGTGATTTGGTATGTTTTGAAGCACAAAAAGCCCAAATTCTTACCGAAAAAAGCAGTCGCAAAAGAGAAAGCAGACATTAAAGCATTACGTGAATTAGAACAACTTAAATCACAGAACCTCTGCGAGAAAGAAGAATACAAAAATTACTATACCGTACTCACCGACATACTCCGTGAATACTTTGGCGACGTGCTTTCAATCGACACGTTTGAAAAGACATCCGACGAGATTATCCAGGAAGTGGTTGCTTCGGGCAAAGTTCCCCTATCGGTGATTCAAAACCTTCAAATGATACTAAAAGAAGCCGATTTCGTGAAGTTTGCGAAACACAAACCTACAGTTGAAACCGGCAATCTTCACTATGGTCTTTCGTTGTTCTGCATCAACGAAAGCAAGCATTTGATACAAAGCGAAGACGAGACAAGGGAAGAGGCGTAAATTCATACTGCAATATTCCACGAAATACAATTAAGCGCCCCACCATCCTTAATCGCTTCCATAGCAGGAATCCCAACTATCTCGCAATCAGGCAATGCGTCAGTTTTATAAAAAAAGCCAAATTTCAAAGATGAAATTTGGCTACAGAATAAAGACTTACAGATTACTTTTTCTGCGAATCATTCAATTTTGTTAAAATGTCGCTCATTTTTGCGATATAGTTTGTAATCAAACCATCGTAGAATTTCTTATACGACATTTTTTCGTCCATCTTGTATGCAAAACGAGTGTCGTTATACAAAGCGATTGCCTCGTCAATCAGTTTTTCAACGGCTTCTTCTTTTTCAGGAAAGAAATCAGCAGTGAAAACACATTCTTCTAATACTGTTGAAAATACGGTATCAACGTCTTTTTTGAAATCTCTTTTATTTGCCATAACTATACTATTTTATCATTTTCAACAAAGATAGTGATTTTTCACATTGAAAAGAAACACAAAGATACGATTTACTAACATTACATAAACAATGCTGTATTGTGAAGTTTTTTTATTACTTTTGTCTCAAAGAATTGGTGTCGGCGTGTTTTTTGCAAACACGAAGGTGAAAAGGGAATCAGGTGAAAGACCTGAACTGTTTCCGCAGCTGTAAGTTCCGAATCGTTCTTTTGCAAAGCCCTGTATCACTGTTCGTTAGAGCGGGAAGATAGCAAAAGAATGGGACAAGTCAGAAGACCTGCCAAGTCTGATTTTTACATATTTGGGCGGAAAACTCATAGTGTAAGAGATGCAAAAAAGAATAATACATATTCTCCCGCTATTGCTATGTTCGGCTACGGCGTTTTGTCAATCAGTCAACGACACAATTCTGATTGATGAAATAACTATTACTCCATTGGAAACCGTAACTTATGGTGGCGAAAAATATGAATCATTTGACTCGCTAAGCCTTAAAGCAGCAACATACAAGAATCTTGGCGATTTTCTTTCACAACAGAGCAACGTGATTATAAAAAGTTACGGCACCGAAGGAATGACAAGCTCACTTTCGTTGCGCGGTGCCGGTAGTTCCCGCACGCAGATTTTGTGGGAAGGGCTGTCGCTCAATTCCATAAGTAACGGTGAAAACAATCTCTCGCTCGTTCCTGTGGCAAGTTTCGACAACATAAGCATCAACTACAACGCTTCGGCTGCAGGATTCGGAAGTGGCACATTCGGCGGAGCAATCAATCTGAAATCAACACCGAATTTCACAAAACACGCTTCGGCACAGGTGTTTGCGTCGATTGGTAGTTTTCACACATATAAGACGAACGTGGGATATTCCATCGGGACAAAGAAAATTCACTATAAAGGGAGTTTTTTCTACACAAAATCGGATAGTGATTTTGAATATTACGACTACATTAGTTTAGATACGCTCAAACGCAGAAACGCCGATTATTTCAAATACGGAACAATCCAAAACCTACATGTAAAAATCACCGACAAACTATTGGCACAAATAGCATTATGGTATCAGGTGAACGATGCGAACCTACCGTCAATTATTGGTACAACATCAAACGAAGTGCAATATCAGTGTGACTCGTCATTGCGTGCTTTGGCAACGCTTAGATACACTATAAATAGCAGAAACAGAATCGTTTATAAAACAATTTATACCGACGATTTTGAATTATATACGCATAAAACTTCGCCAACTGCCGAGAAATATTCGGAATATAGCGAAATCAAAAACAAAACAAACATTCATATACTGCAATTCGTGCATAAACATGCCACACAACGTTATGGCACGTTCTTCACCGAAATGGAATTGCAGGGAAAATTGGCAAAAGCCGATTTGACTAACTATGGTGGAACAAAAAAAGAATATTCCACAGCTGGAATCGTTCAACTAAATCATCTGATTAATTTTCATGGAAATACATCTTTTTCAGCAGGAAGAATGATATCATTACTTTCGATTAGAAAAGAATTTAATTCACAATACACTATCCCATTCATAGCCCATTTTGGTACTGAATATCAAATAGATAGAGAGAAAGGAACACCGCTCACACTCCGATTTTCAATTGGTAACAAATACCGCACGCCCACATTCAACGATTTGTATTGGATAGCATGGGGAAATCCCACTTTATTGCCTGAATACGGATTCTCAACGGAATTTGGAATTCGGAAAGAATTTTTCAAACCAGAAAAATGGTATCATCTTGTAACCGATGTAACCGCCTATCATTCTGTGCTTAACGACATGATTATGTGGACACCCAGTGGTGCCGTTTGGCATCCTATGAACACGGCACAAGCCGTTTTGCAAGGTGTGGAACTTTCGTTGGAACAAAAACACTCAACAACAATAAACAAACCTATAACATTTAGCAATAAACTACAAGTAAATATAAACAATCCACATATAACAAAGATGTACGAATCGACCACCACCTCAGATGACGAAAACGAATCGGTCGGACATATTTTGTATTATGTACCACGCTATTCCATTCATTTTCAGCCACGTATTTCATACGGCAGATGGGAATCTGCATTTTTTGTAAATTATGAAAGCGAACGATATTACAATCTTGAAAAAACACTTGATGCGTATCTCACTATTGATTTCTCAATCAAAAAAACATTTGATTTTAATAGAATACAATTAGCGACTGGGGTTCAAATACATAATATAACCAACGCGGTTTACGAGCAAATCCGCTCCTACCCGCTTCCAGGACGAAATTTTGAAATTTATTTACAATGTTTAATTAATTAATTAATATCTACAAAAAATGAAAAAAAATCTTGTAAAAATTGCGAGCATAGTTCTCGCTGGAAGTATTGCCCTTACGGCTTGTAACAAAAAAGAAGATGACCCTAAACCAAGCGGCGCCTATACAAACGCATCATTTGTCGTTTGTGAAGGAAATTTCGGTCAAAATGACGGTGCTATCGATGCTATTATCGATGGAGAATTGAAAAAAGACGTTTTCCAAGCAGAAAACAATCGTCCTCTTGGCGATGTCGTACAATCAATGGAAAAAATTGGCGACAAAATTTTCATCGTTGCAAATGCTTCAGGCAAAGTTGAAGCGGTAAATGCAAACACGTTCAAGAGCGAAGGCGTTTGCACTGGTTTTTCTTATCCACGTTATGTTGCAAACCGCAACAATGACGAAATCTTTGTTACCAATGGTAACGGATTAAGTGGCGACGACTATGTATATGTAGTAAACAAACTTTCTATGCAAAAGACCGACTCTGTGGCAACTGGTTTTGGACCAAACGCTATGGTTGTGTCAAATGGCAAATTGTTCGTTGCTAATTCAGGTGGTTATACAACCGCCAAAACTGTTACCGTTATCAATGTAAGTACATTCAAAGTTGAAAAAACAATCACCGTTGGCGACAATCCTTATGATATGGAAGTTGATGCACAAGGTAATGTTATCGTACTTTGCAAAGGTTTGACTAACTACAATTACGATAACGATGGTAACTACCTCGGAAGTGAAGTTGTTTCAAACACAGCTATATACACTATTAACGCATCTTCGTTAGAAGCAACTGCAACAAAGGAATTTGACCATCAGTTTGCAAGCTATGGCGGAAACCTTATTGCTTACAACAATGGTAATCTTTACTATATTGACGATGCTATTTATTCGTTTGCAAACGGCACAAGCACTAAATTGGCTGACGGTTCTTTCTACGGAATCAGCGCAAGCGAAAATGGAGATATTTGGGTGACAGAAACTCCTTACTCCAGCTCACACGCAGTAAAACAATACGACAAAGACGGAAAACTTGTAAAGACATATAATACAAGCAACTATCCAAACGCTGTAATATTCTAAAATGAGATGTTATTTTCTCACCACACGAGAGGTTGTCTATGAGGCAACCTCTTTTTATTTTGTCCCATCGCTGAATTTATGCACGAATCCTGCCATCTCACGTTTGTGGATTTCACAGTCTGACCAATATTCATACACATCGCACACATAATAGAACACGCCGTCGGTAAGCATTTTGCCCGTTTTGTAATGTTTGCCGTTCCAATTCAAATCGGGATTTTCTGTCGCAAACACCAATTGTCCCCACGCATCGTACAACTTCATATCAACTTTTTGCACAAAACGATTCACAACAGGATGAAACAAATCATTCTCGCCGTCGCCATTTGGCGTAAACACGTTAGGTAATTCATATTGCGGACAATTATACAAACACGTGTCGTACTGATATGCACCCACATTGCCTGCAGAATCTTCAGCAGCAAGGTAATAGCAGCCAGCCATATTACCCGTGGAATCGGCAAACGAATGCACGAAAGAAGATATATTTGAAGAAACCGAGGTCAATAATTTCCAATCTGGGTTTTGGCAATCCTTAAAATAAATCCGCACGGATTTTATCTCATCGTCGGCATCAACATTCCACGAGATAGTTCTTGAAAACGCATCGCAATCCTGCACAACTTTCAGTGGCATAGGTTTGGGCGGAATGGTGTCGGCGGGAACTGCACACAACAGTTGCGAATTGTTATACACGCGCGACGGCAACAAATGGTAGTCGAAATGACCGCTCGTTGTAGCGTAGTAGCAATATTCCTGCAGATTGTTCAAGCCAGTGTCCCAAAATTCGTCGTTTTCAAACACACCCAAGGAATCAAACGATTCACCATTTTGGCGATACACAAAAATCGTATCGTTCTCCCACCCGACATTTGCTTGCAAAAGCAATTTAACTTTATGATTATAAGCCTCATAGGTTAAAAAGGGCGATGAAGAAACTGGCGGTGTTCCTATCAATCGTGGTTCTCCCGACGCCAAGGAATAAAATTCTATCTTGTAGGAATATGCGGAATCTTTTGTGTTGAGTTTCGTATCGACAAACGAAGTGTCGGTAAGTCCATCTATTTCAGCGACTTTTATTAAGTTTTCACCATACATTCCCGAAGAACGGTACAACCAATACTGATATGGTTTTGGAAACGTAATGGAATCAAATTCCCGAGGAATCGACCATGCCACGTAGATTTCACCATTTTTCGCATCGGTTTTCTGCACGCTTGCGTTCGTCAGTACGGGCGATGACGGCACCAACTGGGCACAAATCTCGTCGGAAATATAACTTGAATATGCGTCCTTGAATACCGAGCAAAAACGGTAACAATACGTAAATCCGGGTGTTAATCCCAAACCTCTGTTATTGTCGAAATACGTTTTTTGCGAAGCGGCAACTGTGGCAATTTTCTCGTAATACAACGCCAACGTGTCGGGCAAACCTACCTCGCAATACTCTGGCTTATAATCAATTGCCACACGCGAACGATAAATGTCGTATGCAACCACCTGCGATTCACACAACGAATCTTCCCAATTCAGCGATACAGAAACCGACTGCGGATTTGCCGACAAATGTACGGGCGGATGACCAATGACTTTGATATTCACATATTTCATATCGGCGAGAGCAATCTTGTCGTCGTCAACCGCCTTGAAAAGAACCATGTACGCCTGCTCGCGAATCTCGTCGCACGTCGGTACCCACACAAATTCCGATATTGTTTTTCCTTTTTTTGACGAAAGCGTTGTGAACGTGGCAGAATTTGCGACCTCAAACGGACCACCCGAAGCGGTCAAAACCACATTATTGCTGTCGGCATCGTTTGCCACAACCTGAAAACGAACGGTGTCGCCCACACGCACGCAAACATCGCTCAACGGTTCGATTTTGGGCACTGTGTTGTTTGCGTCGAACACCTCAATCTGCATATCACGGACAATTTCGCCGATTTTCGTGCCTTTCCGCCATTCTTCAATAATCATAGCCACATTGTAACTACCAAGCACAATTGGCGCGTCCCACACCATATCGCCCGAAACAGCGTCAACATAAAAATCCTTGCTCGTCATTGGCATCGTGTAGCCGCTGATGTATTCGCCACCTTCGCCCGTGCATGTCGTCAGGCGATAAGCAAGGCTGTCGCCGTCGGCATCGTAGGCGGCAGGATTATGAATGAATTTCACCCCTATCGCGGCATTGTCAACAGGAGGATTCGTCAGCACCGGCGTAGTGTTTCCGCCTAAAATTGCGTCAATGCGGAGCGTCGTGCTAATGGAAAACGGCACGTTCACCGATTCCACAATGTTTATCACGCCTTCGTTTCGGTTGGGGTCTTCCATGGAAATGGTAAACGAGCCCGGTCCGGGAAACGTATGTGTGGTTTTGTAGATATTTAACGTAAAATTATCGGGCAGATATTCCTCCGAAATACGAGGAATGGTGCCCGAGGTGCCATCGCCCCATTGCAGCGTCAACACATCACGCGACTTGTTTGCCTCGCTCGGCGTGTAGGTATAGGTAATGATTGTGATTTCGTAGATATAGCCCGAAACGTGCCTATATGTGATTTCCCCTGCCCTGTTGTGAGTGGCGGAAACAACAATCGAAACGAATAGAAATACTATGACCGACAGTATTTTTTTCATTCTTCCTCATCTTCACTTTCAGGAATTTCAAACGACATTACATTCGAACCTTCTAAGATATTTGGATATTCCCACGTTTTTTCACCTGTCTGATACGAAACTGCACGGGCGTTGTCGCAATAAGCACGGACGTACACCTTTTCCCCTTCTTGAAATCCCAATTCAAGCAATTTATCAAGAGATTTATATACTGCCATTGACTGTTTGGAATTTCCCGCACCCGAAGAACTACCCGAAACATAGGCGTACACATAATCATCGGGAGAGACAGATTCCGAACGTCCGAAGAAATACCACGTTGACAGGCTATACGAAGCATACGAGCCAGTAAAATACAACGTGCGATACACCGTCAACACATTATCTTTTATCTGCAATGAATCAATTTCCACGCTTCCTTGCGACCTTTTCGTCAAATATACATTCTCCACCGTATCGGCATGCGAAGTATCATAATAATGTGCGTAAATCGCATTTTTGCAATAATCCTTTTTCGAAAACTCCAGAAAATACCAGCCACCCCGTGGTTTATACAATTCCCACGCTCCGTTTGCGTCAGTCGGTATATAATAGGTCGTATCAAAAATGCTATTTGAATTAACATCAAGAGTATCAATACAATGTACTTTTATAGAAATATCGGAATGGTCAGATTCCTTTACTCCTAATTCATTGTATAAGAACGCATTACCCCAAATACCACGAGTTGTGTCGTATATCTCGATATTCGCTTTTTTACCACACGAAGAACACAAAGAACTCACGACAAGAATTCCTACAATTGCTATTGACAACGATTTCCAAACGATACGCATATCTTGTATTTTATTCGTCAAAAATACGTTTTTATAGTTTGTTTTCCGAAATTCTGCACATAAAAATAAATAAATCCGCCATTCCCCTTGTGAAATAAGCAAAAACGAGTATTTTTGTGCAACATAAAGCCGATTTAATACATGAAAAAAAGAACAACCACGTTCCTACTTGGAATGTTTTTGGGGCTCACGAATTATGGGCAAACAGTAAATCTGACAAGAGACACAACCTTGTCGGCAGTAACAACTTTTTCCAAAAATCTGTGTATTGACCACGATATTGTAGTTCAAAACAAGACAACCATCACGGTTAGCGACACCTTGTTCGTTTTCGGGAAACTGGTGAATGACGGGAAAATTCAGGCACGATGCTGTATGGTGACAGGAGGAGAACTCGTTTCCGTCAAAAGCAACTCGTTGGAAATAACCGAAAACTTGCATTTTTCAAATGCGAAAACAAGTTCGCAAGACACCGTTTATCCCATAAAAATAACGGCAGCAGACGTTTTTATCGACGACTACACTATAATGGAATCGGGAGAAATCACGACGAAAAATCTTACGATACACGACACATTGGAATTTACAGGAAAATTAGGCGTGAAGACGATCCTAAACGACTTTACCATTTCCGAGAATGCGTGTTTTCTGAACACTGACAATGAAAATATCCGATTGTACGGAAATGCGTACAACTATGCTTCAAAACAATGCAAAAACGCAAATTTTTCGTTGTTCGGGGAAAATCATTTTTATGGAGATTTTTCGTGTTATCGTATTGACATAGACGAAATTGCACGTTGTATTAATCACGGTAAAATAACTGTGAAAGAAAATTTTTCGGGAAAAGGTATTTTTGAGCAAACCGAAAACGCCTATTTGTGCGTCAATTCACCCACAAGCCCCAAAATTGACGCATCGGCAACAGGAAACATGCTGGAATACACGCGAGGAGGTATTCAGGAACTTGTCACAGACGAATGTTACAATCTCATACTCAGCAAAAACGGAGAAAACGAACTTTTGTTGACGTGTGACACAAAAATACGTAATCAATTGACAATCAAAAAGAAAAGTTTTCTGAATTGCAACAACCATACACTTGAACTTACCCACACACAACCCATTGTGGTTGACGACACGAAATCAGACAAGGGAATCATGCTTCAAGATGGAATGCTTAAAATAACAAACCTACCACAAAATCAACCATTACAAATTCCACTATTTACAAACGAAAAGCATATTGCCGCACTCACAATAAAAAATGCGTCAGACACCCAAGCAACAATAACTATCGATAGTGTTTTTAACTATGTGACAAACAAAGCAGTATCAAATGGAAGAAAAAAGGAATACGAATTTGTAAACCTCACGTGGCACATAACATCAACAAATACCGAAACAGAACTAACATTCTTTTGGGACTCTGCCGACGAACTCCCCTATTTTGAACCATTCGACTGTACCATATATCATTACGAAGAAAATAAATGGAAAGACATTGAAATAACTCTTGAAAAATCGCAAACCACAACTACTTATAACGCCAATGGATTCTTTACCGTAGGTAACAAACTGATAGTATTACCTATCCGTATTTCCGCCCTTGAGTGCAAATTATTTGCAGATTACAATCGTATAGAATGGGAATCTAATCCGAAACTTGATGGTCATTTGGAAAAATCATACGACGGCATGCTATTTTTCACCATTGCAGAATGTGTTCAAGCGCCCTATCTCGATTACGACATACATCATCCCATCGTGTATTATCGCATTGCAACAATCGACGATAGCGGAGCCATCACCTATTCCGACATTCAATCAATAATCCGAAGCACATACGATGAAATACGAATATCAGGAAATTCAATTCAATATATTGGAAATGACAAAATTACAAGCATCACATTATACGATACGCAAGGGAAAATCATAAGAGCAACGAAAGAGAAAAACCTGACCTTTGCCAATATTTCAAGAGGAATTTACGTTGTAGTAATTCAAACGGACAATACAAGCATACGACAAAAAGTGCAATTATTGCAACCATTGGAGTAAATACAACGAAAAAAATGATAGAATTATTTGTAGAAACGCGCCATGGCACGTCTCTACATTTGTATTATTGTTTATGCACCTCGTTAAATAATTTAGCGCGGTCTTTCAACAAATCAATCTTATGTTGTGACATTTGCGACGTACATGCACGCAAACCTTGTCGTTCGCTACCCGTAATGTCAAGCGTAATGGCACTAATTCCATAATACAGCAATTCGGCAAGCAACTCGCCTCCCGTCATTCCAGGATAGCCAATCGTGAAATAGAAACCGTCACCGACAGGGTTTTCCATGTCCTTGTCGTACACGATTTCAAAGCCATTTTGCGTGAAGATGTCTTTCGCCTGTTTTGCCCGTCTTCCATATTCAAGAATATCGTTGCGGAAGTTGTATGTTCCGTCGTTTGCCGCCTTCAAAATGGCTGTAAACGCATATTGAGCAGAATATGCTGTTCCCGAAGTCAAGGCATACACGGCACCATAAATCATTGCACGCCCCAACTCCTCTTGTGCGTAGAAACGAAGCAAGTCGGGATATTTTTTCATATATAACGCATTGGAAATCACCAACGAAGCAATACGTTGTCCTGCATAACTGAATGCCTTTGAAGCCGAAATCAACAAGATATAATTGTCGGTGTATTTTGCCACCGTCGGTTGAAACGGAGCAACGCCCGGCTGACCGTAATCTTTACGGAAATCCATGGCAAAATATGCCAAGTCTTCAATAATCACAATGTCGTATTTGTTGGAAATCTCTGCAATAATTCGCAATTCCGTGTCGGTGAAACTAATCCACGACGGGTTGTTCGGGCTGGAATACACGATAGTTGCCACATCACCCTTCTCGCAATATGACTCCAATTTCGCACGAAGCGCCTCGCCACGAAACTTGTACACGTCAAACGTCTCGAATGGCAAGCCCATCATTTTCAATTGCTGTTTCTGAACAGGAAATCCAGGGTCGATGAACAAAGTCTTTGTTTTTTTCGCGTCACGACGACCAGCGGTCAAAAAAGCGGCAAAACTTGCCTGCATAGAGCCGACTGTCGGCACGCAACATTCAGCGTCAACGTCAATATCAAGGTAATTTTTTACGAAACGTGACATTTCGTTCTTCAATTCTGGCATACCTTCAATAGGAGGATAAATCGAAGCGCAACCATTTTGCAGAGCCTCTATTTCTGCTTTCACGCCAACTTGAGCGGGAGCCAGGCCTGGCACGCCCATTTCCATCTTCACAAATTCAATTCCCGTTTCCGCTTCAATATCACGGACAACCTTCACGATTTGGCGAATCGACGCCTTTCCCACATTCTTTATACCATTTGCCGCAAGAGCTTTATCTACGACTTCCCTTGGAATTATTGTTTCTTGTTTCATTATCTTTAAACTTTTTAACTTTTTCGTTGACAAAATACGAATTTGCCGTATTAAAATACAAAATTCTTCCCGATAAATCCCCATATTTTTTTATGACAACTCCGTCGGTCGTTATGGGGATGTTGACGACTTGGTTATCTCGCAAATTATTACCGACAAATATCTTAGGGTCTTTCTCGCCTATTGAATCCTTCAAAATAAACGTAATTGGCATTTTGAAAGACGTATCGACGTTCTTCCAACGCAACTGCATATACGACACGGGAGCCAATGTTTCTATCGTATCGGTTACGTCAAGGGTGAAAGCAACCTTGTCCCTATACTCGGCCATTTCGTTCCTTGGTATCCAACGCCATTCCAAAACAGGCTGTTTTTCGGAATAAAGATATTGATTAAAATACCACGAATAATCAGTTCCCGTTTTTTCATTCACATAATCGGTAAAGTCCTTTACCGTAACGATTTTATAGCGACGAGAAAGGTTATATGACTTGATAATGTCGAAGAACAAACTATCGTTGTTCATCACATATCGCAATCCTTTCAGGCACCATGCGCCTTTCACGTAAGGGTCTATGTCGTGATAATCCCAGAAATTCACGTCACGCGGCCCGACAACCGGTCGGATATTCTTAATGGAACCAGACCAAATTTTTGCATAACGGTCGCTCTCCTTCCTGTTGTACAACTTTTCCACGTACAAGAATTCCGAATACATGGCAAAACCTTCGTGAATGAACACATCGGCGTAATCATCGACGGAAACACTGTTACCCCACCATTCGTGAGCCGTCTCGTGAACTATGATGTAATCAAAATTGAAATGGGAATTCTTGAAACCGTTACCATAGGCAATGGCTGTCTGATGTTCCATTCCTTCATACGGACTTTCCACGAGTTTGAAATTTTCCTTTCCCCACGGATACGGGCCAAAGAAATCCTCGTATGCGGCAATCACGTTTTTCGTCTGTGCGAACGAAGCCTGTGCTTTTTCCAAATCTTCGGGCAAAACATAATAATCAAGGCGGAACGTATCTTCCAGGCCATGGTATTCTTCGCCAAAATTGACAAAATCACCAATGTAGAACGTCATATTATAACTATTGATGGTGTAATTGGTCTGCCATGTCCACAACTCCCGATTATCGACAGTTTCATGCGAAACTAACATACCATTTGAAACAGCCGTCAGTCCCAAAGGCGCATCAATCCGCATTCTCATTCCCCGTTCGGGTTCATCAGACAAATGGTCTTTGCACGGAAGCCAACAACTTGCGCCAAGCGTCTCGCACGTTACACCGCACCACGGCTTTCCCGCCGCCGACGTTTTCCAAACCATACCTCCCTCCCAGGGCGGACGAACCGCTTCGACAGGAGTTCCGCCATATTCACACGTCAAACGATGTTCTTTCGTTGCCGAAAAATTTGCTGGGAGTTTTATGAAAATTGCATTGTATTCCCTTGTATAGTCATACAGAGAGGTTCCATCAATTGAAAGGTCATATATCTCTAATTTCGACGACAAATCAATCTGCATAACCGTTTGTGTGGAATCCACAAACAAGAAATCCATGGACACCAATCCCTTTATTGACTTTGTTTCTGGAAAAACGGCAACAGAAATATCGTAAAACCGAACATCGTAACACGAGCGAAACCGTGTCAATGTTCCGTGAAGACTATCGGCACGGGTAAATTCAGGATATTTCTTCTTGTTTTTGGGATTACCGCCAGCCGTCGCGTCAATAGAATACATCGCGCAACACACACACAACACTATGACGGCAATAATCCGTTTCACCACGTATAACCAACACCAAGCGTTAAACTTCTATCGTAAATATCAAGCCCAACAAGAGCCGACAGATTATTATTCAAGACATACACGACTCCCCCGACAAGGTTGAACCAGATATCGTGATTTGGTACGGTATATCTATAATTGTTCTCTATTTCGTTATCGTATTCTGTTTCTTTTACTATGAAACCGATACCTCCATATACCAACAAATTTCGTTTTATGCCACGGCCAAAGCCAACGTTGAGACTATTCTCCACATACGAGACCTCTTTTTGTCGGGTACCCTCGCCATTACATTCCACGCCGTCAATAACATAGCGACGGCCAAAGTTGGATTTTGCCTCAAGGAAATACGAAATCCTATCCTCGCCATTGTGAATGAAAAGACTACCTCCGAATTGCAACGACGGGACATTTGCCTCCGCAAAAACCGTCACATTGCTATTTCTCTGATAAAAATCGGTTGACAGAGAATCTGTTTCATCGTTCGTGAAGAAATTTATCTGGGCAAACATGGTCTGCGTCAGTAACAAAGAAATAACTAATAATATAAAAGACAATTTCTTACGCATTTTATCTCAACCAATACTATAAACACTTTATTTCATTATACACAAAATCGGCAAGTTCCTTTACGTATTCATACGAAAACGAGAATTGTATGCCAGCCGCCTCGTAAATTTCGGGAATCGACTTGGTATAGCCAAGTTTCATAAACGCCTCGTAGTGTTCCAACGCCTTTTGCGGATTTTCCTTGTATTGTTTCCACAGAGCAATGGCACCAAGTTGGGCAAAACCATATTCAATGTAATAAAACGGTACCTCAAATATATGTAACTGTTTCTGCCACGTGCATTTACGCATGTGTTCCAAACCACTCCAGTCTGGTCCGTCTTCGCTTTTAAATTCATCAAGAATTTTCATCCATTGCGATTCTCGTTCGGCAATCGTGTGTGTAGGATTTTCGTAGAGCCAATGTTGGAACTTGTCAACAATGGCAATCCACGGCAACACGTTGAGAACGCCTTCCAACTGAGCTTTTTTCGCCCGTTTCAGGTCGTTTTCGTCCGAAAAGAAGAAATGCCAATGTTCCATCGAAATCAGTTCCATACTCATTGAAGCCAATTCGGCAACTTCTGACGGCAAATCCTTGAACTCTACCAATGGTAACTCAGCCGAGACAATTGAATGAATCGCGTGTCCGCCTTCATGAACAAGCGTCTCAACATCGTGCAATGTGCCAGCCGCATTCATAAATATAAACGGCACATTGCTCTCGTACAACGGATTATTGTAGCCACCAGGGGCTTTTCCCACACGGGATTCCAAGTCCCAATACCCGTTGTCGGCCAAGAGTTGCAGACATTTGCCATAGAACGGCTTTATTTCTGTAAAACAAGCAATTGTCTTGGCAATGAAATCCTTGGTGTCAGTGAACGGTTTCAGCGGAACCTTCTGGTCGGCATCCACGTCCATATCCCACGGGCGAAGCGTGGCAAGTTCCAGTTTTTGTTTACGTTCCTTGTTGAACGCCGACAAAATGGGCGGAACAGCTTTCTGAATAGCAGAATGGAAGGCAAAACAATCCTCTTTGGTGTAATCGAAACGGCAAAGACTCTTGAACTTATAATCCCTGAAATTGTCAAAACCCGCATTTTGAGCGATTGTATGACGTTTTGCAATCATTTGGGACAAATTATCGTTCAACGCTTTTTCGTCTTGCAGACGACGATTTTGAATCATCTTATAGACCGTTTCGCGAACACTTCTGTCCGTATTTTTCAAAAAGACGTTGGCTTGTTGCAAGGTTTTCGTTCCCTTATAATCAATCGTCATTTGCGACGTGATGTTCCCGTACTCCTGCTCCATCGTCTGCATATCGGCAATCAGCGGCACATTTTCCTCACGGAACAACGCTTCACGCTGTTGCATAGCACGTTTCATAATGCGATACTCCCCGTCAAGTTTCTGAAAATACTCGCTGGCAAGACATTTTTTGTCCAGTGCGTTGGAGCATTTTGAAATTTCAGGGTCGATTTCAGTGACGAATGTGTTAAAAGAGTCACGCAACGCTGTATTTGCCGTGTCGCATGTCATTTTTATGTAACGCCACGACATATCTTCTTCCAGCACAGCTTCCAACTCGCTCCGATACGCCAAGAACGTCTTCATAGATTCTTCAGAATCAATGACAAACGATTGCAATTTTTCAAAATACGGACGAACGTCCTCCCACGATTGTATCTGCAAATCGGGAGAAACGAATTTTCGTTTTTGTTTTGCCTGTTCCAACAAACTACTCATTTTTCTTTGTAGTCTTTTTCGTCGTTGTTTTCTTTGGTTTTGCTTCTGTTTCTTCCTTTGCAGCAGCTTTTTTCGCCGTTGCTTTCGGTTTTGTTTCCTTTACTTCTTCTGTTTTTTCGGCAGCTTTCTTTTCCGCTTTTTTCTGTTCATCAAAATTCAACATATTTTGAGACAGCAAGATATTGTACCAATTAAGCACTTTCTTCATATCGGAAACATACACGCGCTCCTTGTCGTAGTCAGGCAAAATGTCGCCGAAATACTCCTTGATTTCTTCGCTACTTGACTTTGATGTAACCGACGTTTTTCCTTTGTTCTCAATCTTGTAGATTTTCTCAAATATCTGAGCCAGAGGAATTTCCTCGTCATCGGTATAAATGGCAATGTCTTCCAAAGCGCTTACTTTTGAAGAAAAATACACTGGCATTTTTTGATGCGTTTCCAACGACTCAACAATGATACTTTTTGTTGATTGGGCTACAAGTTTGAACAAACCTGAATATCCCGAAATTGATAAAATGTCTTTTAACATATTACAAGTGTTTATAATTATTAATTGATATTTCTTTGTTTTTTGATTTTCTCGTATGCCTCGTTTATTTTCTTAAACTTCTCTGTAGCAGACCGTTGCACATCCTCGCCCAAATGACTCACCTTGTCAGGATGGTATTTGACGGCCATTTTCTTGTATGCCTTCCTCACCTCGTCATCGGTTGCCGACGACGAAATTTCCAAAACGGTGTAAGCACTTTCCAAATCATCGTAGAATGTTGCCTTGATTGATTCAGCGTCAGCCGACGAAATTCCCAAGCCATTCGCAATTGTTTGAATCACATCGAGTTCACTCCTATCAATTGAACCATCACTTTGAGCAATAGCATACAATAAATGCAACAATTCCAAACGAGAGGCATACGGCATATTTTGGCGAATCTCGCTACAAACTTGCGTAAGAGGAATATCCTTTTGCAACACGTCACGCAAGGCGTGTAACAGTTGCGTGGCCTTGGTTTCGCCGAAAGAGCCCAACAAATAGCGTTTCACATAGTCCAGTTCCGATTTCTTCACGACTTCGTCGGCTTTCATTACGGCAGCAATCAGAACTAACAAGGAACTATAAAAATCGCGTTGCGACATTTGTTGGCGACTTTGCTGCCAATTTTGTCTCCGACTTGTATTTTCCTCACCGCTAATTTGCTGACCAGCAGTGATATTATCGAACATAGAACCGATGGCACCACCAATCAACGCGCCAATCACGCCACCAGTGGCAAACCCTATTCCTGCTCCTATCAATCGACCTAAACAAGCCATTTACAATTGTTTTAACGTATTATAGACCTCCATTACCTGAGGAATCACAAAGGTATCATTATTTTCAATAATAAAATCGGCATTTCGCACGGCTTTTTCAACAGATGGCTGATTTTTTATCCGTGCCACTACCGATTCATACGTACACGAATCGCGTCGCATCACGCGTCGGATGCGGATTTCATCGGTTGCCGTAACCGCAATCGATTTTTTAAAATTCTTGTACAAATCGGTTTCGTATAACAAGGCTGTCTCCATTATCGTAAACGGTGCGTGCTGTTTCCTGCTCCACGCCACATAATCGTTCCACACGGCAGGATGCACAATGGAATTGACCTTTGAAAGCAAATCCGCATCGGAGAAAATTGCCTTCGCCATCACTTCCTTTTGCAGACGACCGTCCTTGTAAATCTCGTTACCAATCAAGCGAATCAAACTATTTTTGATATTCTCGTCGGTGTTCATAAGGTTTTTTGCCCTTGAATCACTGTCATATACGGGAACTCGCAAACAAGAAAAAACACGTGCCACAACACTTTTCCCGCAGCCAATGCCACCCGTTAACGCAATATAGTTATTCATTCGATTCTTCAATATAATCGGCTATGATATTGTCGGTCAAAGGCGTTTGTTGCACTATCCTCACACATTTGGGATAACGAACAATCTCAATAGGTATAGCCCCTTTCTCATTTCGTTTTTCAAAATCGGCAATTGCCTCAAAATCAGACGGATAACATGACTGTACATTACTTATGCCGACCAAGAATTTAATAGAGACCTTGTCTTCCATCAAATCAACGGCAACGCCATTTTGCGGAACATTGACCAACTTGATGGGAATCTGGAATGTTTGTTCGGTAAACTTCTCCACATCGGCCTTCACACGAATCTTGTCATCGCTAAAACGCACATTGGGAATTGGCAGCACCTCCAATTCTTTCTCAAAAGACCGACGCACTTTCTTCTTTGAAAACGGTTCGGCATACACCATCTCCAAGGTGTCGATAATCTCAGCAGCACCATAAACAGTGATGGAATCGGGTGTAATAACCATATCCGACAATTCATATTGTTGTTCGTAGGAAAGCGAGATATCGACCTTTACCGGCACTTTTCGAGAATGGATTTTCTCAAAGACGAAACCTATTTCCGTCGGATATGCCTCCATCACCTTCAACTGCTCGCCCAAAACCGAAAGTATTCGGTTATCCTTGGTGTTTATTCGGGAAATATTCGTTTTTTTGAGTTGTCCGACATCAATTTTCAGATGCTTTGTGCCAAACAGATAATGATTCAGGATTCCCCAGCCCGAAGATTCCACCAATACTTGTATCTCGTTTGGCATTTGCGACACGAGTACGAGCGATTTGGGAATGTTTTCATACGAGACGGAAAGCGTCAGTTGTTCGTCGTAGGTCTTGCCCATCTCACGCACGAACCACAATGTTGCCGAGATAGCCAAACAAATGAAGAACGGGACATACAGCCGAAGTCCTTTCAACAATTTTATCTTGCTACTATTTCGTTCCATCGTTTTCACCTCGTAAAAATAAAAAAGGTTGACGAATAAACATCAACCTTTGTGCTATAAAATACAAAAAGAAACTATTTTTGTTGTTCGCCAACATCGGCAGGATCCTTCAACAACGCCGATTTGCTGATTTTTATGACAACATCTTTTGAAACCTCCAACAAAACGCTGTTGTCGCCTTTGACTTCAACAATTTTTCCGAAGATTCCGCCGATTGTAACCACAGAATCGCCTTTTTTCAATCCTTCACGGAATTTTTGTTCTTCTTTTTGTTTTTTCATTTGTGGACGAATCATAAAGATGAAGAAAATCACCATAATGCCCACTAACAGTAGCAGACTACCCATTCCGCCTCCTGCTGGTTCTTGTAATAAAATCTGTAACATATCCTATCGTTTTATTGTTTATGCAAAAATAAATGTATTCGAGAAATTTTTAAAGCATATAGACAAACAAATTAAAAAAATCTATTCACCGACGACTTGTGCCGTAAATTGAAGCAGATTTCGTGACGGCGACGTGTTGGAATACACGGCAACTTGCTTGGTCTTGTTTCCCAAACTCTGATGTTGCGTGTCGAATTTCACGATGATTTTTCCTTTCTCGCCCGGTTTTACCGGTTCTTTTGTCCATTCCGGCGTGGTACAGCCACACGAAGGATCAACCTCCTCAATTATCAGGTCAATATTCCCCGTATTCTTGAAAATATAGGAATGTTCCACCACTTGCCCTTTTACGATCTGGCCGAACGCATAATTCTTGTTTTCAAACTCGATTGAGGTAATCGTATCGGTTGACTTGGTTTCAGCCGTAGAACTCCCCTGTTTGCACGAAACGGCAAAAAACAAAGGAATCAGGGACAAACAAATTACTGCTTTCTTCATAGTTTTTCAATCAATCCACGTCCAACTTTCTTAATTTTTCCTTCGGCCTTCAATTCTTCCGAAACTTTATGCAAAACGCCGTTAACGAATTTGCCGCTATTTTGCGTGCTGTACCATTTTGCCAATTCCACGTATTCGTTCATCGAAACAGGAATAGGAATTTCCTTAAACACAATCATTTCGGTCAATGCCAGGTGCATAATGATTACGTCCATTTCAGCAACGCGATCCAACTCCCAGTTTTTAAGATTTTTCTGAATGTACGGTGTCAACTCGTCCCACGAATTCAATGTTTTTATGAACAAGGTGAATCCGAAATCGTGCGTGTCGGCGTCAGCAAACATAGGAAGAATCTCGCCTCCTTCAGGATTTTTCTCGGAGAACGATTTTATTGTTTTTTCCACCATCGAAATCACGCTATCGACATCATCGTTCCAAAAGATTGAATTATCCTCGAACGTGTCGGCCAACAACTCCGATTCGGCAATAATATTCTGCAAAATGACGCGGATGAAGTTGTTGTCATTCTTGTAGGTATCTTCCGAAGCGATATAATCATTGTAAGATTCTGTCTCAGAATCGATTATGGTATTAAAAATCTTTTTGAAAGGAATTTGGTAATTGACCAACGAGATTTTCTCGCGTTCAATGATTTTTTGCAATTGAGCATTATTTTCCAACTGAAGAAGGACGCGATTGTCAGCAAGACGCTGAAGACGTTGCCAAGCAGCATCGTTCTTTATCTGTCGTTCCTTGATTTGACCGATACGCTTTTCTGCATAGCGACGAATTTCAACCAAAATGAGCAGAAACATCAGATACTGTTCGTATGATTTTTTCAAGCTAAACTCCAGCTCTTTGTTAAAGTTCTCGAACTCGGGGTTTTCCGTTCTTTTATAAGCGTAAAGCGTCTGCAACACCTTGATACGAATCAAATGTCTGCCAATCATACTTATATTCATAACTCAATGACCATTTGTTTGGGACAAAAATACATAAAAATATTACGTACATAAGAAAATCTTTTCCCGAAATTCATAAAATGTTTATAACTAAACTAACACAACAGCCCTGTTTAATCATAAAACATTGTTTTACAGCAATAACAGCGAATGAAATATTTATGAATAAAAGATAAAATTACACTGCAAAATCGGAACGCTTTCACTTTTTGTCTTCGGCGGGAAAAACAAACAGAATCTCTCCTACCACTCTCTCAACGAATTGAAGCCGTCGGCTTCGTAGTTGTATTTTAAAATGTTTCCTTCGGAATCAAAACTATATTCGGGAAGATATGGCATAACCATTTTCTCGTCAAAAACATTCCTTAGCCAACGCTTGTATTCGGCTGGCAAGCCACCTTTAATTCGTTTATAAAATTCAGGACTCACAAGACAAAGAACAACCTCATGTCCTTTGAGCGGTCCGAACGCCTCCTCGTAAAATGCTTGGTCAACTTTAATAAATGTTGACAAGCGGTCGGAAATGGCACGAGCACGGTCAGCCTCCTCCTTTTGGCGTTTTTTTAACTGTTCTAACTGTTCTGAATCTATTTTTCTTCCTTCATAGGTAATTGTGCTATCCACAAAATGATACAAAGAATCCTGTCTATCCCAAAGATAATTTTTGCGTAAGGTGTAATACGAACCATCATAAAATTCATATTCTGTTTCCTTACTACTACGGACAGGTTCAAACCCTTTCTCCTTTGACCAAGTCACCCAAATCAATGGTTTTTCTTCTCCGTTACGAGTGTATTCATTTTTTTCAATGAGAATATTTCTACCTTGAAATTCTGCTTTCCAATTTGTTCCTTTTTTATCGCGAAAATACGTTCTATATTGACTTAACTGCCATTTTGAAGAATCATTACAAAAACGTGTATATGCAATTTTATTGTTTGTAAGCCTATCAAAATACCATATCGCTTCGTAATTTTCATCCTCATGGTATGACCAACACAATTCGTCACTCCTCTCTTCACTCCAACAACTTTCTTTTGTGCTGGAAAGCATCCATACATAGTCTTTGTTTATATAATATACTTTACTAATGTAATAATCACAACCATCCTTCATTATGCTTATGGTAGTATCAATCTTTTTGCTTGTATATTCAACTTTATAGGGTTCCGACTGTTTACGCACAAGCAATTTACCATAAGAATATTCAACAGAAACAGAATCTGTTTTCACCTCAAAAGAACTTACATTATACTTTTTACTGCGGTAATCATAGCTATATTTCCAGTTCTCGGAACATCCATTCTCTTTTTCTAATTGAATATTCACGTACCTCTCCCAGTTGGATTCCCATATTTTTGCATTTGGATAATACTGCGATAGCTCTTTTTTCAGCGAATCGGCAAGCCGTTGCCTATATTCCTCATCGGCAATTGGCTGTGCCATACCCTTTATAGCAAAGAGCATAAGAACAATGGGCACTATGGAACGAAAAAGTTTCAAAATCAAAATTGTTTAGAGTTCAAAAATAAAAAGTTTTCTTTTACTTTTTGTCTTCGGCAAGAAAATGACAAAGAAAATTTTCTAAATATCACTATCTATTTTGTAGTATCTAAAATAAATAGTATTTTTACAAAAAAAAACGAGACATGAAAAATCCTTTTATTCTTTCCCCATACACCGACAAATCGCTATTCTGCGACAGAGAATCGGAGTTAAAAACGCTGTTTGACTATGTTACAAACGAGGCAAATGTCACGTTAATTTCGCCACGAAGAATGGGAAAAACGGGACTAATCTACCGACTTTCGACGAAATTTCAACACAAAAACTCGACTTTGAAACATTTTACGTTGACATTTATGCCACACAATCTATCGACGAGTTCATAAAAGTTTTCTCCGAAACTATCATCCAATCGTTTCAAAAAAAGACTTCCCTGCTGAAAAAGGCAATGAAAGTGTTTGCGGGCGTAAAACCAGTCTTGTCGTTCGACGAACTGACGGGTAATCCGCAAATTTCTCTGTCATACAACGACAACGAGGAAAAAATGAAGACGTTACGGAGTATTTTCGATTTTTTGGAAAATCACGACAAAAAAGTGATTGTGGCATTCGACGAATTTCAACAAGTCCGTGAATACAAAGGCGTAAACATGGAAGCCATATTACGTACTCATATACAAAAACTTACAAACGTCCGATTCATTTTCTGCGGAAGCAAGAAACATCTTATGTTCGACATTTTTGCAAACGCACGAAATCCGTTCTACGCAAGCACCAGCTACCTATATCTTGATAAGATTGACAATGGAAAATATTTCGATTTTATCGAACATCTGTTCAGTGAGCATGGGAAAACGATTGAAAGCGACGCAATTGAATTTGTGCTAAAATTCACCAAACGACACACGTTTTACACACAATCGTTATGCCATTTCATTTTTCAAAACGCCTCCAAAAAAGTTTCGCTGCAATTTGCAAAAGAAGAAGCTGCACGACTGATTGCATTGAACGAAAACATATATCTGCAATATCGTTCGCTCCTTACGCCACAGCAATGGAACTATTTGAAAGCCATTGCAAAAGAAGGTATTGTAGTACAACCAACAGCGAGTAGTTTTTTGAGGAAATACGAGATAGGCACGCCTGCAAATTCACAACGAATTTTGACCTCCCTCATAGCCAAAGATTTAATTCTCGACACAACGACCAAAGAACATACTGAATATTCGGTTTCCGACGTGTTTTTATCCCGCTGGTTAGAAGCATAACGACCATTTTTTCAACGAGTTATTTACCTCAAAACAATGATTTCAAAACGTTTCATATTCCTTGCCCTCTTGCTTGCAAACATTGCGGCGTTTGCCTCGCCAAGCGACAGCGTGATGTTTCGTGTAGAGATTGGCGACAAGTATGGTTTTGTGAAAGCTAATGGAGAAATTCTTATTGAACCGCAATTCGATTACGCCGGACAATTCTCGGTGAACGGTCTTGCCAAAGTTGAAATTAACGGCAAATACGGATATATTGACAAAACAGGAAAGATTGTCATTGAACCACAGTTTGAACTGGCCTTAGATTTTCATTCCGAAAACGGACTGGCTCCTGTCACCATAAATGGCAAATGGGGATTTATAGATAAAACAGGGAAAGTTGTTGTTGAGCCACAATTTATAGATTGTTTTTATTCACAAGGCGTATATAATTTCCTGAGAAAAAGCGTGGACGATGACCAAACGGGATTTCTTGAGGACAGTACAGGCAAACTCACTATAGTACCCTATGTGATAATGACATTTTTTGGAGACGGACTGGCTGCCGTAAGTACCAAGAAGGGATACGGCTACATTGACTTGACCGGAGAAATTGCGATTAAACCAAATTCGAAATACCAATTTATAAGTTGCCATTATGAAGGCTTGGCTGCTGTTATGCCAAAGAACAAATGGGGCAAATGGGGCTTTATCGACAAAAAGGGGAAAGTTGTAGTAAGACCAATATATGACCACGTTTATCGTTTTTCAAACGGTAAAACCACCGTTGTAAAAAATGATAAATGCGGAGTCATAAACACCAAAGGAGAAATGATAATCAAGCCACAATTCGACATGATTGACAAATTTGCGGCAAACGGTTTGGCAATAGTGAAAATCAATGACAAATATGGTTACATTGACACGACAGGGACAATAGTTTTCGAACCAAAATTTAACAAAGCCACTGCTTTTTCTGAAAACAATTTTGCTTGTGTTAAAACAGACAACAAATGGGGAATAATAGACAATACGGGTAAATGGGTTATGGAACCGCAATTTGAAGGTCCATACCCTCCCGAAATTGTGGGAAACTATATCATTGTTGCAAACTATACAAAAAAAGGCACGTACCGTAGTGATGGCGTAATTGACTTGACCACAGGGAAATACACGATTGAAGCAACATGTGGTTATAAAATTAGTCCTGCTTTTATCGACGAATCCGAAGAAGATTTATAAAAACGATCTCGGGGCACGAATACAAAAAAATCGGCAGTACGGAACGAAAAAGTTTCAAAATCAAAATTGTTTAGAGTTCAAAAATAGAAAGTTTTCTTTTACTTTTTGTCTTCAGCGACAAAAAGTAACAAAAACCGCCGTCGACGCCACATCTTCGCTAAAAAACAGTTCATTCCGCTAAACTCTCGAAATGGCGCCGACACACAACCCACGCCGCCAAGCCGAGAGTTCTTTACGCTCCATTCTCTGTTTTTTTTAACGCTCATCTGTGAAGTCGAACCATCATTGAATGTTGGAAGACCATAAATCGGTGAGTATTATTGAATACGATAATGTTTTCGCACCACGAACATTCGACTGAGTTGCGGAGCGTCAAGAAAATCAACGGAGTGCAGCGTGAAAAGAGTTGGTGCCTTAATACGTGAAAGTTTATAAAACAATGATGCGGCACTTCAACTCTTTTAGCGGAACGCAGTTGATTTTTAGCGGAGCAAGTCCGT